>Ga0207100_1204_pt1 | contig 12454 bp, 20 predicted proteins | sample Alteio_BWMinHeat_82_FD_153520 | JGI IMG/M metagenome (GOLD analysis project Ga0207100, IMG submission 153520) | Enriched cells from forest soil in Barre Woods Harvard Forest LTER site, Petersham, Massachusetts, United States -... | ecosystem: Environmental > Terrestrial > Soil > Temperate forest >...
GTGATATGTGAATCCCCTCTCCCCTTGCGGGAGAGGGTTAGGGTGAGGGGTATTAGTCTTCATCATTCTCAAGCGTTTGTCCCGTCAAGTGGATAAACACGTCTTCGAGGCTCGGCTCATCCAGGACGATCTTCGGGGGCCGCCTATTTTTATCAAAGGGGATTTGTTGCTTGAGATCCGACGGCTTTCCCTGGGCGACGATCCGGCCGTTGTTGATCAAAAAAATACGATCGCAGAGTTCTTCGGCTTCGTGCATGTTATGAGTCGTGAGAAGGATTGTTTTTCCCCCGTCCCTGTTGATCTTTTCTTTGAGGAAGCTCCGGATGAACCGGGAGAAGGTGGGGTCGAGGCCCAGCGTCGGCTCGTCCAGAAAGAGGACCTGGGGGTCGTGCAGAAGCGCCCGCGCGATCGAGATCTTTTGCCTCAGGCCCGTGGAGAGTTTTTCGAGGTTTTCATGCCGCCGGTCCCAAAGCCCCATGATATCGAGGAGTTCCCTGATCCGGCGGTCAGCTTCTTTCCCGGGGAGGCCGTAGAGCGCGCCGAAGTAGCGCAGGTTGTCGAGGCTCGAGAGTTTCCAGTAGAGCGTCCGTTCCCCCCCATTCATCCAGCCGATGAGGGAGCGCACGGCCTGGGGTTCATGGATGACGTCATGCCCGAGGACGGAAGCGCTGCCCTCGTTGGGAATGAGAAGGGTGGTGAGGCACTTGACCAGGGTGGTTTTGCCCGCCCCGTTGGGGCCCAGGAGGCCGATAAATTCCCCCTTCTTGACATCGAAGCTGACGCCATCGAGCGCGTTCAGAGGCGACTGCCCTTTGCGAGCGTACGTTTTCCGTAAGTTTTGGATTTGAATGGCGGGCACGTCAGCCAATATTGACCATCCGTTCGATCGCGATCCGGGCCCGATCAGCAGTTTCCCTGGGGACTTTGACCTCGTATTTCATGTCCCGGAGGGACCAGAGCACCTTTTCCAGGGTGATCATCTTCATGAACTCGCAGACGGCCTCCGGATTGGCGGGAAAGAACTTCTTGTCCGGGTTGTCCTTCTCCATTTTATAGAGAATCCCTGTTTCCGTCGCAACAATGAACTCCCGCGCCGGTGATTCCTTGGCCCGCCGGACCATCCCTTCCGTGGAGAGGATTTGATCCGCCAACGGCAGTGTTTTAGACAGGCAGCCGCATTCCGGGTGGATCAGGAACTCGGCCTTGGGGTGTTCGTTCCGGAGCTGTTGTATTGTCTCAGGCCGGATTTTGTAGTGGACGTGGCAGGAGCCCGGCCACAAGTGAATATTCCGGCCGGTTTTCGTTTTGACATATTGGCCGAGGTACATATCCGGCACAAAAAGGATTTCCCTGTCGGCGGGGATCGATTCGACCACCTTGACGGCGTTCGAGGAAGTGCAGCAGTAATCCGACTCCGCTTTGACCTCGGCGCTTGAGTTGACGTAAGTGACCACGACAGCTCCCGGACGCTCCTTTTTCCAGCGGCGCAGGTCTTCGGCGTTGATCGTGGCGGCGAGCGAACAGCCGGCCTCTAAATCCGGAATCAGTATCGTCTTATCGGGGCATAGTATGGAAGCTGTCTCAGCCATAAAGTGAACGCCGCAAAACACCACGATCTTGGCCGGGTTTTTGGCAGCTTCGCGGGAGAGCCCCAGAGAATCGCCGACGAAATCCGCAATGTCCTGGATATCGCCAATCTGGTAATTGTGCGCGAGAATGACGGCCCCACGCTGGTTTTTAAGCTTGAGGATCTCGTCTTTGAGGGAGTGGGGTGCTGCGGTTTTCATCATATCTATAGGATACCAATTCCGACGGAGGGCCAACCAGGGTTGGAGGCTCAGGACGCGTGGTAAAAATCAGCGGGTGAAGGGAATCGAACCCTCGTCTCGACCTTGGCAAGGAAACCTGAGAAAACATGAAAGAACGAAAATTCTACAGTTCCTCGACGGAAAATATTGTTTTCCCCGCTTGGTCTTTTGCCGGACTTTGCACCACATTTAACCATTTTTCATGGGTTCTTATCACAATTTTATCACAGCGATTTTGGCGAGTCAGACCTTGGAAGTGGACCGAAATCTTATGGCTGGGTCGGGGGAGGCAAAACAACTTCTCGGACGCGTCGAGCAACCCGGATAGCAAAATCGGCATCTGCTCGGGTCTCAGGGATATCAACCCCCGGATATCGCGAACTAACAGCATAAGGTGTCAAATGGGCCAGATCGTCGGTCATGTCATTCAGGGACGATTCCTTAGGGAGCAATCGTGCAAGGTTCACCAAATCGTGCGTATTCGGAACCTTAATCTTTTTAGAACAGAGGAACGCTTTCAGGTACTTTTCCGCTGCTTGCTGGGCATGGAAGCAGACGATTTCGTAGGCGGGGTCCTCAAGTTCCGCGAGGCCGCGCTGAGCCTCTCGGAAGTCATGCTCCCCCAGCCGTATCCATTGCCGGGCAATATCGTGCTCAGGCGGCACGTCGGTAGACCACAAGGCCGGATTCAGAGGCTGGAGCCACGATCGTACCGGACAAATCGCGGTAGCGCTCCAGTTCTTCCGGGGTAATGACCACAATGTCTTTGGAAAGCTCTGAGTCGGCCACAGCAGCGTGGAGATCCCCCTCAAGCCGCCGTCGGGGCTTGGAAAGAGGCATCACAACCAAAAGGTCAACGTCGCTGTCCGGGCGTGCCGTTCCGGTGGCGCGGGAACCAAATAGAATCACCTGTTCCGGGTGGGCCGCTTGAACAATGCGCCCAACCATCTCAGAAATACGTGGGTCAATTTCTTTTCCGTTCATGGCTTGATTATACCACCTATCTTTAGATCGCGCCATTTGAACTCAGGCATACCTGTTCGCGACTCTTTTAACCTCATTGATATACGTGCCCTTGAACAATCCCCGAAGTTATGTTATATTTATAACATAACGCCCTTGCTGAACGCGCGGGCGCAGAGAGAAGTCGCTAATCCGAACAGCGATAACAGGGGGATAAACATGAATACCAAGAATCAGTTTGGCGAGGTCTTACGTGACTTACGCATCAAAGCTGGCTTCGGACTCAAGGAGTTTGCCAAAAAGATCGGGATGCAGGCGTCGAATCTGAGCTTCATCGAAAACGGGAGGGTCTCCCCTCCCAGGAAGGCGGAAACGCTTGAGGTGATGGCCCAAGCCCTGGGTCTCAAAGAAGGGTCTGAAGAATGGGCTTTGTTCTTTGACGGAGCGGCCAAGCCCGGAGAGATTCCGGCCGACGTCCGCAAGAACAAGCACATCAGCGAATTCATCCCGCTTCTTTGCCGGACAATCTCCACCTCTAAACTCAACAAGGAACAGATACAACAACTCATTAAAAAAGCGAGGGACTTCAAACCCCACCATGAATAGCTTCACCAAGTTCAGGAAATCACTCAAAGAACTGCAACGGATCTCAGACCAAGTCAAACGGGTCTCTGACAATGAAAATCCTCTGGAGGTGGACATTGAGCGTACCCTTGAGGTCCATTACGGCCTCAAGATCGACGTCGTGGCCCTGGACCCGGCCTGCGGGGTGGAAGCCTTCCTCAACCTCTCAGCGAAAACCGTCTACCTTGACGTGAACCTCATTGATCTGGATTACAACGAGCGGCGTTACAGGTTCACCTTGGGGGAGGAACTGGCCCACTTCATCTTACACAAGGAACTGTTCCAGAATGTTTCCTCCATTGACGACTATCTTGCCGTTTACAAGAGCATTCCTGACGACGACTTCAACAGGTTTGAAATGGACGCCAAGGCCTTGTCCGGCATGATCCTGGCACCCGAGCAGAGCTTCATTGAACGACTGATCCTTCACAGAGACTCCCGCCTCAAAGCCTTGGGGAGGTCCCCCGGCGCCGAGGCTCTGAGCGTCTTGGTCGCGGAAGTCAACCGAGAATTGATGCAGGATTTCAATATCAGTTTCACCAGCGTCAGGCACAGATTGAGGACGCTGCTTTATCTTCACCACGCTGATTTCTTCACTCTCAAACCGGAAGGGGGTTCATAAAGTATGTTCGCTTTTTTCGGGATTGGACCAATTTCTGCTTCAGATAATAAACCACTTGATCCACCATCAGGCTCTTTTTCACCCATGCCAGCGTTCCCCACGGATTTCCAGTTAATAGAACGGTTTGATTGCCCCCGCATGCCCCCTTCTCTCGACGGGTGGTGGCGTCGGCAAAGCGCTATCGCTAACCTCCGGTTTTTGCCGACGCCACCCCCCGAACATCCTCTAATAATGAATTGGGTGAGTTTCGGGGTGGTTTCGATTTCAGGGGGCATGCGGGTATGTGGGGTCAGTTTTTGAAGTTGGATTCTTGGTTTTACAGTGAATTTGTATTTAAGTTTTGTGGAGTTATCTATGGATAGAGAGGGATATTTCTGATGCAGGTTTTGGAAAGGCAGAGAACGATGATCCTATTGGAAGATGGGGTCAAGCATGGTGAGATTTATCGTGGTATCTTGGAGTTGTTGGCTCGGTTTGGCTATATGTCGATCCGTGAGTTGATGTATGGGTGGAGATTGGAAGTGATTACGGCCGCTGATCGTTTGAAGTACCTGCGCCGGACTGGTCTGATTACGCGATTTCCGAGCCTTACGGTTCCGACGTCGTTCTATTGTTTAACCCCCAAGGGGCGCATCGCCGTCCAGCAATTCGGGATTTCGGATGAGCTTTCCTTCTTTACGCCGGGCAGGTATCAGTTGGTATACCAAGAACACCACCGCTCGATCATCAGGGTTTTCCTGGCCCTGCGGAGAGTTTTTGGGAGCCGTTTCCTGGGCTGGGCCAGCGAACGGACGCTCAGGGCGGAGGAAGGAGCCCGGCAGGAAATGAGTGGAGGACAGAAACGGGTGCTGGATGGAGAATTCTTTGCCGACATTGAAAAGGCCCGCTTTAAGGTCGGGGTGGATGGAGGTCTTGAGCCGTCCGGGGAGGCCGTCCGGGAACATTGGCGGTGCGGTCTGGAGGTTGAGATTTCCCTCAAAAGCCCCGAAAGATACCGGAAACAATTCAAGGAATTGGCCCACCGGGTTTACGATTCTTTAAGCGGGAATCAGCACTATGCCATGGTGATCTTCTTCTACAACACCCGGACTCTGCACGATCGTTTGGCGAGGCACTTCAAAAGCGGTCATTACAACTTCGGGTCCTGTATTTTTTATCTCGCTCAAATCGAAGAGTTCCTGGCGGACCCGGAAAACGCGGTTGTCGAGAAATTCGTGGGCACTGAAAGCAAAACAATCGTGTCCTCTCAAATGACGCAAGTGAGGGTGGTGACGAAATGAGGATACTCAGGGAAATCAAGGATTGCATCGGCGCTTGTGTTGTGTTCGCCGCGCTGGGGTTTACAGCCTTCATTGTGATCGTCTTAAGCATCAAAGCGCATCCTGGACACCACTTTGAGGTTCTTTTCAATCTTCCCTCCCATCTCGGGCCATATTGGATGCGGATCTTCTGCGCTCTTTGGGGGTTCTACTGGCTGGCCCTTTGGCATCGCCTTCAACGCTTGATGCCGGATTCAGAGCCGGTCAAGAAAGCGTACCGGGTATCCTGGACGGTCGTGATCTCCGTAGCCGTGTTGGGATATGGCCTTTCAAACGGGAAGTCTCATTCTTTCCATCAATTCCTGCTCAACCCCGGAACCAAGACATTGTGGAACGGAATCTCACATCTCCTGGGGTTTACTTTCCCGGTCCTTTGCCTCGGAACCGCGCTCCTTGTGGCCCTCGACCTGGGAGCCATTTACTTCGATCCGTTAGAAAGGGAGCTCCACCGCGAAATCAACTGGAAGGTCCGGGTCAACCATGCCAAATTCGTCAAAAAAGCGCTTAAGAAAGGAATGACCTACCTCGGCTACGAAGTGACGCTGAGAAAACCGTCGTTTCTCTCCCCCCAGGAGCGCAATGGCCATGTCCATGTCGTGGGAACAACAGGTTCCGGCAAGACCCGGTATGTCCTTTTTCCCATGATCCGTCAGGATATTGAGGCTGGCCGGGGCGTCGTCTTTATTGACGGCAAGGCCAGCGATGAAAACGCGAGGGTGATCGCCAAGATGGTCAAGGATGCCGGGCGGGAAAAGGACTTTCTCTACTTTTCACTCTCCGATCTGGACAGGTCCCGCACCTACAACCCCCTACAGCATGGGGACGCAAGCCAGCTCAAAGATAAGGTCATGGCCGTCATTGAGTGGTCGGAACCCTACTACAAAGGGCTCTGCCGGAACGCCCTGCAATGCCTCTTTATGGACTTGGCTCGCTTGGGCAAGCGGATTACTCTTCATGAGCTCAACGGATTCCTCTATGAGCGCCCAGGCTCATTGAAGGCCTTTTCCGCCATCCCGGATCAGGATTTCAAAGACATTTCCAACCTGAGAAACGAGATCGGATCTCTCGTCAATACCCACTTCGCCGGTCTCCTCTCCCAGCAGGCGGCGGAGATTGATCTTCTTGACGTCTACAGAAAGGGGAAGATCGTCTATTTCGCCCTCGATACACAAAGCTACCAGGATACCGCGGCCCATCTCGGCAGGATGATCGCGCAAGACCTCAAAACCCTCAGCGGGATCGTGGCGACCACCTTCAAACGGAGAGATATCCGGCCCCTGGCCGTCTATATCGACGAATACCAGGCCTTCGGGACCCGTGGGTTCGCGGGCTCTCTTGCCCAGGGGCGAGAAAGCGGCTTCTGGATTACGATAGCCCACCAGTCTTTGGGCGACCTGAAAGTCGTTGACCCGGCTTATGCCCAACAGATCAACGAGAGCACTAACACCAAGATATTCCTGAGGATCAACGACCCGGATTCAGCCCAGTTTTTTGCGGATTCCGTGGGAACCATCAAAACGATGGAAACCACACGGCAAGTCCACTTGCAGGGAGAAAAACCCAAGAACGTCATGGGGAGCCAGAAGGTCACCCGCGAATACCTGATTCATCCCTCCGAGATCAAGTTCCTGAAACTCGGGCAGGCGGTTTTCAAATGCGGGCCTTATTGCGGCCGGTTGGTCATGGAGGGTTTCTTTGACGACACAAGCAACATCGAACTCCCTCTTCGTGACTCTCCCCTGTCTCAAAATATCGGTCGCGACTCAATTGTTTCCGAACGGAACCGAGTCGCCGTCGGTGAACAGCAGATTCTATAAGGCCAGCACCCCTCGCCGGAATCTAACAAAAGGAACAAACCCCTTGCTTCCGTCCTGCTTTCTTCCAGTATAACGTCGTCCTGGAGGGAGCACACAAGGTCGGGGTGAGCATAAACGCTTCGCATTTATCCCTCCCCCCTTCCCTCTCGGGGTGTCCTCCGGCACCCCTCGCCGCGCGGCCAGGAGGGCTCCTCGCTCAGATAAGGCCCGCTCGGTCGCCCTCGGCCATGTCGCGGTTCCAGGCTCCCTCTCAGGCCGGCTCAACACAATACGAAGAAGTCGCCTCGACGTTTCTTCATTAGTGACTCTGCGAAAGTAGAGAATTTAACTAATGGAGGCCAAATACAATGGCTGATAGAAAAGACGTATTCGCAATCACGAAGAACGGAGAAAAGAGCTTCTGGATCAAAATCGGGAGCGCCTTCGTCAATAAAGACAACAGTTTGAACGTAAGGCTCAACGCCTTTCCGGTCAACGGCGAACTTCACATTCGGGACCCGAAGCCCAAAGAAAATCAGGCTTAAGTAACCCGACAATAAGGCGGTCCTCCTCACGGGGGGCCGCTTTTTTTGTTGCCTCCACCCACAACCCGATCAAGGAAGTTCCCTAATCTTCTCGTCCTGTTTCTTTCCAGTATAACGTCGTCCTGGAGGGAGCACACAAGGTCAGGGATGAGCATAAACGCTTCGCATTTATCCCTCCCCCCTTCCCTCTCGGGGTGTCCTCCGGCACCCCTCGCCGCGCGGCCAGGAGGGATCGTCGCTCAGATACGGCCCGCTCCTCCCCCTCGGCCATGTCGCGGTTCCAGGCTCCCTCTCAGATCGCTTCATTGCATTCCGCTACGACGTTCCTCTGAGAGTGGCTTCGTGAAAGCGAAGACTATCACGGATGGAGGAACGAAAAAATGAATGGAGTGCATGAAGTATTCGGTGAAGTGATTGACCGTTACACACGGGCGCAGACCCTGGAGGACGGCTACCTGGTGGACGTCACAAAGTCGGACGAGGCAGTCGAGGCCGGGTTCAGGTGTCCGGTGGCCTTAAGCCGGGCTGTCTGGACCAAATACGTTGAGGTTCCCGAAGGAGTCTTCGGACAGGACCAGAAAGGACGACTCTGGGACATCCTCTACCTCTACAGCATCGCCGCCAGGTCCCACCGGCAGAGCGACACGATGTATTTCCAACTCCATGTCAGGAATAACAACAAGGATGGGATGCCGCCCCTCGTCACGCTCAAGGGGATCTGCGGCCCCGGCGATGCCGGCGAGGTGGTCGTCACCATCATGGAGGAATTCGAAGATTGACATCGTGAGAGGCCCGCCATTCGTACCGGCGGGTTAAACGACATGGCCCGTCTCAAGTCGCGGCCAGAAAGTCGCAATAAACAGGAGGACAACGTGGACAGGAAACAAGCGAGGCAAATCCTAAAAGAAAATCCGGGTTTGGCTGACATACATAAGGCATTCGTGGATCGTGAGCGTCTATTGGCGGCATTGGAGGGTATCGTCAAATTCTCCAACGATCCAAATATGCCCATGAAAGAACTTATCAAGCGAGGGAAGGCCGCAATCTCCGCTGTTCGTTACGGTGATGCCAATGGAGGAAAACAATGAGCAAACCATTAACTGCGAGGGAAAAGGCGGACGTGATGTATTGCGTCGCAAAGGGCTTGGAATCCCAGTTCGAGATGTATTCCTGGGAGGACATGCTCAACGATCTAGAGCTGACGCCGCGTGAGAAGAAATTCGCGATGGACGAGTTGTGCTACGCCGTCAAACATTGCAACTCGAAAGTCAGAGTCGAGGTCAGCGGCGGCGTGGCCGAGGTCACAGAGAACCCGAACAATGTCGAGATCGAGATCATTGATCACGACAACCTTGAAAAGTGCGCCTGAAGGAGGAACTGTGAAAACCAAGATAAAGAAATACAAGCTCCTGCCGGAAGAAAAACAACGCGGCGGAGAATGTGGAGCCTGCGGGAGCCATGACATCGACTATCCCGGCGGGGACAATGTCTACGATGACAGTCTGATCGGCTACCGTTATCATTGCCGATCGTGCGGAGTTGACGGAGTCGAATACAGTACGGTCGAATTCTCCCACCACGAACTGGACGAAATGCAGTGAACACAAGGGGCGGTTCTCCGTCAGGGGGATCGCCTTTTTTGTTGACTCAACCCACCCACGACCGATCAAAGAAGTTCTGATCTTCTCGTCCTGTTTCTTTCCAGTATAACGTCGTCCTGGAGGGAGCACACAAGGTCGCCGTGAGCATAAACCGGTCGTGAGGGTCGGCGTGTGCATCCCGCGCCGGTTCCCGTCCGTGGGATGGAGCCACGTCCGGCCAGCTCACTCCCTTTTTATCCCTCACGGACTCCCTCTCGGGGTGTCCTCCGGCACCCCTCGCCGCGCGGCCAGGAGGGGTCGTCGCTCAGATAAGGCCCGCTCCTCCCCCTCGGCCATGTCGCGGTTCCAGGCTCCCTCTCAGGCCGGCTCAACACAATACGAATAGATCGCCTCGACGTTGCTCCTAGAGTGGCTTCGTGAAAGCGAAGACTATAAAAACTTCGGGAGGAACGGAACGTGATGACTCTTAGAAAAGCGGAGAAGAAGATGGAGTTTGTGGAAAAAGAAATGGAGTTCATGCAGAAATGCGCAGAACTCGCGGACGGAAACGTGTATTGCCGCCAGTCGTCGCTGGTGGAGAAGTTGCTCTTGGATGAGGTTTTCACATGGGACGACGTTGATAACTTAAATGAGCACTTCAACGCACGTCACCTCATCAATGGGAACTGCAACGACTGCGGGGCCAGAACGGAGATCGACGGCGACACCGAGCTCTGCAAGACCTGTTTCAAGGAGACCTGGGAAGACCAGGAAATCTACGAGTGGTGGGTGGTGTCCGACTGGCTCAGAGAGAAACTGAGAGATAAGGGGCAAGCGATCCTTGAAAATGACTATGGCGCGTGGTGGGGACGGCGGACGACCGGGCAGGCCATCAAAATGGACGGAGTAATCCGGGAGATCGCCAAAGAGCTTCTGGAATCTGAAAACACCGAGAAGCCCTTATGAGCCGATACTGCGAATGCTGCCAAAAGCCAACCTACGTCTGCGATTGCCTGGGGCCTCAGCTTGATCTGGTGACCTTGAAGGACTTCTATGGCCGGAGGGTTAGGGTTGATCGCAACGAACTTTTGACCCGTCCCGGAAAGATGGTGAGGCTTTACAACCAGTATGGATTGAGGCTCAGCGATGCTGCCAATCACAGAAGACCATCAACGGTCATCCACCGGGAGAATCTGTCATCACCGATCAAGCGTAAGAACATCTGTCAAGTGGAGGCTTAATAATTCAATAAATGGAGGAATTATCAATGAGCGTTATTTTCTTTGGAGCCGAAGAGCTGGGGAACCTAGCTTGGGTTTGCGTGGGAGGTTGGCAGGGAAGCGAGAATGAAAAGCATCATCGACACTATGCCGAATACCTGGCTGAATACAGCAAGGCCAACGCCGTGGCCTATCGGGAAACCTACGGGAAGGAAGCCGATGCAGTCCCGGCAGAGGAAATCCTCAGGTTTCCGGTGACGCAGGCGGTCTTTCCCGATGCCTTAAGGGTTGCGATTCTACTTCACTACAACCTGATCGCCAATAACGGAAGGGAATTCGGCGGCCCCGGAGTAAAGGCGGCCTTGATTTCCATCCTGAACCGGATGCTCGATCTTTGTCAGGGCAAGCTGGAATCGAAAACCTCACGTTGAGATTGAGCAGGGAGGTCCTCCTCACGGGGGAGCCGTCCCTCATCATTAAACGACAAGACTTATCCAATACAAAAATGGAGAATCATAATCATGGAAGCGAAAGAGGGTGAAATCGTTGGAACGAAAACATCATCATGGAAGGAACTTATACGCGACATTCCCTCATTAGCTGAGTCGCGTGACTGGACCAGATGGGAAGCGGAGATCGGCGAACCATGCGATCAGTGTATCTGCATCTACCAAAAAGAATCCTGGGGATTCCGGTTCCTGTTTTGGAACTGCCCCAAACATCGTTAGTTGGAAAAATCGCCGAGGGCTTTTTACTTCTTCACCACAAAATGACTTTCCAACATCCGTCTGGTTGTCACCTGAATAGAGCGTTCCTCCTTCTCAGCTAATCTCTTGATGAGTCCATACGTCTCAGGTGTGAGATGGACCACAATCACCTTGGTGAAGCCGGCCTTCTTGTAGAAATGACGTCCGACTGGATAGGATTTCTTCATTGCTTACTGGGAGGGGTCGTCAGGCTGACTGTGAAGATTTAAAAATTTCGTAACCACGTCAAGACACTTTGATTTATCCTTTGAGTTCCCCCCCCCCCCACCTTTACCATCGTGTTGGCGCTGTCTATTTTCTCAAGCTGGATAAGAAGATAGTCTTCCCGAAAGGACAAGGGTGCACTGGTCTTCACCTTGATGTCTCCAGACGTATGATCGCAACCTGCGATCAAAAGGCCCCCCTCAGAAATAACCTTGAATAATTCATTAAACGTTTTAGCGTAGGAAAAAGGAACCTTTCGTCGAATTAGTTGATCTGGCATCGTCATCTTCTATTATCCAGCTTACTTTCTAACATCTATTACCGTAGTAAAATCAACTCTCTTGTAGAAATGACGTCCGACTGGAGAGTGGTTCTTTTTCATGTTTCTTATAGTCTATCAAGAGTCTACCAAGAGTTATTGTTATATACAAGTATTGTAATGGTATAATACATATATTAGTAAAGATTTCACCGGCCGGGGTTTCTAGGGACCCCACTTGGGAATAGGGCCTGACCGGGCTGATGTCCCCAAGTGGGGTTTTCTTTCGGGGAGGTGTGTCATGTATAAAAATAACACCTGGTGGAATCTTAAAACAATGGGTGGCAACACAGTCAACATAGCAGAGTAACATGGAGCCTCAAAAACAATGAGCCGCGACGGCATGAACACAACAAAGGGAGAGCAAAACAACAGGGTTGCTACAACGATCGGGTTGGGGAAATGGGGCAACGAGAATCCCTGGGGGTTTCATATGGAAGAAATTGGCAAAGTCTCTGAGACATTAAGTCTCTTGGCCAAGGCTGTCGCAGAAATGAGTTCGGCGAGTCTCGCCCGGGTCCTGGCAAAGATACAGCCAGGGCTATCGCCGAACTAAAAAGAGATCGGCGTGTTGCCGGGGAATGCTGACGTCCTTTGGATGAACTGGCATAAAAGCCGTTTGCCCCGTTCGTGGCCTTTCTTTGGGTGGCGGCAAACACCAGAAATGAGAACTCACGTCTATCGTGA
>Ga0207100_1205_pt1 | contig 12443 bp, 8 predicted proteins | sample Alteio_BWMinHeat_82_FD_153520 | JGI IMG/M metagenome (GOLD analysis project Ga0207100, IMG submission 153520) | Enriched cells from forest soil in Barre Woods Harvard Forest LTER site, Petersham, Massachusetts, United States -... | ecosystem: Environmental > Terrestrial > Soil > Temperate forest >...
CGCCTAGCGTAGCCCTCGGTGCCGCTGCGGACAAACGTAAAGCCGAACCGCGCATTCGCACTGTGGCGTCGCGCGGCCGGCTCCCTTGAATCGAGCGCGTATATCGTACTTTCGCATGTCTTGCGGCGCCGTAGTGATCAAGCCCATAGGTCAAGATCCGCTTTCGCGGAACAATTTCACCTGGAGCGCCTAGTCAAGGCGAGTTGTTGCGAATCTTGCATAATCTCTTGTTTACCCATCAGTATCGGCTGCGGTCAATGTTTAGTACGCTGCGTATGCCGGTGAAAAAAGAACGATCGGAGACGATAACTGGACCAGCAGAGCTCATACACGGCGCCGTTTCGGTTTTTAATGCCGTCTGGCACATCGCGCTATCGTGCACGTACCGATATGAGCGTCAAGTCATACTCCTTCCAAGTTCAATTCGAGGCGGGGGCATCACAGATCAACGAGCTGTCCTCAGAATAACAGGGAGCACTAAGTGAAAGCACTCATGGCTTGGATACTACTGGTACTGCCTCTACCGTTATTGGCGCAGGTAATAGCAATTCGGGCGGGAGCTGTCGTCGATCCACGCACGGGGACCTCCAAGACCAATCAGGTGATATTGGTCAAGGACAAGAAGATCGAGGCTATTGGCACGGCCATCGCGATACCCTCTGGCGCCCAGGTGATCGATCTTTCGCACGAGTGGGTTTCACCCGGGCTGATCGATGCGCATTCTCACCTCACCTTGGCGGAGAGCGGAGGCGACGGTCCATTCGAGGCTTTCTACTTGTCGGAGAGCACCGCATTTCGAGCTATGCGAGGGCTGCACAACGGCGAAATTCTGGTGCGCGCTGGGTTTACCACGGTGCGCGATGTGGGCAACAGCGCCGAGTACGCGATGATCGACGTCGGCCGCGCCATCGATCGGGAATGGTTCGTCGGGCCCACGGTCATCGATGCGGGTAAGATCATTGCGCCCTGGGGTGGCCAATCTCGCAACATTCCGGCGAGTCAAGGCAATTTCTGGAAGTACGAATATATTGACGCTGACAGTCCGGCGGAGATTCGCAAGGCAGTCCGGGTCAATATCTACCAGGGCGCCAAGGTCATCAAGCTCGTCGGTGACAACAATCCCTATCACTACTCGGTCGACGAGATCCGTGCCGCCGTTGATGAGGCGCACCGAGCCGGCGTGCCGGTCGCCATCCACTGCATTTTCGGCGGCGAGGAAGCGGACAACGCTATCGAGGCCGGCGTTGACTCGCTGGAGCACGGCTTCTATTTGACGGACGCGCAATTGAAGCGCATGGCGGCGAAGGGCATCACGCTTGTCGGTACTGACTTTCCGCGTTTCGTCCTCGATGTCATGGGCACATCGAGCGGCATGCTCCCCGAGCCAGCGGTGCTTGCACCGCTCATCATCGATAGGCTGCGTCGGGCCCACCAGGCCGGCGTGCGTCTCGTCTTCGGTAGTGATGTTCCGATCGATATACCGGGTAAGGACCGCGCTGAAGTGATGTTGGGGTACCTTGAGGTTTGGACCGCTGCCGGCATTGCGCCGCCAGAGATCCTGCGAGCCATGACCTCGGACGCTGCGAAGCTCCTTCGGGTTGATAAAGAGCGAGGAGTCATCGCCGAAGGCCTCGCGGCAGACCTCATCGCAACCCCTGAAGACCCCACGAAAAACATCATGACCTTGAAGAAGGTCGATTTCGTGATGAAGGACGGCCGGCTGGTAAGAGATACGCGCGGTCGATAGGCGCGGGTCAAGAAACAGACTAGCAGGGGATATATGATGCCACGCCGTGCGCTCTCACTCTCATCGGCCATCGCCTCGGGGATAACGCTGCTGTTGGCAGGTAAAATTGCCTTCAGCGCGGATGATACTTCGGGCCTCGGGGAGATTGTCGTGACCGCGCAGAAGTATCAATCTACAGTTCAGAGCACCCCCTTTAGCCTCTCCGCCCTCAGCGGCCAGCAACTTGCCGACGCAGGAATCGCCAGCGTCGATGACTTGACTCGTGACGTGCCGGGTTTTTCGATGAGGTCAGCCGGGCCGGGGCAGTCCGAGTATGAGGCTCGCGGGCTTGCTTCAAACGGCGGGTCCTCGCCGACGGTGGGCTTCTACCTTGACGAAATTCCGCTATCTCCGCCCGCTGCATCGCAGACCGGCAAAATTGTGATTGACCCCGATCTCTACGATCTGGATCGCGTTGAGCTCTTGCGTGGCCCTCAAGGCACGCTCTATGGATCGGGCTCCATGGGCGGGACGATCAGGTTGATAACCGCCCAACCGAAGCTCGACACCTTTGAAGCAACAATCCAAGGCACGCTGTCGTCGACGCAGGGTGGTTCGGTCAACGGAGGCGGAAATGCAATGGTAAACCTGCCGCTGGGAAACAGCATGGCGCTGCGACTCGTCGGGAGCGATGCTTATCGAAGCGGCTGGATCGACCGCATCACACTAAACCCGTTCCCTATAGAGTCGGCGTCGAACGGTCACCGCGGCGATATTCTGAATGCGCCGATACAAAGCATCGCGAGTGACGCTAACACGGTTCGAATGTACGGCGGGCGGGCGAGTATCCGTTGGCAGCCGAGCGAGGACATAGGGGTTGTCGGGATGGTTCTTTACCAGCGCATGAAAATGGGCGGCTACGATGAATTCGATGTTCCTCCCGGGGCGGACCACCTGGCTCGCTACCAGCCATTTCCAATCGCCGAGCCTATTACCGACAACGTTCATGTCTACGGTCTGACGATCAGCGCGAACTTAGGCTTCGCTGACCTCACGAGCGCCACGGGCTACTGGGATCGTGCGGAGAACCAGACACAAGATGCCTCCGAGAACTTCACCTGGGCGCTCGCGTTGCCATCCTATATCTCGCTGCCGTACCCCGAGATCGACCTGTCAAACCAGTTCAGCCAAGAAATTCGACTGAATTCCAAAGGCGATGGGCACGATCGGCTACGATGGGTCGTCGGTGCGTTTTACAGCGACTTGAAGTCGGACTGGATCGAGTATGCGCTCAATCCTGTGGTCACCGCCCTTTCCTCGCCCCCTTCCGACAATCCGCAGGGAATTATTTTCAACGGCGATAACAAGTACCGCATGAAGCAGTATGCAGTGTTCGCCGATGGTTCCTACAACATCACCGATACAATCAAGTTCTCCACCGGCCTGCGCTGGTACCGGTATCAAAGCGCACAGTACGAATATTTATATATTGGCGGTCAACCCTGGGGCTACTACGCACCGCAGCTCCTTTTCCCAGCCGTCGCACCGGGAACGCAGGCCTCCAACCGCGGCTTCAATCCGCGGTTCAACCTCTCTTATGAGCCAAGCGGAAACCTGACAACTTACGCTTCTGTGGCGAAAGGATTCCGTCCCGGTGGCGCCAATCAGATCACGGCCTCATTCTGCGGCCCGGCGCCGACATCGTTTGGTCCGGATAGCGTGTGGAACTATGAGATCGGCGAGAAGGCAAAGGTGTTAGACGGCCGGCTGACGGTCAACAGCGACTTTTATTACATCAAGTGGAGCGATGTGCAGCAGACGCTGTTTCTCGCGTGCGGGTATCAGTACGGCGCGAACGCCGGAGAGGGACGTTCATTTGGACCGGAACTCGAAGTCAGTGCAAAGCTCTCACCGGAGTGGTCCGTGGCGCTTAGCGGCACATACACACACGCTGAGGTCAATTCCCCAAGTGCCGCGTTCGCTGCCCAAGTCGCGGGTCAGTACCGAACCTGCCCGACGGTCAGCAACTGTACTGCTCCAATTCTGAATGTGCCGAAGAGCACCGGCACCATCACGCTAACGTACACAACTCAAGTCAGCGATTACCAGTTCACAGCCCGAGTCAGTGACTCCTATATAGGGAGTTCCACCGATGTGGCTTACACGTTTGTGGAACTGCCCTCCTACAACCTTGCTAATGCGGTACTCAGCCTCGGATCGGACAAATGGACGGCGCGCCTCTTCGTCACCAATTTGACGAATAAAGTAGCGGAGATATCAGCTAATAACACGAGCTTCCAGGTCAATCTACCGGGAGTGGTTCGTATATCGACGAACCAGCCCCGGACCTTTGGGACGGAACTGAACTACCGATTTTGAGTGGGACGTGAACGATACTGGGTGATCGCCTCCTTGAGCGCCGGGCGGCCCCGGTGCCGTTCACCCGGTCTCGCAGGTCGCCGGGGGATATTTAAGCGGGGACGTCATCGTTTCCAAAGCAAGTCGGCAGGGATAGACTGCGCGGGAAAATCACCAAAAACAAGGTGGAGTTGGAGGTGTCTGGGCTTCGGCGCCTAAACCTTGCGCTGGCGGAAGCGCGCGGTTCCCCTCAGGCGCACATGTTGACATCCGCGGATCGGCGTGCATCATGGGTGTCGAGTGCCCCGATGCGTCGATCGCTAGTCCCATCCCTTCCCGCCCTGATTGCCTTCGAATGTGCCGCCCGGCATGGTGGCATCATGCGTGCGGCCGCGGAGCTTCACCTCTCACAGAGCGCGGTGAGCCGCTTGGTAAAACAGGTCGAGAATTCGGTACAGGTAAAGCTCTTCGACCGGGTTCGCCAGCGGCTCATCCTGACAGAGGCCGGGCGCGGATACGCGCGCGAGATGCACTCAATCTTGGATAATATCGAGCAGGCGACGCTCCGGATCATGGCGTATGGGTCCGGAGGCGCGACGGGTGTCATCAATCTCGGTGTCTTCTCGACCTTCGGAATAAAGTGGCTGATTCCTCGCCTGGAGGCCTACAAGACATTGCGTCCGGGCACAGCCATCTCTTGTTACGTGCGTCCGCACGCATTTTCATTCGACGACGACCCGCTCGATGCCACCATCCATTATGGGGATCCGGTTTGGCCCGACGCGACCGCCGAACCGCTATTCGGCGAGCAACTGATTCCAGTTGCGAGCCCAAAGCTTGAGGGTATACAGAAGCTCGAGCGACCCGCGGACCTGTTGGCTTACCCGCTCATTCATGAAGTCACGCGGCCCTTGGCCTGGAGGCGGTGGTTCGAGCGAGAGGGGGTAGACCTGGAGGGCTCGATTGTCGGTGCGCGCTTCGACCAATTCCTGATGGTGGCGGAGGCGGCGAAAGCGGGCCTCGGTGTCGCGCTTGTGCCGAGATTTCTGTTTGAATCCGAGATTGGACGAGGCAATCTCGTTATCCCCTTCAATCGCCCGTACACGGGCGATTACCAGTACTACTTCGTATACCCGCGGCGAAATCTGGCGAATCCGATATTGATCGATTTCAAGGACTGGCTCTTAAAGACGGCGCACGACTATGCGGATCATCAATCCGCGCCTGTTGCTCGGTAGCATGCTGAAGATAAAGTGTAGCGCCTTGGCCAGAAGATATAGTTCGAGTCCTTCGGATCGTCCTCAGCCCCGTGTCCGGACTCCTTTAGGCCTTCAATCGGGTCAAGAGACAAGACTGCACCACCTCATGCAAAAATGACAACAACTTTGAGGTATCTAAACCTCGCAGCCTATTAGGTGCGCCCGTAGCCTGGACTAACATACGCGGCATGCGCCAATGTGAGAGTAGCTCTTCATGTTCACATTGTGACGACCGGTTTAAGACGCTGAAGGGTGATTTGAACATTACAACCGAGATCATTGAGTTGTCGCACGAGGCGCGGGATGGCTTTGAAGGGATCACGTGGGGCGAAGCGATCGGCTCCCAGATCATGGGACTCGACGCAGCTTTTCAGCGTGTCCCACATCAGCATGGAAGCCGCGGCAGCGAGGATTGCCTTATTGGCGCCGCGACGGCTGTGCAGGCGCAAGAAGTGACCCTGAAGGTCGCTGTCTGGTGCGGCAGCCCACTACCCTCCGTTGAATACATCCGACGGCGGGAAAGACGCCATTCATCGAAACCTACTGATCGTGCTCGAGCAGCGGGCTTGTTCTAGGATGAAGTCAGCTATCTCGCCGGGACATATCCTAATAATTGCACTAATTTTGTGAAGCTCAAGGATCAGGTCGTTCTCGTAACAGGGGGTAATTCCGGAATCGGGCGAGCGATTGCCTTGGCGTCCGCGGCCGAGGGAGCACTGGTGTTTATCACTGGACGCGACCAGGACAAGGGTGCGCGAGTACTTGCAGAGCTGCGTTCGGCAGGTGGCGATGCGGCGTTCTTGGCCGCGGATCTCGCCGATGAGCAACAGGCGGCCGATCTTGTAGGCGCCGTCCAGACGCGGTTCGGGAATCTTAACGTGGTAGTCAACAACGCGGGCTCTGGTGCCCTCCGCACGCCGGTATGCGCGGAGGATCCTCCGGGCGAGCGTCTTCGGAAAGTCATGAGCGTGAACCTCGGCGCTGCATACAACGTCGCGGCTTATTCGCTACCAGTCCTTAAATCCAGCGGCGGGGGTTCCATCGTAAATATATCTTCGACAAGCGCTATGCACGGCACGTGGGGCACTTACGGTATTGCTAAGGCCGCAATCGAGGCGCTCACCCGAGCGCTCGCGGTCCAAGGCGCACCCGATGGGATTCGCGCCAACAGCGTAGCACCGGGTTGGGTCGCAACTGAGGCTGCGAGTGGCCGCGCGGATGTGGACCACGAGGCGTCCCTTTTTGGCCGAATGGGCAGCCCCGAGGAGATTGCTCGTGTCGTCATCTTTCTAGCGTCGACGGACGCGAGCTTCATAACCGGTCAGACACTTATAGTCGATGGTGGGCTTACGATAACGGACTACCCGTCTCAGCCATGGCTGGACGCGGTTGGAGCATGGCGACTGTTTCCCCACCTCCGTCCAAAGTAGTGTCAGATGGGAGCTATGGGGAGTGGACACCGTGACGAAGCCACACACGTCTGGGAGTCGAAGTCGACTTACCGACATTCATGCTCGCTCCGACACGACGCGGTGAGCTAGGGTGACGATCGACGTAGTCATAATAGGCGGTGGGATCGTAGGTCTGTCGACGGCAATGCAACTAGTCGAGCGATACCCGCAGCTGTCGGTCACCGTCGTCGAAAAGGAAGCGACTATCGCTGCGCATCAGACCGGTCACAACAGCGGAGTCATTCATTCGGGCGTCTACTACGCTCCGGGTAGTTTGAAGGCACGATTCTGCCGGGAGGGCATGGAAGCGACCTATACTTTTTGTCATGATCACGGGTTGCCAGTCGATCGATGCGGAAAGCTGATCGTAGCTACCGATGAGCCAGAGGTTTCGCGGCTCAAGGAGCTTTTTGAACGTTCGGTGAGCAATGGACTGGACCCAAAGTGGATCGATGCGCCCCAGCTTCGACGTCTCGAACCTCATATCGTCGGTCTTCAGGCCATTCTCATCGCGAGTACCGGTATCACCGATTATCCGGCCATCGCTAGGACCATGGCGGACATCCTCGGCAAGCGAGGCGGGGAACTATTGGTGAATAGTACCGTCATCGCTATCCGAGAATCCTCGGACGGCGTCGTGATTGAAACGTCGAACCGCACGCTGAGTTGCCGTTTTGTCATCGCGTGCGGAGGCCTTATGGCCGATCGGCTGGCTCGGATGTGCGGACTTGCGCTCGACTTTCGCATTGTGCCATTTCGCGGCGAGTACTTTCGCCTTCCCAACACCTTGAACGGGATAGTAAGCCGGCTGATCTATCCGGTACCCGATCCTCAGCTTCCGTTTCTGGGTGTCCACCTTACACGGATGATCGCTGGATACGTAACGGTTGGGCCGAACGCTGTTCTTGCGCTGGCGCGGGAGGGTTACCGATGGCGAGATTTCAATGGACGCGATCTTTGGGAGATGGTTGCGTTCCCGGGTACGCGAAGACTGCTACGGCAGCATCGAGGCTCCGCAGTTCGAGAATGCATAAACTCTTTGTTCGCGCGCGGCTATCTTGCGCAGTGCCGAAAGTACTGTCCGGATCTAAAATTCGAGGATCTGCAGGCACACCCGGCCGGTGTACGTGCTCAGGCGGTGAGGGCGGATGGCAGCATGATTCACGATTTCCTCGTTCTGCGCGGCCGTCGCTCCTTACATGTATGCAACGCACCATCGCCTGCCGCGACGTCCGCCCTGCCTATCGGGCGGCATCTTGTCGATCAATTCAGCGAGGCGTTTGCCCTTGGCGGATCACTCGGCAACATATAGGAATTCTGAATCCAAACCGAGACTGCTGGAGCGCGAACAAGGGCCACTCGCCATAATCCGCCAACGAAGTCTGCGAGGTTTGCCGCCGGTATCGGTCGTGTGATGCGGCGGGCCGCCCGGGCTGCCCGGGCTGCCCGAGGAGAAGTGACGCGTAGGCACGGAACACCGATTTACGTCTGGGAAGATGGCAAGGTCGTGGCAAGTCAGTCGTTCTACACTGTTGCGAAATAACCCAAAAGCACGACAAAGCACTACTGACTAACGCAAAATTCACGCAACCACCTGGCTCTTTTTTATCCAGGTGGTCGGGACTTCCTATCGCGGCCACTCAATTTTGCTTGACACATTGCTGGCACACCGACGGCTACGTTGGCCTTCACAAAGCGCTTCTTAAACGAACGCATCCACGAGTATCTCGATCAGGATGCTCACAATACACCTTCACGGGCGGCCTCCTGGATTCTGACTGTCGAACTTGTCCAAGATCGCTGCACTATCGTACGCTTCCATTTCTTTCAGTCGCTGCACTAGGAAATTTATGCCCATGAATAACTCAAGCAAAGTAGTGCTGATAACCGGATCCACGTCCGGCATTGGCGCAGCGTGCGCGCGGCTGTTTGCATCCTCCGGAGCTGCCGTGATGGTCTCTGGTCGCAATGAACCCGCAGGACGGCTCGTGACGTCTGACATCGAAAGTGCAGGCGGAATTGCGGATTTCACGGCAGCTGACTTGCGTGACGCCAACGTCGCTGAGTTCCTGATCGCACAAACGGTGCGGCGCTTTGGTCGCTTGGATGTCTTGGTAAACAACGCTGGAATTCTCTACACCGCCAACGCCCTCGATACGACCGACGAACAGTGGCTCGACACGCTCGCGGTCAACGTTAACGCGCTTTTCTACCTGAGCCGCGCCGCCGTAAAGCACATGATTCCCCAAGGCAATGGGGTCGTCGTGAACATCGCTTCAGAATGGGGACTCAACGGCGAACCCAACCACGTTGCGTATTGTGCGAGCAAGGGAGCCGTTATCCAGATCACACGGTGCATGGCCCTCGACCACGCGCGCGACAATATCCGAGTAAATTCTGTGTGTCCCGGCGAAGTGCACACCAGGATGGTCGATGAGATTCTCGCGAAGAAAGGCGGCGATGCTGCTGCGAACCTTCGAGAATTGGCCGCCGGGATACCGATGCGACGCATCGCCTCCCCGATCGAAGTCGCGCAGGTCGTTCGCTTTCTCGCGTCCGATGAGGCCAGTTACGTCACGGGCGCGAATCTGCCAGTTGACGGCGGCAGCGACGCCACAGCTGGCGCGTATCCATGAGTAAAAGGCCAGAGGCCGATCACGCCAATCCGTTTCATAGTTTCGGTGCTGTGATCATATGAATTCAAACAGAAGACGCCCTCGGAGCCGGCGCGGCGGTGACGCCCTATTCCGCTTCCACCTTTGGCCGCGGATCACCGAGCTTAGGAATCGTAGGGCTACCCCAAAGATGCCGTTCCCGAATCCACGGGAGGGGGCTCGCCGGGTGGGAACTATCGAATTCGCGTGCTAGCCGGTGTCCATCCCAGATTACCTGGTTGCACTGTGCCGGCACCTTGCAATCCCCGATTCTGAAGATGTCCTGTATCTCGTTCTTCGCCCACTCGGCCTTGCGTGCCTTTAGCTCGCGCCATAGGGCGTCGTCAGAATACCTGGACGTGACCAAAATCACGGCATCGGCATCGACATCGAACTCACCGCCATTATCTCGTCTCGGGACGGAGCCTGAACTTGGCCCAATCAAGTCCGCACCATATCTGTAGGCGTAGCTGAGACGGACCGAGCCCGGTTGAATGCTGACCGCCCAATGATCACGATAGCAGTGGACCCCCTTCTCGAAGAGCATCCGCTTGTTGTTGAAGACCTCCAGGGTAAAGACGCCGTACTCGGCGACCTCGGAGGCGCAACAAACGTACGTGACCTCTTTGCCCTGATCTGCCATCAGTTCCGCCAGGGAGATGCCAAGAAAATGTCCCTCCCCATCGAGTACCAGCACCCGCTTCCCCTTAATCGCTTTGCCCTGTGTGACCTGGAAGGGCGTCAAGACATGCGGAAGGTCGGCGTCGGCGCCCGGAATGGGGCCGGTCCCAGGTCCTATTCCGTTCCCCCACCAGTGCGAACCCGTCGCGAGCACGACCTTGTCTGCCCCATATTCGAGAACGTCCTTAGCAGACATTTTGCCAACGCCGAGGTGAACCTCAACGCTCTTCAGCTTGTCGAGCTGAATTTGCCGATACGTGATGACGCGGTTCCACTCGCTGACGCGAGGTAGCTTCACGACGTCCTTCCAATGACCGCCGAGTTCCGGCTGCGCTTCCCGAAGATGCACAACGTAGCCGCGCTCGCCAAGAACGCGCGCACATTCCATGCCCGCCGGCCCGCCTCCGACAACCAGCACCGAGCCTGGCGCCTTTGTCTTCTCGAATCTTTCCGGGTGCCACCCTCGGCGGTACTCCTCGCCCATCGTCGCATTCTGGGTGCACATGATTTGGCCGACCTGCTGATATTTCGAGACGCAGATGTTGCAGCCGATGCACTCCCGAATGTCCTCCAGACGTCCTTCTGAAATCTTGGTTGGCAGGAACGGGTCGGCTATCGAGGGTCGCGCGGCACCGATGATGTCAACCACGCCTGCGCGTATCATCGCCACCATGTCATCCGGACTGGTCATGCGTCCGTTGCCGACGACCGGGATGCCGGAGCCAAGCGTGGCCTTTCCCTGCTTTATGAACGGCGTCATCCATCCCGACTTTCGAAACCGCGAAGCTCCTGCGTCCTCACCCCATTCTGCATAGTCGCCGATCTTCAGGGACACAAGGTCGACAACCCCTTCGTTGCGGAACAACTCAAGCAGGCGAATTCCGTCCTCATGTGCTTCCACCCCTTCGGGTCCGTGCAGCGTATCGATTTCGAAGCGCGTCGTTATCGCTAGCCGGTTACCATGGGATCTCTTCAGCGCCTGCATCAGTTCGAGAAAGAACCTCGATCGATTCGCGAACGACCCACCATATTTGTCGGTCCTCTTGTTGAAGCGCGGCTCAAGAAATTGCATGGGAAGGGTATCGTCGCCGGCGGATACCTCCAGGATGTCGAACCCTGCCTGCTCCGCCCTCTTCGCCGCATCGACGTACATATTGATGACCGTCTTGACGTCAAGGTCATCCATTTCATAGCCGTAAACGGCGCGCGACGAATACATCGGCGACACCCATTGACTGGGGGCACGTCCGCACTCACGTGATTCGAGGCAGATGGCGTTGCCGCCGCTGTACCAGAGTTGAATGCCCGCGAGGGATCCGTGCTTGTGCGCTACTTCGCAAAGGTATCCGAGGTTCCTGACATCGCCGTCATCCCAGATGCGGGCGCTCTGAAAGGGAAATTCATCCGACTCCGGATGAATCGAGCAGTACTCCGTAAACACCACTCCCCATCCGCCCTCGGCCTTCATGCCTCGCAAATGCGCGTTTGCCCCCGGTCGCTCCGAGCCTGGTCCGGCGCAGTGCGTTGTTTGCCAGAATCGGTTTCGTGTCGTTTTTGGCCCGAACTTTATTGGCTCAAAGAGTATGTCGTGTTTTGGATCTCTCCGCATGATCGTGCTCCCACATTATTTCTGATTAGCTGCATACGCACTTCTGCAATGGCATTGCGCCGACACCCTTCATCCGAGAACCGCGCCAAATACCGGAACCTTCTGACTTCTTCACCCCGTTGCGCCTGTTCCTTGGAACTCATCAGAGTTACCCAGTTCGCATTCCCATAGCTTGACCTACTTGGGTCCTAGATCGCGCAGGCATGCACCGCCGGCCATACCTGCATGCAGCGTACGTTTGCTGGCAACCGGTGCGGCCAGTGCATCCAGAGATGGTGATTGCTTTTTCGATCCATTACCATGCATGCACTTCGGCGCTGCCGCTCTCACAAAGGAAATCGGACTTTGTCGCGCATTAAATTCGCTGATGTCAATTCTCCTGACATTGCGCCCAAGGCGCAGCAGATCGTGGCTGAACGTGGAAGTGTTCTGGATCTGTACAAGATGCTGCTGCACAGTCCGCCGGTCGCGATGGGATGGCTCCACTATCTCACGGCGATTCGACACGAGTGTGAGTTGGCCGGTCATATTCGCGAGTTGGTGATCATGCGGGTCGCGATCCTAAACGGCGCAACGTATGAAGCGGAGCAACACGCTCCCATCGCGCGTCGCGAGGGCGTAACCGTGCGGCAACTTGAGATGCTGAACAATTGGGAGTCCTCCCTAGAATTTAACGAGCAGCAGCGGGCGGTACTTGCCTATACC
>Ga0207100_1206_pt1 | contig 12431 bp, 9 predicted proteins | sample Alteio_BWMinHeat_82_FD_153520 | JGI IMG/M metagenome (GOLD analysis project Ga0207100, IMG submission 153520) | Enriched cells from forest soil in Barre Woods Harvard Forest LTER site, Petersham, Massachusetts, United States -... | ecosystem: Environmental > Terrestrial > Soil > Temperate forest >...
CGATGAGGAGTTTGATTTTTGGCTAGCCGAGCAAGTGTTGCTCCATCGGCGTTCAACCTCTTAAAACGCTACTTTCAGGTTTACTGGCTGAAACCCTTTGACGCGGTGAATGACACCGCCAACGCATGGGCGCTCCGCCGGTTTTCCTGGGAAGAGCCCATCCTGGAGATCGGGGGGGGAGACGGGATGTTCTCCTTCATCATGCAGGGAGGGGAGTTTGCCTTCGGTGACGACCGCTATTTTCAATGCGATCCCGGGCGCGGCGGGGATATTTTTGATGTGTACACGGAGGGAAAACCTTTGCAGATCCGGAAAAAAGCGGGCCTCACCTACGCGGTGGGCGTCGATCTCAAAGTGAGCCATCTCCAAAAAGCCCGGGAAACGGGTTTGTACCAGGAAATGAAATCATCCGCTCCGGAAAAGATCCCCCTGGGGGACTCGCGGTTCCAAACGGTTTTTCTCTATCTCTTTCACGGACTCTCGGACTACGAGAAAACCCTCCGGGAAGCCCGGCGTGTGATCCGGCCCCGGGGAAAACTCCTCATGGTGGCCTTCAACGACACCGTGGGCCGGTATTTCATCTGTCACAAGCTCAAAGAATTTTTCAACCGGAAAGGATGGCGCGGGCTTGCGCGCTTTTGGGACCGCCTGGACGGGGGACGTTATCAGGAGATCGGCGGCCTGGCCAAATCCCTGCCCGAATGGGAAGCCCTTCTTGAGAAAACGGGCTTCCGGCTGAACACGACCTACGCGCAAGTGTCTCCCGGAGCCTGGCGGGTGTATGACATTCAGACCCGGCCTTTTTTTCGGACCCTGATCCGGTGGACCTCGGGCCTCGAGAAAATCCATCTGCGGCGCCTGGTCAAGTTCATCTGGCTCTACGGCGGACTCGTCCCGCTGTTCTGTTTCTACCGGGCGGCCGCAAGACCCCGGCCCGTTGAAAAAGGGACTTCATGCCGCGACGTTCTGTTCGTCTTCAATGCTGAAGCGGCTTAAAAAGGACTAACGATGAAAGTACTCAGCGTGATTTGGGAATACTGCTCCACAGCCGCCCTCGTGGTGGACGGCGAGGTCGTTGCCTGCGTCAGTGAAGAAAGATTTTCAAGAAAAAAGAACGATGAATCCTACCCCAGGCAAGCCATTGAATACGTCCTCAAACAGGGGGGGGTGTCGCCGAACGACCTGGACCACATCGCTCTGGCGGGGGAACGCTTCGACCCGAAAGCCCTCCTGGTCCGCAAATACAGCAGCTTCAGCATCCAGGACAGACTGCGCGAACAAAAGGAATTCTGGTATCCCCGGATGTACGAGAACAGATCCGTCGATTACCTCGAGGTCTTTAAAGACAAATTAAACATCCAGCAGTACCCGGGAGAGAAAGAATGGAGCGATGTCGTCGCCTTTCTCCGCGCGCCTCACTCTGAGGAAGAATCCAACGCTTTCTATCAAGATTTCCGCCGCCGGGTCATCAGCCGGCATCTCAATGCAGATCCGGAAAAGGTTGTCTTCCCGCACCATCACAAAAGTCACGCTTATTACGCCTATTACGGCAGTCCGATCCGGAAAGACAGGACGCTGATTCTCACCGCGGACGCCTGGGGTGACGATATGAACGCTTCAGTGAACCTGGAAGAAGGGGGGGACATTCGCCGGCTCTCCAGCTCCACAAATTTCATCGTGGCCCGATTGTACCGGTCCATGACCCTCCTTCTCGGTATGAAGCCGGACGAGCATGAATATAAAATCATGGGGCTGGCGGCCTACGCCAGGCCGGACTACTATCAAGGTCCTCTCAAGGTCTTCCGGGAGACAATGTGTGTGGACGGCCTTGGATTTAAGTATAAAGTCACCCCTCCGGACCTTTACGTTTATTTCCGTGACAAACTGGAAGGCTATCGCTTCGACGCCATCGCGGGCGCCCTCCAACAATACACTGAGGAGATCCTTGTTGAATGGACGCGCAACTGCCTGAAAGCAACGGGCGCCCGGCGCCTCTGTTTTGGCGGCGGGATCGCGATGAACGTGAAAGCGATGATGGAGATCGCCAAACTCGAAGAGTTGGAGGAGATATTCATCTGTGCCGCCCCCTCGGATGAGTCGCTTCCCATGGGGGCCGCCTATGCCGTCATACACGACGGGTGCAAGGCGAAAGGAAAAGACCCGCGCGCAGCGCTCCCTCCTCTCAAAAATGCCTATTTGGGACCCGACCTGGAGGAGAGGGAGATACAAAAAGCGGTCGACGAACTGAGGAACGACGCCCATTATTCAATCCGGGACACTGTTGACCTCTCTCAGGTGGCCAGGACGCTGTCTTCCGGCAAAGTGGTGGGACGCTGTTCGGGGCGCAGTGAGTTCGGCGCGCGCGCCCTCGGCAACCGCTCCATCCTGGCCGACCCGCGAAGAACCGACGTGGTGAGGACCATCAATGAAAAAGTCAAATGCCGCGACTTCTGGATGCCTTTCGCGCCCTCGATCCTCCAGGAGAGGACGCAGGACTACCTGATCAATCCCAAAAATCTCTCGGCCCCCTATATGACGCTCGCCTTTGAGACGACGCCGCTCGCCCAAAAGGAGCTCCCGGCCGCCCTCCACCAGGCCGATCTGACGTGCCGCCCCCAAATGGTGGCCAAAACCGCCAACCCTGGTTACCATGCTCTGATTTCGGAATTTGAGAAACTGACGAACGTGGGGAGTGTCCTCAACACTTCCTTCAACATCCATGGGGAACCGATCATCCAAACGGGGCACGACGCCATCGATGTGCTCAAACGTTCGGGGCTCGACGCCCTCCTGCTCGGGAACTACTGGATCGAAAAGAAGGACCTCCCATCGAAAAAGTCCTCCCCAACCAAACAGAAGGCGGCCGGGGCAACCCCGGCGCCCGTGCGGACAGGATCCCTGTAATGCAGCAGCAGGGAAAATCACGTCTTAAAATCCTTTTTGGGGTCCTTGTCATCGAACTCGCCTTCATCGCTTTGTTCGCCTATGAGTTCGATTCTTTCTGGCAATACGCCGCGGCTTATAAACTCTTGTTGGGAAAAAAGATGTATGTGGACTTCAACTATCAGCAAATGCCTTTGCTGGCTTTTGTTTACGCGGCCTTCTTTTATTTCACCGGCGTCAGCCTCTTTTGGGGCCGGATGGTCGGCCTTTTCTTTGGTCTGGCGACGGTCGGGATCTCAGTGAAAGCTCTCCAAATCCTCAACCGTGAAGCCGGTGAACCGGGACGGGACACGACGGTGGAGAGCCTGCTCTGGGCGCATCTCTTCATTTGGAGCCCCGCTCTCTATCTTGTGAACTATGACACCAAGACATTTTTTGTGAGCTTTCTCATGACCGCCTTACTTTGCCTTTTTATGCTGGATCGTTCCCACGCGTCCAGTGGCGTCGCGGGGGCCGTGGCGGCTCTTCTGGGGCTCATCAAACTCACCTATATTCCCTTGGGGGCGCTCTATCTGGCCGCACAAGTGGCATCCAAGCGTTATAAAGCGGCTCAATTCTTTGCTTTTACCGCCAGCTATGCTCTCCTGCTCGGGGGAGTTGTGGGTTATTTCTATCACAGAAGCCCGGAACTATTTTATTTCATGACGGTCACGGGACTCATCGCCACAAAGAGGCTCGGATTCGACACCACCCAATGGGTCCTCGGAATGGTCGAACCTCACGCTTTTGTGAGCACCATTCTCAACTTCGTCACCGGGTATCTGGCCCTTCCTTTGGCCGTCCTTTGGGGGGTACGAGGCAGGATTATCTGGAACGTCAAGAAACCCGCCAGCTGGGGCCCACTCTGCGGACTCGGGCTCCTCTGGGGAGTGTGGATGTTCATCGCGAGCACCATCATCCCCGGACAGGGCAACGGGGCCCATTACTTTTCCGTTTATATGCCGGCTGTCCTGTTCTTTTTCGCTGTCGCGCTGGATCGCTCCGGCCTCATCAACATCTGGGTCCAGTTGCCTGCATTGAACAAAGCGTTGATCTTCTCCCTGGCCATCATCGTCAACCTGAATCTCGTTCATAACAATCCCCTGCAGGGAAGCTCGATCCCAAGAATCAACAATCTGGAGCGGATGATCTCCCAATACCGGATGGCCCGGGCCATCCGGCGCCTCACGCCGCCGAACGCCGTCGGGTTCGCGTATCCGAGATATGGCCAGAGTCTCTTTACAGCCCAGCGCGACTGCATCAACGGCAACGAGACAACGGACAACTACCTGGCTCTGTCGATGAACAGCGCAAACGCAGAGCGCTTCCATCTCATGACTCGGGAGCGGGAGAACCAAATCTTCACTCAGCAGAAGGTTGATTTTATTGTGATTGACAACAAAACCTTGCCGAAATTAACGAAGGATTTTGATTTGGGGAACAAACCGCTGCCGGATTTTGGCTACGTCGAGGCATACGCAGATTCGTTTGCCGATCTGTATGTCAATAAACGCCTTATCAAAAGCTGAGTTGAATTTTACATTGAGAACAAGGGAGGGAAAGTGAAGAAGGTGCTTGCATTAGGCGGCGCTGGATTTATCGGATCTTACATCGTAAGAGAACTTCTGGAAGAAGGGTTTGAAATCACGGTGATTGATAACTTCTCCAAATACGGTTTCCTCAAGCACGATTTCTATGCGCATCCCAAATGCATTGTGAAAACCAAGGACGTGCGAGCGCTGTATCCGATGGAATTCAGAGGATACGACCACATTTTATGCCTGGCCGCGCTGATCGGAGGAATCAAATATTTCCATAAAATTCCCTATCAAATCGCCCGGGATAATACCGAGCTGCTTTCACACGCCATTGACTGCACCCTGAGCGCATCGCCGGAGGCCACATTCACTTACTTCTCTTCGTCGATGATCTATGAACGCATGCAACGCCCTGTGACTGAAAAGGATGCTTTGAACCAGCCGATCCCTATCACCAATTACGGAATGCAAAAATTATTCGGCGAGTTCTTGGTCCGGGGAGCCCATCAGGAGTACGGCCTCAATTACTTGATCGTCAGGCCGTTTAACGCCGTCGGAAGCGGCGAACTGCCGGATGTCAAGTCCAACGGCCATGCCGAATTTGGAATGGCTCACGTTATTCCCGACTTCATCTACAAAGCCCTGGTCAAACAAACCCCATTCGAAATCTTCGGAGACGGCGAACAAGTCAGGACATTCACGCACGCAAAAGACATCGCGGAAGGCGTAAAAAAACTGCTCCAGAAAAATATCAAAAATGAGGATTTTAATTTTTGCGGCGACAGCACCCATAAAATGGCCGAGCTGGCTCAAAAGATATGGGCTCGCGTAAACCCCGACATGCGGTTCCCTGGCTTTAATCACTTGCCGGAAATAGAGTCAGACGTCAGGTTCAGAATCGGGACCTCGGAAAAAGCAAAAACAACCCTGGGCTGGCAACCCACATATCACCTCAATGAAATTATCGATGACACTTTGAAATTCATCCTCGAACACATGAATATCGTGAGACCACAACCCGAAAAAGTTCGAAGATAAGGAGAACATAAAATGTCCATTGCCTCCAAAAGTAAACCCTCTCAACAAGAACGAAAGATTCGCCAAATCCCGCCTCCTCTAAAAACATCGGGAGTCTTCGATGCTGTCATCGTGGGAGGGTTTGGCCACGCCGGCCTCCCTCTGGCGTTAAGCCTGGCCAACAAGGGAAAGAAAATCTGCTCCTATGACATCGATCAAAAAGCGGCCGATCTCATTTCTCGGGGTGAAATGCCGTTCCTGGAGGAGGGGGGGGAACAGATTCTGCAAAAAGTGTCGAGATCAGGTCATCTGAAATTGTCCCTGGACCCTTCGGTCATCTCGCAAACGGAAGTCGTGATCATCATCATTGGGACTCCGGTCGACAAACACCTGAACCCGCTCTTCGAAGCGATACAAAGCGTGATGGAATCCATTTTCAGCTACTTGCGAGATGGCCAAGTGATTATTTTGCGGAGCACCGTCTACCCCGGTACCACGGAGAGGCTTCAACATTGGCTGAAGGAAAACGGCAAGCAGGTGGAAATGGCTTTTTGCCCGGAGCGCATCGCGGAAGGACATGCGATCAAGGAGCTGGAAGAACTCCCTCAAATCATTTCGTCTTTTTCGGAGCATGGGCTGAAGAGAAGCCGGGAGCTGTTCAACTGCCTGACGCGGGATATCATCCTCCTCGAACCTATCGAAGCGGAGTTGGCAAAGCTCTTCACGAACGTCTGGCGCTATCTCAAATTCTCCGTGGCGAATCAATTCTTTATGATCGCCAATGATCAGGGTGCTGATTTCTTCAGTATTTATAAAGCCATGGTCAGCAAGTACGAGCGCGCGAAGGACCTTCCCAAGCCCGGTTTTGCCGCGGGGCCCTGCCTCTTTAAGGACACAATGCAGCTGGCGGCCTTCAACAATAACAACTTCAACCTGGGCCACGCCGCGATGCTCATCAATGAGGGGCTCCCCAGCTACGTCGTTAATCGACTTAAGCTCAAGTACAAACTGCGGAAACTCACCGTGGGAATCTTGGGAATGGCGTTCAAAGCCAACAGCGACGACTCACGAGAGTCTCTTTCCTATAAATTAAGGAAGATACTTAACTTCGAAGCTCGCAAGGTCCTCTGTTCGGACGTCTATATCTCCGCGAAAGGGTTCGTGACTCAAGAGGAACTCATCAAACAATCGGACATCGTTATTCTGGCGGCCCCACACAGGGAATATGCAAACCTCAAAATCCCGGATGGAAAAGTGGCGGTCGACATTTGGGACCTGTGGGGAAATGGCTGCATCATCTAAAGAATCGAGCCGAATGGACACGCTCTCTATCGTCTGCCCGGTCTATAATGAAGAATCCAATATTCAGCGTCTCTTTGCTGAACTTCAATCGAAGATATCGGTCCCGATAGAAGTCCTCGTCGTCTACGATTTTGACGAAGACGCCACCCTGCCCGTTCTGCGTCAGATCGCGCCGCTCTACCGCTTCACAACCCGTCTGGTCAAGAACCGGCTCGGCCCCGGAGTGCTGAATGCCATTAAGACGGGATTTATGGAAGCGCGTTCGGAAGCTGTCCTGGTCGTCATGGCCGACCTTTCGGATAATCTGTCGGCCGTGGATCAAATGTATCAGTTGATCGTCAAGGACGGTTTTGACATCGTCTGCGGATCGCGTTATATGCCCGGAGGCAGGCAAATCGGCGGTCCTTTTCTCAAGAAGTCTCTCTCCCGGTGCGCGGGAATCTCTCTTCGCTGTCTCACGGGACTCCCGACGCATGATGTGACCAACAGCTTTAAAATGTACCGGCGAAGTTTTCTCAACAGCGTCGACATGGAGAGTTCGGGCGGGTTTGAAATCGGCATGGAATTGGTTGTTAAAGCTTTCGTCCAGGGGGGGAAAATTACCGAAGTGCCTACGACATGGTCCGACAGAACCACGGGAAAATCGCGGTTTCGACTCTGGAAATGGCTGCCCAAGTATCTGAAGTGGTATTTATACGCCTTCAAAAAATACGTCTCCTGGACAACGACAAAATCCCGAGCCACAACATAAACCGGACCAAGGAACAATGATGAAATCAAAAACTGACGATATCGTAAAAACCCAGCGAGAAACTCTGGCGGTCTTCCAACGGGTCAATCCGACCCGGCGGGATTTCAGCCCGGGAGATCCCCGGCTGGCCGATCTGCGGAAGCGGGAAGAAACCATCTATAACAACTTGGGTTTTCCAAGCGTGGACTTTCGGGAGAAACGGATCCTCGAAGCCGGATGCGGGACGGGCGATATCGCGCTCATGCTCGCGGACTGGGGGGCCACGGTCGACGCCTTCGATCTCAATGAACATTCTGTGGCCCATGCTCAATCCATGGCCAAGCGATTCCCCAATTCCAACCGCTGCCGTTTTCAACAAGGCTCGGTCTTTTCGCCTCCCTACAACGGACAATACGATTTCGTTCAATGTCTGGGAGTCCTGGCTCATGTGGGAGACCCAAAGCTCGCTTTCAAAACCCTCGCGAGCCGCGTCAAACCGGGTGGCTTCCTCTATATCATGAACTTGAACACATGGGGTTTTCTTTCCCGATGGCTCAAGCGGGCGATCGTGTCCGCGCTGGCCCTGGGCAATCCTGAACGGAAAGCCCGATGGGCCCAACGTCTGTGGAAAAAGCATATCTCACGCGCCGCGAAATTCGGCGTGAGAACCGAGGAACAAATCGCGTGGGACAATTTCGTGGCTCCCCACAAAACAGAAACGATCGGCGAATGGCTGGAGTGGATGAAGGAGTGCGACATGGAGTATGTTTCGTCTTATCCCTCCTTCTATTCCCTCAAACTTCCTTCCACCTCGACGGGGGGGATCGAACCCATGCCGTGCCAAAATGCTCCCCGGAACCTCATCCTGCGCTGGCTCCTGAGGGGACTGGTGCAAATTCGCTGGGCCATGGCTTTGGGCGTGGGGGGTCTCTGCTCAATCTCTTTCGTGGCCCGGAAGCGGCCGGCAAAAAATCCATGAGAGTTTTGATTATCGCCGCCCATATGGACGATGAAGTCCTCGGGATGGGAGGGACCATCGCCCGCCGTGTGAAGGAAGGCGACCAAATCCACGTTTGCTGCGTCGCCCACCGAGTTTACAACCACCAATACGATGAGAAAAAGAATCGTTTTGAAATGGAATGCGCCCGGCGCGCCCAAAAGGTCCTTGGATACAAGGACATCCGCTTCCTGAACCTCCCGGACGAACGCCTCGACGCCTGCCTCCAGGACATCATCATTCCACTGGAGGGTTACCTCGCAAAAGTTAAACCGGAGGTCGTCTACGTCAACCACCGGGGAGACAACAACCAGGACCATCGCGCCGTCTTTCAGGCCGCCATGGTCGCGACACGCCCGGCCGCCAACCCCGGTCTTCGCAGCGTTTATTGTTTCGAGACACCCTCCTCGACGGAGCAATCCCCGCCGGTTCCCGAGGCGGCGTTTCTCCCCAATTCCTATGTCAACATCACACCGTTTCTGAAAAAGAAGCTGGCCGCCGTGCGCTGCTACCGGACGGAAAGCCGGGCTTTCCCGCATCCGCGCTCCGCGCAAGCTATCCAAACCCTCGCCCGGCGCCGGGGCGTCGAATGCGGGCTTCCAGCGGCGGAGGCCTTTCTTCTCTTGAGAGAGCGGCAGGTCTAAATCATGTTCCTGGCCACCACGGGGCTCGTCGAACTCTGGGACACAAGAGATGAGATCATCGTCCTGGGTTCCTGGGGCCTCAGAGAGGACCAGCGTGAGAATTGGAAAACGCTCAAGGTGACCCGGGCCTCGAGCCCCTGGAGCGACAATCGAGCGATCGCCAAAGCGGCAGGATATTGCTGTGAAGCGACCGAAGGACTCGAAGAATCCCTCGGTCTGTTCTTAAACCAGACCCATGGGACATCGCACGGCAAGCGATACTGGAAAACCCTGCTGGGGGGATGGCTGCTTTATTATGTTCATGCCTTTTATGACCGGTATACCGCCCTCAAGAGGGCGTTCGACAATTATGAGAACCTCAAGGCCGTGGTACTGGACCCGGCCTGCTACGAAACCCCGCTTGATACAGTGGACTTTTTAAGACTGGCTTACGGGCCGGCCCAGGATCAATTCAATCTTCAAATGTATTCCCAGGCCTTGCGGGCCATGGGATTGAAAGAAGCCATCTGGAAACAAGTGGCATTGTCGCACCCGCACAAGAGGCCAAAACAAGAGGTACGAGCGATCAAAAGACTGGTCCAATGCCTTTCTCCGTGGTTCACTCGTACGACACGACCCGAAATTATGATGGGGACAGGGTTCAAGCACGCCCAACTTTTGCGGCTGGTGACGCTCATGGCACCCCAGGGTGGTGTTCAACCGGGCCCCCGGCCCGTCTTCCAGGAGCCTCGGGCGCTCGATCAATCTCTCAGGGAACAAATCGGGAACATTCCGAGCCGGGACGAATTCACATCCGCCCTGGTGAAAAGCCTGCGTTTTAATTTCCCGGTCATCTGGCTGGAGGGCTACGCTGATTTTCGCGACTCCTGTTTAAAAATATGGCCCCACCGTCCAAAAATCATCGTCTCTGGAAATGATTGGTACGGCAACGAACCCTTCAAGCTCCTGGCCGCCGAATTCCAGGAACGGGGCTCCCGGCTCTGGGGGCTCCAGAGCGGCGCAGGGTATGGGATGAGCGCGGTCATCCCGCAAGAAGAATTTGAAAGTTCCATTGTTGACCGCTGGATTTCATATGGGTGGAGCGATCTTCAAGGTACCGCCGCCGTCGAATCTCTTCCTCACCCACGCTTTCCTTCACTCAGGAAGAAAAACGGACAGCGGCTTAAAAATGCCCGCGGAATTCTCCTTGTGACGACAAATCACCCTCAATACCATCACCGCTTCGAATCCGGCGTTCTTGGAAAATTCGGCGAAATCATCGACTGGCGGGACCGTTTCATTCAAGCGCTCCCGGACACGCACCGGCGCCGTTTGGCAATTAAACTGAAGGATGATCACGATCCCTGGGAACAAAAAAAGCGCCTCAGGGAAGCTCATGGCCCATTGCGAATCGAAGGGACCAAAAAATCCTTTCACCGCCTGCTCGCGGAAAGCCGGATTGCCGTCATTGAATATTACGGCACCACGATGCTCGAGGCGCTGGCGGCCGACATCCCCACCGTCTTATTTTGGGACCCACAGACATGGCAATTCAGAGAGAGCGCTCAACCTTATATCGAGAAACTCCGGGAGGCCGGGATCCTGCACGAGACGCCCGAGGCGGCCGCTCACCATGTGTTGCAGGTTTATGAGGTCCCTTCCCATTGGTGGGACTCAAAGCTTGTTCAAACCGCGAGGAAAGCGTTCGTCGAACGCTACGCGCTGGGGAATAAAAACTGGGCCGGAGACTGGGTGAAAGCCTTTCGGAAAGAGCTTTCTTGCATCCATAGGGAACAGGCCGCCGCATGAAAACGAGCGAGCATATGATCGTCCGTTTTGGGGTCACCCTTTTTACCAACCTCATCAAAGCGGCGCTCTCTTTCACGGTCGGCCTTCTCATCGCGAGGGGCCTGGGGGCCAGCCATTACGGAGACTTGAGTTTTCTCTTGGGGAGCTTCGCCGCCATCAGTCAGCTCATGGACATGGGGACATCCTCCGCATTTTTCACTTTTGCCGCGCGCAAAACCCGCGACTTCCGATTCTTCGGACTCTATGGCGGCTGGCTGGCTTTCCAATTCATACTCACTCTGTTCGCCATTGGAATCGCGCTGCCGCACGCCGCCGTTGAAAAGATCTGGTTGGGGCACGACCGCATGACCGTCCTGCTGGCTTTCGCGGCGAGCTTCCTGATGGGTCAAACATGGGCCATGGTCGCTCAAATGGCCGAGGCCCAGCGGAAAACGTTGATCGCCCAAGCCGCAGGCGCCTCCCAGGCTCTGGTCCATTTAATTCTGATCGCGCTCGCGATCCATTGGCGGCTCCTGACCGTGCAGACGGTCCTCTGGTTCATGATCGGAGAATATCTCCTCTTGGTGTGCATCTGCGGACCGAAATTCCTGAAAGCCAACGCACAATCCGCCGGAGTTCACCGGGGAACCAACCGGGGAATCTTCGAGGAATTCACCGCCTTCTGCAAACCTCTGGTTGTCTATGGGTGGGTCAGCTTCCTCTATGGCTTCGCCGATCGCTGGCTGCTCCAAAAATTCGGAGGTTCACAACAACAAGGTTTCTACGCGATTGGCCAGCAATTCGCGCATATCAGCCTGATCGCCACGACCTCCATTCTCCAGGTCTTCTGGAAGGAATTTGCGGAGGCCCACGATCGTTCGGACGTCCAAAGGATGGAAAAACTCTACACGTCAATTTCCCGGGGTTTGTACTTCGTGGGATGTTGGATCAGTTGTCTTCTCATTCCGTACGCCCACGAAATTTTAGCGCGTGCCGTTGGAAAGAGTTATGAAGAGGCCGGACTTTGTCTCTCGCTTATGTTCCTTTATCCGATCCACCAATCGCTCGGCCAGATCCAGGGGACGTTGTTCTACGCCAGCAAGGAAACAAAAAGCTACGCTAAGATCGGCATCTTCATGATGTTGCTCAGCATCCCCGTGACATACCTCATGCTGGCTCCACGCACCAACAACATCCCGGGCCTGGGACTGGGGGCCGTGGGACTGGCCCTTAAGATGATTGTCCTTCAAATCATCGGGGTCAACTGGCAGGCTTATGTGATCTCTCAAACGAACGGATGGGCTTTCAACCCCACCTATCAAGGAACGGTGCTCGGACTTCTCCTCCTCACCGGATGGACCTCAAAGGAAGTGAGCCTGTCTCTGTTCCAATGGTTCAATCTCAGCGACCATCCCCTCGGCGCCATCATAGGAGGTATGACTATCTACGCCAACGTTTCACTGCTCATGTTCTTCAGGTTCCCCAAACTGGCGGGCCTCAAACGCCATGAAATC
>Ga0207100_1208_pt1 | contig 12406 bp, 13 predicted proteins | sample Alteio_BWMinHeat_82_FD_153520 | JGI IMG/M metagenome (GOLD analysis project Ga0207100, IMG submission 153520) | Enriched cells from forest soil in Barre Woods Harvard Forest LTER site, Petersham, Massachusetts, United States -... | ecosystem: Environmental > Terrestrial > Soil > Temperate forest >...
AGTGCGACCTGCGGGTTGTGAAGCCCGAATCCTGGGGATCGGCGCTCCTTTACTTCACCGGTTCCAAAGAGCACAACGTCCGTTTGAGGGAGCTCGCTCTGAAAAAAGGTCTCACGATCAACGAATACGGCCTCTTCGAATTAAAGGATGGCAAGAAAGGCAGATCGCTCGCCGGACGGACGGAAGAGGAAATCTACAAAGCTCTGGGGCTCTCTCTCATCCCCCCGGAACTCCGGGAGGACAGGGGAGAAATCGAGGCCGCGGCGCGGGGACGCCTGCCCCGCCTGGTCGAGCTCAAAGACATCCGCGGCGACTTTCACAACCACACGGATTGGACTGACGGCATTCACACTCATGAAGCCATGGCGGAAGCCGCCGGAAAAAGGGGGTGGGAATGGGTATTCATCGGGGACCACTCCCAATCGCTCACCGTGGCCAAAGGTTTGAGCCCCACCCTCCTCCGGAAAAAAATAGAGACGATCCGCCGGCTCAACCAGAAGAGCGGGGGCCTCAAGATCCTCTGCGGGATGGAAGTGGACATCCTGGCCGATGGGCGGATGGACTACGACGATGAAACGCTCTCGGAGATCGACTGCGTGGTCGCCTCCGTCCATTCCCGTTTCAACCAACCTGAGGACGTGATGACCTCGCGGATCCGAAAGGCGGTGGAAAACCCCCGGGTGGACATCCTGGGCCACCTCACCGGACGGCTCATCGGAAAGCGGGAACCTTACGCCGTGAACGTTCAGGAAATCCTGACAGCGGCCCAAAAGACTCAGACCGCGATTGAGATCAATGGCCAGCCCGAGCGGCAGGAGCTCTCGGATGTCCACGCCAAAACGGCCTGGGAAATGGGTGTTCCTCTCGCCGTGACGACGGACGCCCATTCGACACAGCAGTTTGATAACATGGAAACGGCGCTCTGCGTGGCTCGACGGGCGTGGATCGAGCCGAAAAATCTTCTGAACTGCATGAGTCTCAAGGAACTGAAAGAATGGCTAGGCCGCTGAAACAAACCCTTCTTCCCACTTTGTTGTCGGCCTTCGTCTGGCCCGGCGCGGGCCAGCTGTACAACCGCGAATTTAAGAAGGGCTGGCTCCTGATCACGGCGAGCTTCCTCGCCATGCTGTCCTTCAGCCTGAACCTAAGCGTCCGGCTGCGCGACGCCCTTCCCGCCAACGTGACGCAGATCGACATGCCCACCGTCCGCGCCACTCTTCAACAAATCATGGTCAATCCCCCGCCTTATTTCCGGTATTTCAATCTCTTCATGTCCGTCGTGTGGGCCTATTCGGTGGTGGACGCCTTTCTCGGAGCCTGGACGCGGCATGACGATGACAAGGAGGAGGTTTAACATGGTCACTGGACTGGTGCTGGTGAGATTGGAGGCCGGCAAGGAAAGGCAGGCCCTGATCAAAATCAAGGAAATCAAAGGCGTGTCCCATGTCTCGGCGGTCTATGGCCGGTGGGACCTGGTGGTGGACGTCGAGGCGGACGACCTGCCGACGATGACGCGGGTCGTGATTGAGAAACTGAGAGCGATCCAGGGAGTCTCCGGCACCGAAACCCTCGTCACAACGGCGATTTAGGGCGGATGAAAACAGGCCAGAACCCCATCGGGGATTTCAAGCCCTTCCGGCTCTCCAACGGCCTCCGTCTGCGTTTGAGGAGGGACCCGTCCCTGCCTCTGGCCTCATTCCAGGTCTGGGTCCGCTGCGGCTCGGTGGATGAAAACCGGCCGGTCGCGGGGATCGCCCATTTCATGGAGCACATGGTCTTCAAGGCGAGCCCCAGCGCCCGGGACCTCTCGCGGATTGTGGAATCGAGCGGCGGCGTGATCAACGCCGCCACCCAGCATGAACTGACTCACTACTACACCGACATCCCGAGTGAAGGCCTGGACGCCGCCATTGACGCCCTGGGGCAGGCGCTCACGGAACCGCAGATCACCCCTGAAGAAATTGAAAAGGAGCGGCGGGTCATCTTCCAGGAAATGGCCCGCCGGGACGACTCCCCCAACGCCGTCCTGTGGGACAAGTTCATGGCCTCCATCTTCGAAGGAACCCCCTATGGAAAAAGCGTCATCGGAAGCCGGAAAACCCTCTCCCATGTGGGGCGCCGCCACCTCGTCGATTTCCACAAGCGTCATTACACGGCTTCCCGCATGGTCATCGTCTGCGCGGGTGATTTCTCCGAACGGCGGCTCATCGATCGCGTCGAATCGGCGTTCCGGCGAATCCCGAAAGGACAGAGGGAATCCAACGGCTCCGGACGCCGGCTCTTCGAAAAAATAAACCCGCCCATCGTTTTAAGACGGCCCGTTCAACAGGGCTACATCGCCTGCGGCTTCCACACGCCGGGCCTTTCCAGCCCGGACATGGTGACGCTGGACGTGGCGGCCGACCTCCTGGGAGGGGGAGTCAGCTCAAGGCTCTACCACCGGCTGAGGGAGGAACGCCAGCTCCTCTGGTCGGTCGGCGCCAACGTGATCAGCTATCGCCACTCGGGCATTCTCGGAATCTTTGCCGAGGCTCCCCTGAACAACCTTGAAGAATCGGTGACGGCGATCCGCGGGGAGATGGACCGCTTCGAAAAGGAACCCTTCACCGAGGCGGAAATCCAAAGAGCCAAGGCCCGCATCCGAAGCGAATGGATCGGGGAGCTCGAAACCCTCCACGGCCAAGCGTCCCTGATCGGCCATCTCACGACCTTGAACCAGGAGCGCCTGGCGACAAACTATCTTCAGGACCTCGATCACATCAAAGGCCCGGATATTCAGGCCGCCTGCCTGCGCACTCTCAAAGACAAGCCGATGACCGTCGCGATGATCCGCCCTGAAAAGAAGACATGACCCCTTCCTATTCAAAACACAGGCTCCGGAACGGCCTCTCCATCCTCTGTCGCCACACGCCCAAGAGCCTGATGGCGGAGTTTCAGCTCATGCTTCCGGGCGGCCAGACGCTTGAGCCCGCGCGCATGGGAGGGCTCTCCCACCTCACAATGGAGGTCGCGGTCAAAGGGACCACCCGCCGGTCCCACGCCGAGTTGTCCGAACGGATTGAATCGCTCGGAGCTTCCATCTGGGGGGACGACTCGCTTGATTTCGGTTCTCTCAACCTCTCTGTGCCCGCCGGAGAAGCCGGCGAGGCCCTGCCCTATTTCGCGGAGGTGGCGCTGGAAGCGTCCTGCCCCGAGGAAGAATTGGAAAAAGAGAGGAAAGCCACGCTCGCGGAGATCAAAAATAAGGAAGAGCACCCGTTCACCATCGCCTATGAAAAGCTCAAGAATCTCCTCTATGGGGACCATCCTTACGGCCGGCCCGAGATGGGGACCCCGGACACCATCGCCAAAATCAAACGGGAAGATATCCTCCGGTGGAGGAACGCCTGGCTCCGGCCCCGGGAAGCGATCCTCTCCATCGCCTCGCCCCTTCCGCCCCAGGAGGTCTTCAAACGAATTGAATCTCTTTTTAACCGCCCCTGGGGCGATCGCGCTTCATCTCCCACCACTCCGTCGCGCTTGGGCCGCCCCGGCCGGGAAAGAACGGTCAAACTCAGGAAACATTTCAAACAAGCCTGTCTTCTGGTGGGTTTCGAGGCCCCGGGTCTCTCGAGCGCGCTCTATCCCAAAATCAAAGTCCTGGACGCTCTCCTGGGAGGGGGGATGAGCGCGCGCCTCTTCCGGGAAATCCGGGAACGACAGGGCCTGGCCTATGAGGTCGGATCATTCTATCCCACGCGGCTTCAGGGAAGCAGTTTCGTCATTCACATGGGACTGCCGGCCCCCAAGATCTCCCAGGCCGAACAGTCTGTCCGCGATCTTCTCCGAGAGATCAAAACAAACGCTCCGGGGCAGGAAGAGGTCGAGGAAGCCAAACGATACATCCGGGGCACCTACTTCATGGACCACCAAACAAACGCCCGGAAAGCCTTCTATGCCGGATGGTGGGAAATCCTCGGAAAAGGCGCGGCCTACGATGTCCGCTACCCCGAAGAGATCGCCGCCGTCACCCCCGATGATGTCCGCGAAGCCGCCGAACTGATCTTCTCCAACCCCGCCCAAACCGTGGAGCTGCATCCGAATTAAAATCCCTCTCCCAATGAGGGAGAGGGCAGGGTGAGGGGAAAAATCTTGAGGAATAAAATAATGAAAAAACTGAGGCAAACTAATCAAACCCATGCCGATTTAAAACTTGCACTTTTCTTGCTCGGAAGCTTTCCCGCCCTATTGCTATTCACCGGTTGCGCTTCCATCGTTAATGGCACGCATCAAACTGTTACTTTTGATTCGATGCCCACCGGAGCTGATATCGTCGTTGATAACCAGATAGTAGGAAAGACACCCCAAGCAATAACTTTAAAACGTCGAAACGATCAAATCGTTGAGTTCCGTAAGGCGGGTTACAAAACGCTTATGTTCCCTATGTCTAAGAATTACAGCTATACCCCTATGGTGCTAGGAGATTTCATTTTGGGTGGTCCCTTTGGGACTACGACAGATGTGACCGATGGTGCAATCTATCAATATGATCCCAATGCGTATAACGTGACATTGGTTAAGGAGAATGCGACTTCAGTAGAGGGGGAAACCGATCTTAGCCCGCATGACAAAGCAAAGAATTTCATCATGGTCAGTTACCGTCAGATCATGGACGATCTACAAAAAGGCCACGGGGAGTATCTCGCATCGCTTCTCAATATGCTTAAGGTACCATCGAACCAGAAAGATTCAGCGATAAAGAAGATTCGTGCTCTTTCTGAGGCATATACTGATATTCCCGATTTTGCAGATCATGTAATTGATCTATATATGAAATGACGAAAACCCGGAGTCAACGAAACCCGCGCAGATCGTAGAGTTGCATTCCAATTAATCTCCCTCTCCCCATGAGGGAGAGGGCAGGGTGAGGGGAAAATATCAAGAAAAATAGGACAGCTTCCGTGCATGAACCAATAAATACAATCATGTTTCAGAAATGTCATGTCAAACATTTCTTATTCTTGACAGCGTTACTGGGTGGATGTGCTTCGGGACCACAACTAATTAAATTAACTCCGGTAGCTAATGGGGTTAAGCCGCCGGAAACATGCAAGATCACAACCGTTTTGCCAACTTCGCCAGCTGAAACAGCGGGTTTAAAACCCGGTGATGTCGTTATATCTGCAAATGATGTCAAACCGCATTCCGTTCAGGAATCGCTGGAGTTAATTAGAAATTCTGGTCCAAACATCAATCTCAAAATTGCCCGGGATAACGCTGAGCCATTCAAAATGGTGGTGAAATTAAATGACAAGCCACCTAGACTAGGCATTACTTGTGATCTGGGTGGCGCGCAAATCTTGGGCACAACTCCCGATGGGCATCCCTATATAGAAACTTCGGACGGGTTAGTCGATTTGTCAGCCACGGCTTCAATATATAACGGAATTACTTTTGTTAGGGTAGGTGTGCGAAACTTGTCGGATCATCCCATAAATACCAATCCGGGCGAATTCTCAGCTGCAGATGGCAATCGTGTAATGATGGCACCAATGTTGCCGTCACAAGTTCAGTACGCACTTCACGGAGATGTGGGAGCCAATATGGTCGCGATACAAAACCAAATCGCTTGGGCCAATGCCGCAGGAAACGCTGCGAGGGCGAATGCAACTTATACAACAAACGCGTCTGCGTACTCATATGGCAATTATGCCCATGGAACCGCGACAACATCGCCTGACCCTGGTTCGCAATTTGCGTCAAGTTTTTACAATGGTTATGCCATGGGCGCAGCGATCCGCGCCCAAAGGGAGCTGAACAATGCGCAAGCTGATGCAGTATTGTTAAATAGAGAAACTTTGCTCTCCATAACAGTTAACCCCACCTTCCTGGGTGGGGGTCTTATTTACTTTCCTCAACCAAATACATTCCCATTAATGGTTATGGCAGACATTGAAGGGCACAAGTTTACTTTCACTTTTAATAGTCCTCAATGAAAAAGAGCAGGAGAAAATTATCGAATGTCTAAACAACAATTCATACCAAATCAAGTATTTATTGGGTGCCCCTGGCGTACAGTACGTCCTAAATACGAGAAGGTAATTGATGATTTAAAGAAGAAATTTCCCCTATCGTTCAAAATTATTGGGCGGGGGGGTGATCAAGATGCAAAAGAACTTTTAACTGTTATTAAAGACAGTATTATTTCATCGAGCTACGCAATTTTTGATGCGACGGCTGGCAATGCCAATGTTTCATTAGAATATGGATTCGCTGAAGCTAAGGCGATTCCGATGGCATTGTATTTGGGAACGCATGGCGCTTCTAAAAAAATAGTTCAAGACGCCCCGATTATCCAAGATTTGGCTGGAAAAGTACGAAACCAATATTCTCAAATTAATGGGCTTAAAAAACTTCTTTCCGATTTTTCTGCACAGCACATCTATACAAAACGTTTTGAGCAATTCTTACGAGATAGAAGGTTATCTAAGGGCAAAAAGAGGAGGGCGCGAACATTGGCGCTGAAAGTAATTCATTGTTTGGATGGAAGGAAAACGACTCGAAGGGCACAAATTGCACAGGATTTACAAGTTGGCATTCCTCGATACAAAGAAAATGAGATAAATAACATGATTACGGATTTACACAAAGCCGATTTAGTCAAGAGTGGGAAAGGTCCATTCGCAAATGTACTTGTTACGTAGTAATACAAGGCACAAGGGAGGTGTATTTATGCGAGTAAAATTGTTTGCGTTATCTTTATTGGTATTGCCTTCATTGGCATTTGCTGGAAGCTATACGGAACAGTCTATTGGTAATATCAATTATGTTAATGGTTCAAATGGGTATTCAGGAAGTGGACAACAAATAGGAAATGTCAATTATTATCACGATAATCAGGGGAATTTCTATACCACGCAATCTATTGGGAACATTCCGCGTATAGATACTTGACGCACCGGAAGCTTAGGTGCGTTTCCTCTTTTTCTTGGTTTTGGGCTTGATAGGCGGGGTGGACAGGAGGGCTTTCAACGCCTCATCGGGTGAAAGCGGATACAACGAGACGGGAGGGTCAGCTTTTCTTGTGTGCGCCTTCTTTCTTTTCATCGCTGTCTAGTGGTGTGGTAAATCCTTTCTCGGAAGCTGTGAGTATAGAGGTAAGGAGGGTAAAGTTCTCCTTACTCATTGGGAATGGTACTTTAATTGAGGCAGTAAGACCACCCATGAGCGGGTAGCTAAATTCGCGCGTTACAATACCCCTTGGAATTGGTTGGGGGTTGTTTTGTGGAATCATATCTTGTTTAATTACTCCTGTATCCTTGACCTCATTTTCGCCATTTTCTAATGAAGATTCAGCTTCGCTTGGGATTATATCATTTTCAGAAAGCTTTGCAAATTCAATGGTTTTCTTATAGACAGGGATAACATCATTTGCGGCATTGTGGTTGTACCCAATAGTGGCAATGAGATAGTGTTTGAGATTGGCTTCGGAAGGAAAACCATGAAATTTGTCCCATATCTGCCTATGAATACGGGGGCCTAAAGCGGCCTGTTTTATTTCATCTATTGCTTCCGGCGCATCCGACCCAAGAAGAATGATGGTTAAGGCGCGTTTGCTTAATTTGAGGTTTGAAGGGCTAACTTTTTCCAAAAGACCGTATTTATTCAAGCTTGAAAGAACTGCCATAGCGGGGCCACTCTTTCCCCCATACCCTATATGGCGAACAAGGACAGAAACATCCGCAGGATTTTTAGTTTCTGCCTTATATATCTTCTTGGCCCTTTCAATCGCGTCCGCAAGATCAATAACGGCATAGCCAGTACTTTTCTTGGTTTGTTTTGTACCTTTCATTATATTCCTCCCTTCAACCTACCCCCATTGTATCAGTGATTCCTGATTTTGTCAACAGTCATTTTTACAAATAATTACTCTTGCAATGACTCCAGAGCCATGATATACTTATGGCGTCGGTTCGTTCTACCGACGAAGGGGATTAGATGAGAAGAAGAGAAAGACCCTTCAATGTACGCCGAGTTGAAGGGTCGTTAGAAGAGACGTTAGTCCTTGGGTGTGTGTATGCTTGGAAGGCTCCCACCCAAGGGCGAGGCGTAAAGTAAGTATAGCTCATTTTCCCTATGAAAACAAGGAGACAAATCATGGACTTGGCAGAAGTTTCAAAACTCACCGAAGAACAGGCTATGGCGCATTTTGAAGCTATGCGTTGGCCCGGTGGCCCCATTTGTATCAAGTGTGGCGACCCTAGCAACGTGGTTCGGATTGCCGGGAAATACGCCCATCGTGGACTCCTTCGGTGCAAGTCCTGCCGGAAGCAATTTACTGTCAGGGTTGGAACCATCTTTGAGGATTCCCATATCCCTTTTAAAACATGGCTTATTGCTATCCATATTCTCTGCGCTTCTAAGAAGGGAATGAGCGCCCATCAGCTTCATCGGATGATGGGCATTACCTACAAGTCGGCTTGGTTCATGGCTCATCGGATTCGTCTCTCCATGACCAAGAATCAACTCGCAGGTAGGCTAAAAGGGACTGTAGAAGCTGATGAGACATACATTGGAGGTAAGGAAACGGGTAGGCGTGGACGCGGAGGCAATAAAACCCCCGTCTTTTCTCTTGTAGAAAGGGGTGGAGACGTGCGCTCATTCCAAATGGAGCGAGTTACAAAAAAGAATCTGCGTGAAGTTCTCCTTTCCAATGTCGTCCCTTCTTCCAAACTTATGACCGATAGCTTTCCGGGGTATAAAGGTATGAAAAGCCTGTTTCGCCACCAAAGCGTCAACCACAAGCGGAAGGAATATGTGCGCGGGGAGGTTTACACCAATACCATTGAGGGGTTCTTCTCAATCCTAAAACGAGGGTTAGACGGGGTGTATCAGCACGTATCAAAGAAGCATTTAAAACGGTATTTGAACGAGTTTGACTTCCGTTACAACACTAGGGAGTTCTCGGATGGGGAAAGGGCAGATTTAGCGATAAAACGGGCAGAAAACCAAAGATTGAGCTATTATAGACCGGCTGGTGCGTCAACTACCTAATCGCGGAACATTCAATATACAAATGGTTCTAACGGGTACAATGAAACGACTCAGCGCATAGGCAATATCAATTACTCTAACGATAATAACGGTAATAGCTATAACAACCAAACTATTGGAAATTTTAACTATACAAACGGTTCAAATGGGTATTCTGGCACAGGCCAGCGGATCGGGAATTTCCATTATTACAACGATAATCAATAAACTCGTTTTGTAGTTTCCTACTTCACTAAATTCTTAGACATATTTTCCCCTCACCCTACCCTCTCCCTCATTGGGAGAGGGGGAATAAGGCAACCTTCATTTGCCCCATATTTCTCTCTCATTGGGAGGGGGGAAGAAGCCTAATCCATATCCTTGATTGATAGTAAACCATAGGCTACAATCTCAGCCAATATGAGGAAGCCTTACCGCAGTTATGAAGAAAGTCTGATCAAATCGCTCAAAGACAAGAAGGAGGCCCAGCTCTACTTGAACGCGGCTCTCGAAGAGGGGGACAAGGAATCGTTCCTCCTGGCACTTTACCATGTCGCCAAGGCCCACGGCCTCTCGCGCCTTGCGGAGAAAGCCAAACTCCATCGGGTCAGCCTTCACAAGATGCTTTCCAAGGAAGGGAACCCGGAGTTTGAAAGTATACTGCGTTTGATCCAAGCCTCGGGCTTCCGACTTGTCATCAAAGCGCAGGCAAAGGCGGCTTAAGGAAAGTTTACGAGATTCTTCGCTCCGCTCAGAATGACATCAAAAGTAGGTATTCCCCTCACCCCAACCCTCTCCCTCATGGGGAGAGGGGGAATGACATCCGCCTTTATCTTCGCTTTTAGCACAGTGTTCGCCGCTTCCCCGGCAGTCTCAACCCCCCAATGCACCTCCACCGGCGACACCTATGTGGATGCCTCCATTGGAGACGCTTCGTTCCTTAATCCCATCCTGGCGACTGACTCGGCTTCCGGAGATATTGTCGGCCTTGTTTATAACGGACTCCTCAAATACGACAAGGATTTACACCTCGTCGGTTCATTGGCGGAATCCTGGGAAGTGAAAGACGGGGGCCTGCGGATCGTTTTTCATTTGCGCAAAGGGGTGCGCTGGCACGACGGGGAAACCTTCACCAGCAAGGACGTTAAATTCACCTATGAAAAACTGGTGGACCCCGGCGTGCGGACCCCGTACGGCGCCGACTTCACTCTCATTAAAAGCCTTAAAACCCCGGATTCTCGGACGGTGGAAGTCCTTTACAAACAGCCTTTCGCGCCGGCGCTTGAGTCGTGGACGATGGGCATCATCCCTGAACACGTGTTCCGAAATGGGGATTTCAACAGCCATCCCGCCAACCGCCATCCCATCGGCACGGGGCCCTTCAAGTTCCTCGAGTGGAAGACCGACGAGAAAATCGTGCTCGTGGAGAACCCCGATTATTTCGAAGGCCGGCCCTGCCTGGACCGCTACATCTACCGGATCATCCCGGACGAGTCCGTCCAGTTCCTCGAGCTCCGCCAGGAGGGGATCGACTCCATGACGCTCACGCCGGACCAATACAACGCCTACCCTGAGTTCTTCGAACGCTACAACAAATTCCGGTACCCGGCGTTCATGTACACCTACCTCGGCTTCAATCTGAAGAAGGGCCTGTTCAAAGACAAACGCGTCAGGCTCGCGATCGCCCACGCTATGAATAAGGAAGAAATCATAAAAGGAGTCCTTCTCGGCTTCGGCCGGGCCGCCACGGGTCCTTATCCTCCTTCGAGCTGGGCCTTTGATCCCACGGTCAAAGACGTCTCCTACGACCCCGCCGCCGCCAAAGCGCTTCTCGCCGAGGCAGGCTGGAAACCGGGTAAAGACGGCTGGCTCGAGCGGGACGGACGTATTTTCGAGTTCACCCTCATGACCAACCAGGGCAACAAACTCCGGGAGCTGACGGGACAGATCGTTCAGAACCGTCTGGCGCAGGTCGGGATCCGCGTCAAATTCAAAATCCTTGAATGGTCGAGCTTCATTCACGATTACATCGACAAGAAAGATTTTGACGCCGTGATCCTGGGGTGGACGCTGGGCCGGGACCCGGACCAGTACACGATCTGGCACTCCGACCAGATAGGGGAAGGCCAGTACAACTTCGTTTCCTATTCCAACCCTGAGGTAGACCGCCTTCTGGAGGCGGGCCGGAGAACTTACGATCTGAAAACCCGGGAAAAGATCTACCACAAGATCCACCGGCTCATCGCGGACGACCTGCCCTACGTCTTCCTCTATTACCCGGAGGCCCTGCCGGTGACCCACAAGCGGATCCGGGGCCCCGAGGTCGCGCCCGCCGGCATCGGCTGGAATTTCCAGTATTGGAGCGTTCCCAAAAATCTCCAACGCTATAAGATGAGTTTCTGATGCTTTCCTACACGCTCAAGCGTCTGGGTTTCTCGATCCCGATCCTCTTCGGGATCACGCTCATCACTTTTGGGGTCATGCATCTGGCGCCGGGACGGCCCACCGACGCTCTCACGGACATGAACGTGAAAGTCACGGCCCAGGCCCGCCAGCGACTCGTCACACTCTACGGTCTCGACAAACCCTGGACCGTCCAGTACGGGGAATGGCTGAAACGGCTCGCGCGTCTTGATTTCGGCCGGTCCTTCCGGGACAACCGGCCCGTCATCTCCAAGATCGCCGAGAGACTGCCGGCCACCCTCCTCCTCAACGTCTGCTCCTTGGGGCTGGTCCTCCTGATCGCGATCCCCCTGGGAGTCCTCTCGGCGGTCCGGCGGGACAGCTGGGTGGACAAAACCCTGACCGTCTTTGTTTTCGCCGGCTACTCGGTGCCGACGTTCTGGCTCGCGCTCCTTCTCATGATCGGCTTCGGCATAAAGCTGGGGTGGCTTCCCATCTCGGGGCTTCACTCCCTGAACTTCGAGGAGCTCTCGCGCATCGGCCAATGGGCGGACATGGCCAGGCACCTCGCCCTTCCCGTCTTTGTCACGGCCTTCACGGGGCTCGCCGGCATCTCGCGCTACGTCCGCAACGAGATGCTGGAAGTGGTCCACCAGGACTACATCCGCGCGGCCCGGGCCCGGGGCTTGAGCGAGACGCGCGTGATCTTCAAGCACGCCCTCGGAAACGCCCTGATCCCGGTCGTGACGCTCCTGGGCCTCTCCTTGCCGGACATGATCGGCGGAGGCTTTATCTTTGAGACGATCTTCGCCTATCCCGGCATGGGGCGCCTGGGCTATGAAGCCGTCATGTCCCGCGATTACCCCGTCATCATGGGCGTCGGAGTGATCGCGGCCGCTCTCACGCTCCTCGGAAACCTGATCGCCGATCTTACCTACGCCTGGGTCGATCCCCGGGTGAGGTACCAATAATGTTCAAGATTTATCTGAGA
>Ga0207100_1209_pt1 | contig 12238 bp, 10 predicted proteins | sample Alteio_BWMinHeat_82_FD_153520 | JGI IMG/M metagenome (GOLD analysis project Ga0207100, IMG submission 153520) | Enriched cells from forest soil in Barre Woods Harvard Forest LTER site, Petersham, Massachusetts, United States -... | ecosystem: Environmental > Terrestrial > Soil > Temperate forest >...
GCAGCGGACACTCTCGAGCACGGCCTGCTCTGCCTGCTCCATGCTGCCGGTAAGCAGCATTCCGACGATGAAGGCGTTCTCGATGGATTCGCTGGTCAGCAGTCCTGTGAATTCCATGGCAAGTTCCTCTCTTGGTGGGGATCCGGGTGAGTCACTTTACGGATACGAGTATCGATGGCCGAAGCGGCGGGTGCATCCCTAGTTGGAATGGATTTGAGATACCCATTCGGGGCGCGACCGCTATCCCCCCATCGAGGTAGTTGGAACTAGGCAGCATCGTCGTCCGGCGGATGAGGGGAGTCGGGAATAATGATTTCACGGCGTCCGAAGAGAAGGGCGTCGACGGAGTAAGCGCCGGGACCTGCCATGGCGAGCGCGGCGGCTACGAGAACTGTGCGGGCGGTCTCGGCGGTGAAGGCGAGGGAAAGGATCTGCGCAGCGCCCAGGTTGTATCCAGCAAGCACTGAGCTGCCAACCGCGGCGGCGATGCTGATGATGGGAGTAAGCATACCGAACAAGAGCAGGATGCCGGCGGCCACGATGGCGAGCGACAAGGCGGCCATGGCGATGGTCAATGAATGCTGGCCGTAGAGATAGCCCAATCCTTGCACGGTGGTCGCGGAACCGAGAGAAAGCCGGAGCAAGAACAGGCCACGCCCAGACCATCCGTCAGGAAATGTGGAGAATAGCCGTAGCAAATGGCCCCGCCTTCCAGGGCGCGGAGGTAAGCGCTCTAAAAGAGGCTAGCAAGCGCAAGCGGCCGATGCATCCCGATGAATCGGCATGCGGAGATAACCCAATTGAGGTACCGCGGGAGTGCGGGTCTCAGAGCTGGATAATGCCGCGGCGCACGGCGATAGCTACCGCCTGGGTGCGATCGCTGGCGCCAAGCTTCTCCATGATGTGCTTGACGTGAATCTTGACCGTCTCTTCTGAAATGAAGAGCAACTCGGCGATGTCGCGGTTGCGATTGCCGCCGGCAACGTGGCGGAGGACTTCGACCTCGCGAGCGCTGAGGGATTCGTCGCTCATGTGTTCGGCAAGATGGGCGGCAATGGCGGGAGGAATCCGTTTCTTGCCGGCGTGGACCTGGCGGATGGCTTCGAGCAAATCCTTGGGAGGCATGCTTTTCAACAGATAGCCGCGCGCGCCGGCTTTGAGCGCACGCTGGGCCTCGGCGTCGCCCTCGAAGGTGGTGAGGATGATGATGCGGGCATCGGAAAATTCGGCCCGTATGGCGGACATGGCGTCGACGCCGCTCATATCGGGCAGGCGCAGGTCCATGAGGGTAACATCGGGGCGGAGTTGACGAAAGAGCTGCACTGCCTCTTTGGAGTTTGACGCCTCGGCGATCAGTTCCATGTCGTCCTGGCTACGAATGACGGTGGCGATGCCTTCGCGCAGCAGCGGGTGATCGTCAACGCTGAGGATGCGGATCTTTGCGGTTTCATTCATCTTGCCGTCTCGCGTAGTTGATTGAATTTGGATCGGAGCCAGGCGGGGAACCAGTTTCGAAGCCGAGTCGCGCGGCCGGCATGATCTTTGTAAGCGACGTGGCCGGGAACGGTAAGATCGACTTCGGTTCCGGCGCCAACGCGGCTTCTGACCTTGAGTTTCGCGCGAATTCGGTTGGCTCGCTCGCGCATGCCCGGCAGTCCCCAGTGTCCTTCCCTGCCGGCGAGCACAACCTGAGGATCGATGCCGCGACCGTCGTCGCGCACCCTGACACGTAACTGTCTGCGAGCGTATTCGATCTCAACCTCGATGGATCTGGCCTGGGAGTGGCGGTAGGCGTTGCTGAGGGCCTCGCGGCCGATGCGGCAGACTTCGTCGCGGATAACCGGATGCAGGGGAAGGTGCACACCTTCGACAATGACACGATAACTCATGTTGCCGGGTTCGGCGAGAAGCTGGGGCATGGCAGCAAAGGCATGTTCGAGGGTCTCGGTGCCGCCGGCGGAGGATCGAATGCCGCGCAGCGCACTCCGGCCCTCTTCAATCACCTGCCCCATGAGTTGGAGTACGCGGTCGAGCAGCGGCATCGCAGGAGAATCGGCAGGCACCTTTTCCCTGGCGATGTGGAGCTGCATGGAGGCGCTAAGAAAGCCCTGCAACAGCGTGTCGTGAAGCTCCTGTGCGATGCGGGTGCGCTCGGCGAGGCGCTCTTCGAAGCGCAGGTCGGCCTGACGGATGATTTGACGCATTCTCAACCGAAAGAGAGCGAAGGCAAGCAAGAGGCCGGAGAGAACGCAGAGGACTTGAAAGCGGCCCGTCTGCCAGAATTGGGGATCGACGCGAAGACCGAGAGCGGCTTCGGGCCCATCCCATGATCCTTCGCTGCCTGATGCCATGACCCGGAAGCTGTATCGTCCCGGGCTGAGATTGGTGTAGACGGCCTGGCGGGAGCTGACCGGCTCACTCCAGTCGCGATCGAAGCCGTCGAGGCGGTAGCGAAACTCGACGCGGTCAGGCGCAGCGAAATTGAGCCCGGTGTAATTGAAGGCAATGCGATGCGGTGCGGAGGAGACACGAAGAGCATCGCCGGGTTCGGCAGGGCTGCCATCGACGAGAACGCTTTCAATGTGAGCGATTGCGGGCGGAGAGGGATCGAGCGAATGATGGGGATCGATCGACGATATTCCGCGGTTCATGGAGAACCAGAGGCGGCCGAGAGAATCCTTCGCCAACGATGGATTGCGGCGGACGCCGCGCAGGCCGGAGAGGCCGTCGGCGGCTCCATACTCACGAAGGTAGCCGGGCGTCGAAGAGCCACTCAGCAGGGCCTGGCGGTCGACGGTAAAGATGCGGTGGTCGGTCACGATCCACAGCCAGGCGCGGCTATCCTGGGCCATTCCGAGAATGGGCTCGTGGTCGAGGCGATCGAGTTTGGCGGGATGAAGATGGCCACCGTAGAGACACGCCAGGCCCTGCGCAGTTCCAATCCATAAAACTCCAGATGAATCGCGGAGCAGGCTGATCACGTCGTCGGAGGGAAGGCCATCCTGGATCCGATAAGTGCGCCACCGATTTCCGGCCAGGGAACTGAGACCGTTTGCAGTGCCGAAGTAGAGGGTGCCGTCTGGATCTTCTTCCATCGAGGAAACGGAATCCGAGGCCAGGCCGTTAGACACGGTGTAAGTGGTGAACTTATCCGCGGAGAGGCGGCTGACGCCCCCCGTCAAGGTGCCGGCCCAGACGCTTCCATCGTGACCTTGATGCACGGCATAGACGCTGTCCTGGGCCAGGCCATTGGCCCGGGTATAAGTCTCGATATCGAAGTTATCGCCGCGAGCATGGAGATGAGTAAGTCCGCCTCGTTGCCTTCCTACCCAGATATCGCCGCCGCTGCCCGCAATGGAGTAGACGACATCGGAGTCGAGGCCTGCGCCCGAGATGCGGTGGGTGTGCCCGTCGCGCATCCAGTAGAGGCCGCCGGCCAGGGGAGCAAACCAAGTGCGGCTACTGGAGTCGACGAATACCGGGCCGTTGGAGTTAGAGGGCAAGCCCTCCGCCGTGGTGTAGGTGGTGAAGGCGCTGCGACGCAAGCGCTCGATGCCGTGGGAATCGCCCCTCCAGATATTCCCTTCCCTGTCGGCAAAGAGCGCCGGGACGGGATTGTCGGGCTCATGACCGGGGTCATCGAACCAGGCGGCGCCTTGCGAGTTATACCGGAGAAGACCGCGGGCGGTGCCGATCCACAGATTGGAGTCGCGATCGGTGACCAGGGAGAGTATCTGGGCGTGATCGAGCAGCGGGGAGAGGTGGGGCGCGGAGATCGCGGAACCATCCCACAGGGCGAGGCCGTTGTCGGTGCCGATCCAGAGCTTTCCGTTGTCTGCAGGAAGCAGGCAGTTGATTTTCTGATCGGGAAGGCCGTTGGAAGTGGAGTAAGTACGATGAGTGGTTACCTCGAATAAGCCGGATTCACGAGTGCCGAGCCAGACTTTGTGATCCGTGGTTTCCGCAAGGGAGACGACCAATTGCGTGCTGGCTGGTGCGACCGGCACGATGCCGCTTTCCGACATGAGTACGGTGCCGTGAACCAGGGTGGAGAGCAGGGCCGGCCCGCGGTTGGATGGCGCGATGGCAGTTACGCCGGCCTCGCCGCGGAAGCGGGCGAATTCGTCTTCGAATTTACCGTTCTGATAACGGAGGAGGCTCGTTCCCTGCGACCAGATCCAGAGGCCTCCCTGAGCATCGACGGTGAGGGCAAGGACGCGGGTGATGGGGAGGATGGCGGGGTCCGACGAATGCACGGAACGAAAGGTCTGGCCATCGAAGCGAAGCAGGCCCTGCTCGGTGCCGATCCAGAGATAGCCGTCGGGGGTCTGAGCGATGGCGTTCACGGCGGCTTCCGGCAGTCCCTGCTGCGGACCCAACTGCTGGCGAAGGTACTGGGAAGCGAGCGTGCCGCGGTCGACTGCGAGGGCGGCGGCGCCGCACAACCATATCGTCACCGCTACTGTGGCAATCAGCCGGCAGCAGCGGCCAAAGTGCGCGATCGGATCAGGGCAGGTATTGAAACTTCTCAATTACCACCTCCGCTTCGTGCTGGAGCGGAACCTTGGCGTAGCCGAACGCGCAGAAATTCATGTGGGCAGTCTCTTCGCCGGGAGCGGGTACGCCTGATGTAAAGACGTGGGCGGCGAGGGGAGTGGCCGCGGCTGACCTGGCTGCCCCGCGCGTGGTTTCGAAGGACAGATTCCCCGATTGCCAGCGAAACGACAGGGTGAGGGGACCGGAAGGAACGAGGAAGCGCGACACGTTCGCAGGAACGTAGTAAGGCTGCACGACATATTCGGCATTCTTACTGCCGGGATCGCCCCAGCGACTGAGGTTGATGTCCATCTCGCGATGATTCTGATCGGCGCCCTCGTCGCTCCAGGTAAACATGCTGAGGGCGGCGGCCGCCTCCAGTTCGGAAGTATCGTGCACCGAGAAGAGATAGGTACCGAATCCCAGACTGCGAGTGAGACTTACTTCAGAACATATCCAGTCATTGGCTCGCTTTGTAATTCTGAGATGCAGGAAACCCTTGCCATCGACCGAGGCGTTGGCGGGGTCGTAGGATCGGGTGACGCCACCGCGATCATTGACTGCGCTTCGAACTTTCCAGTCATATCCGCTGAAGTGGACCGTGGTGACGACGGCCTTGATCGGACCCCCGGTCCCGGGCACGGTGGAAATTGCGATGACGGGTCCTCCCACATTGGGCAAGGATCCTGTAACAGCGGGCGGCTGATATCCGGGGTCGACGACCAGCGCGGCGTATTCCATGCCCAGGTGGGTGGTGCTGGACCAGGTGCCGTCAGACTGCACCGTGGTATACGGCTGATTGGCGAGGGGCTGGACCCACCAGGCATCGGCCTTGGCGAAGAGGACAATTTGTTGACCCGGCTTCAAACCGGTTGCGCGGCCTGCGATGGTATCAACTTTATCCGGACCGCCTTCCCCGGCGGGCGGGATCCTGGTGAACTGAAGCGAAACCGGCGCGGGTCTGGATGCAGAATGGCAGCCCGCCAGAAGAGCAAGTGCGCCAGCCAGCAGGAGGCTGAGGTTCGACAATAGAACTTTGAATGAAGTCATGCAACGACTCGGGAAAACGTACGGGTCAATTTGACTCAGCGGTATGCAATCACATTCTCGAAGCTCGAGAAGCTTTTCCGGTCCTCGCCAAACTGAGGGGAGGGATGAAGCTGCGAGCGAGCCGCAATCGGCAGCGCAGTCATCTTTTATTACAAGCTAGAAATGGCAAGCTACCAGGGCCCGACGGCAATTGCGAAGGCAGCGCCGGGAGACGGACCGGGCACTGCTCCATTTCATTTGCATGGTAGCACCTGGGATCGTTCTCGTTCACGCACACACGGCGCGAACGCTAAGCGCAAGAATGATTTGCAGCGCGAGCGGGTCGAGTGGCGAAGGCGGGTCAGCAGTCGAGTTCTGCGACTCGTGGTTGCTCAGAAAAAAATAGATACGGAAGGAGTGCCGGGCGATGGAAACCAGGACTGCGAGAGGCGCTTCAGAGAGGCGACGGAAAGGGCGGAATCGGAGTGCGGGCAGGCCAGAATTTTGGCTGGCAGTCGTCAACTATCTCATTCTGCTCACTGGTGTAACAAATTGTCACGGCCTTGTCATTTCTGCTCCCGGCTGCTTTCTACCTTTGTTCCGGAGGCCGAGAATAGAAGCATGCTTAAAGAGATGGAGTTGCCTGTAGGGACACGCGAGGAGAGCGAGCCGGACCCGGGATTGGGGACGATCCTGGTGGTTGAGGACGACGTGAGCATGCAGAAAGTGCTGCGTCGGATCTTTCTCGAACAGCACTATTCCACCGTGGTGGCCGGCGACGGCAAGACCGGGCTGGAGATTTTCCGCGTACAGCGTCCGGTTGCCGTGGTGCTCGATCTGATGCTGCCGCAGATGTCGGGGCGGGAGCTGTGCCAGAACATGAAGGCTCTTTCCGACGAGACGCCGGTGATCGTGTTGAGCGCCATCACCGAAGTGGTGGACAAGGTGCTGTTGCTGGAGTACGGCGCGGACGATTACATCACCAAGCCGTTCAGCCCGCGGGAACTGCTGGCACGGGTGCAGGCGGCGATTCGCCGCCGGAAACGGGCGGCTCCTTCGACCGCCACGTATACCTTCGATGATTGCGAGATCAACTTCCAGAAGATGACCGCGCACCGCGGAGGGAATGCCGTCGGACTGACTTCGCACGAGTTCAAGTTATTGAAGTTTTTCGTCGAGCATGCGGAGCAGGTGCTGAGCCGCGAAGTACTCCTGAACGAAGTGTGGGGTTACAACCATTACCCGACGACGCGGACCGTGGACAATCAGATTCTCAAACTGCGGCAAAAGCTCGAGGCGGACCCAGCGAATCCTCGGCATCTGCTGACGATGTACGGCGCAGGTTACAAGTTTGTCCCGTAATGTCACCGCCGATCGCGTGGCCGAGCCACAGATAAATCCGGGGGCCCCTTCGACGATGAGCCGAGGAATCCGGACCGGGAACCTGCTCGTCGTAGTCATGGCACTGATCATCGCCAGCGCCACCTTTGCCAGCTTGCTGATCGTGCGTCACCGCCTGGAGTCGCAGGTAACGGCGGGCCTGTCGGCCGACCTGCTGCGTTCGGTTACGACCTTTGAAAACCTGCAGACACAAAAGCGCAACGCGCTGGAGCACGAGAATGCGTTGGTGGCGGACCTGCCCAAACTGAAGGCGCTGATGACCACGCGCGACGATCGGACGATTCAGGACGGCGCGCTGGAGTTCTGGAAGATCAGCGGCAATGATCTGTTTGCGCTGGCGGACGAACAGGGGCGGGTGATCGCGGCATACCCGGAGGATGCGCGGGGAAGCGCAGTTTTCAATCGCGATCTGCGGACGGTCCTGGCCAATCCGGCACGGCACTACCTGGTGAGCGGAAGCCGCTTGTATGCATGTTCGGTGCGACCACTCTATTTTGGCAGCGAGGAGAGCGGAACCCTGCTGGGGTACGTGGTGAGCGGATTTGACACCGAGCATTTGCTGGGCCAGATCAGCCAGGCAACGGCGGTTGAGACCATCTTTGCGAGCGGGAACCGGGCGCTGGCGGGCACTTTGGCGGCGCCGCTGCAGGCGGAACTCACCACACTGCCGGTGACGGCATCGGTGCCCGGGCGGGAGACGCCGATCCTGCTGAAACTTGGCGGCGAGCAATACGTAGCCGTAGCCGAGGATCTTTCGAGCAGCGCCACGGCGCCGCTGCGGCTGATGGTGCTGAAGTCGTTCGATCAAGCCAAGCGCTCCATTCAACAGATCGATCGCCTGGTGCTGACGGCAGGATTGCTGGCGCTGGTGGTCGGCACGTTGCTGATGCTGGCGCTTTCCCGCGTGGTCACCGGACCGCTGGAAGAGCTGGCTGCGGGCGTGCGCGCCTTTGCGATGGGCGACAGCGCGCGCCTGCTTCCGCATCGCGGAACGATGGAAGTTCAGGAACTGAGCACGGCTTTCGGCAGCATGCGACTCGAGATTCAACAGGCCAACCGGACGCTGCTGGAGTCGGAACGGCTGGCAACGATTGGCCGCATGGCGAGTTCGGTTTCGCACGACTTGCGCCACTACCTGGCATCGGTCTACGCAAACGCCGAGTTCCTGGCCTCATCGGGACTTTCCGACACCGAGCGGGGCGAGATCTTCACCGACATTCGCATGGCTGTGCACGGCACCACCGAATTGCTGGAGTCGCTGCTGGTTTTCAGCAGGACGGGAAGCGCGACACGACGCACTCCCGCACAGGTGGCCACGCTGGTGGATCGGGCCATGACGCTGGTGCGCGCGCACCCTGACGCAGCCGGGGTCAGCTTGACCGCCGAATGCAATCATCCCGCCGAGGAGACCACCGCATTAGTCGAAGGCAGGCAAATCGAGCGCGCTCTCTTCAACCTGTTACTGAATGCCTGCCAATCAGCGCGTCCCGTTTCAGATCCGGCGCAGGTGGTGGTGCGGTTGGACATCCAGGGAGACAGGATTCTGGTGGAGGTGATTGACAACGGCGAAGGCGTTCCGGAGAGTATCCGCGCCACGCTGTTTCAGCCCTTCGTGAGCGAAGGCAAGCAGAAGGGTTCCGGCCTGGGGCTTACTCTGAGCCACTGTATTGCTGCCGAGCACGGCGGCGAGTTGATCCTGGTATCGAGTCGGCCGGGATGCACGATCTTCCGCATGTCGATCGCCCGCGGGCAGGTGCCGCCAACAGCATCGGCTGATGAGAATCGTCCGCGCGCTGTAACGAGACAGGCGGGAGGAGGGCCGGACGGATCAGCGGGCGGACAGAGGCTGGTGACGCGTTTGTCGGCCGCGGTGAAGAGAATCGATCGTCCCGGAAGGTCATAGAGCCAGCGCCGCCTGGCGCTCGGCGAGGAAACTGCGGACCGAGGGATCGCGCTCCAGACCAATCGCAATTTCATAGCCGTGGTGGGCTTCGCGGAGTCTTCCGGTGCGGGCCAGCAACTCTGCGCGGGCCGCCCAGTAGGGCTGATATTCGGTCAGGCGCGCATCAGAGGCCGGATCGGGCATGGAATCGAGAGCGGCAGAGGGACCCTGCGCTTCGGCGACGGCCAAGGCGCGATTGATGGCGACTACCGGAGAGCCGGAGAGCGCCAGCAGGGCGTCATAGAGCTGGACCACGGCAACCCAGTCGGCGCGTCCAGAGCGGCGGCGGCTCACGTGGGCTGACTGGATAGCGGCTTCGAGTTGATAACGCCCAATGGCTCCCAGAGCGCTGGCATGGAAGAGCAGCGCCTCGGCCTGATCAATCAGAGGCTCCTCCCAGAGCGCGGGATCCTGCGCCGCCAGCGGAATATATTCGCCCTGGGGACCGCGGCGCGCACGGCGACGGGCGTCGGCATAGAGCATGAGGGCGAGCAGTCCCATCGCTTCGGGTTCGGCGGGGAGCAATTCGACGACAAGCCGGCCGAGGTAGATGGCTTCCTCGGCGAGATCGCGGCGGGCGGCGTCAGTCCCGGCGGCGTCCATCCAGCCCTCGGCGAAAGCGGCGTAGATGGCATCGAGCACGGTGTCGAGGCGGGGACGAAGTTCATTGCGTTCCGGGATGCGAAAGGGAATGCCGGCCTGCCTGATCTTGTTCTTGGCGCGCACCAGCCGCTGTCGCATGGCTGCAGGAGACATGAGGAAGGCCGACGCGATCCTGGCCGCATCAAGTCCCAGGATCGCCTGCAGCATCAGGGGAGAGCGGACGGGAGCATCGATGGCCGGATGGGCACAGGCAAACATGAGTGCCAGACGGCGATCGGGTATCTCGGCGTCGTCGGGAGTCACGCCGAGCACGCCGGCAATCTGCTCCAGGTCCTGGTCGACCAGATCACTGCTGTGCAGCCGCCGGGTGTGATCGATAAACTTCCGCCGGGCCACGGTCAGGAGCCAGGCTTCAGGGTTTGCGGGGCAGCCGTTCCGCGGCCAGTCTGCCAGCGCCGAGGCGAAGGCCTCAGACAACGCATCTTCGGCCGCGGCGACATCGCGGGTGCGGGCGGCGAGAAAGGCGACGAGTTTTCCGTAGCTGCGGCGCGCAACGGCTTCGGCTGTGCTGCGTGCCTGCTCATCTTCACATCCGCTCATGAATCGTATCCACGCATAAGGTTAGTTGAAGGGCCAGCCGGCGCCGGGCGCGGGTGCTTCGATGGTGAGCAGCTGTCCGGTTCGCGCAGCCGCCACCTCCTGAATGTGCTGCATTCCGCGCCATTCAGTTGCAATGATGAAAAGGGTTTTTCGATCTGGGCCTCCGAGCATGCAGGCAAAGCCGCCACGGTCGAGATTGACGGTCTCGAGGACCTGACCACCTTCGCGAACGCGCACGCAGCATTGATTGGGAACGTCGGCGTACCAGACGGCGCCCTCGGCGTCGATGCAGATGCCATCGGGAACGCCGCTGCCGAGGTCAGCCCAGACGCGGCGATCGGAGAGAGTTCCGTCGGCAGCGATGGTGAACGCGGTGAGTTTTCTGCCGTGGGACTCGGCGATGATGAGGGTTGCGTTGTCGGGGGTGATGGCCATGCCGTTGGGAAAGGCGAAACCGTCGGCCACCTGGCGCACGGCGCCGTCCGGGGTTACCAGTGCAATGATGCCGGGCCCGCCGTTGACGTAGGCGTTGCCGCGGCCGTCCACGACGATCTCGTTCCATCCCGCGGCAGAGAACGAGGTGAGATCGGCATAGGTGACCAGTGAGCCGCCGGGCTCCCTGCGAAGGAGAAGCCCTGCACTTCCGGAGACGACCAGCAAGGGTCCGCCGGGCAGCCAGTCGATACAGAATGGCAGACCCAACGGAGCCTTGAGCACGACCTCACTGCGGCCCGAGGGATCGACGGCAATGATCTCCTGAGCGCCCCAGTCGGAGAACCAAAGGCGGCCCTGGTGCCAGCGCGGCGATTCCCCCATAGAGAGGCCGGTGAGCATGGTGTGCGGAGCGGTCAGAGACGATGGCCGCATTTTAGACGCTCCTCAGTGCGGTCTCCCGCGCGGCTTGGCTGGGGATTCCGGTGGTGGGCCAGAGCGGGCGCACTTCAACCACGCCATGGCGAGTCCCCGGACAGCGGGCGGCCCAGGCGAGCGCGGCATCGAGATCGGGCACATCGATCAGGTAGAAGCCTCCCAACTGCTCCTTGGTGTCGGCGTAGGGACCATCGAGCACCTGCGAAGTGCCGCTGGTGGCGCGCACGGTGGTGGCGGTTGTGGTGGATTGAAGACGGCTCCCAGCGCGCAGCACGCCGGCCGCAGTCAGAGCCTCAGTGTAGGCGGTGTAGGCCGCCATTCCCTGTTGCTGCTCGGCCTGCGTCATTTTGGGCCAGCCGGCCTCGTCGACATAGATCATCAACATGTATTCCACGAGATTTCCTCCGGGTGATGAATTGGTCGGGCAGAAAATCAATGTCCGACACCATGATGACGCGTGACGATCGGCGAATTCGACAGGCGACGGCGAGGAATCGAACGAAATTTTACCGACAGCTCCGGCCCGCGACCCTGCAACTTCGAAAGCGCATAGAGTAAGCTTGCCTACGGGTAAGCTACTCTTTGGCGGGTGAGAGGTGTAATGAGAATGAAGCCGATCATGGTGGTATGTGCGGTAGCGGGATTCGGAGTGATGGCACTTTCGCAAGCGGCTCAGGGACAAGCGGCGGGGAGTCCGCCAGCGGGGGACAGCACGAATGTGGTGGCGGCCGAGGTGCAGGGGCGCTATGCGCAGATCAAGGCAAACGTGATCAAGGCAGCCGAGAAGATGCCGCCCGAGAATTACAGCTATCAGCCGACTCCGGATATTCGGACATTCGCGCGCGTGGTGAACCACGTAACCGAAGCCCAGACACGCAGCTGCGGGGTGATGAACCACGTGGCCCCGGATGCGATGGCAAAACCGCCAGCGGAGACAGCGGACAAGGCAACGATTGTGGAGGCGCTGAAGGCCTCATTTGCGGAGTGCGACAAGGCCTATGCCGCACTCACGGATGCAAATTTGACCGAGATGTTGCAGGCCGGGCAGGCGAAACGGTCGCGAATCGGCATTTCGTGGGGCAACGTTTCTCACGATAACGAACAATATGCGACGCTGGCGTTGTACCTCCGCTTGAAGGGCCTGGTCCCGCCCAGCAGTGAAAAGTAACAACGAAGGGTGAATGCCGGGTGCGTGGCCGGTATCGAGAAGCTGTCTCATATATGCTTCTGTGGCTTCGTCGGAGGACCTGAGCCCCG
>Ga0207100_1028_pt1 | contig 11985 bp, 16 predicted proteins | sample Alteio_BWMinHeat_82_FD_153520 | JGI IMG/M metagenome (GOLD analysis project Ga0207100, IMG submission 153520) | Enriched cells from forest soil in Barre Woods Harvard Forest LTER site, Petersham, Massachusetts, United States -... | ecosystem: Environmental > Terrestrial > Soil > Temperate forest >...
TGGAATCTTCACGGCCCCAACCGTGGGAAATATCGGAAGAGTAGGGAAATTCGAGCGCGCCATTCCCACCATCTTTGTGTTTGATCGGCCACAGCGGATGCTGATCCAGTGATTCTCCAAAAGTTTGATGGTGATATCGGCGTCCGGCAGCAGCTTTACATAGTCATGCAACTTGCGGGCGGGGATAGTACAGGAGCCCTCCTTTTTCACCTTGGCATTGCACACCGTACGCAGGCTCAGATCGAGGTCAGTCGCGGTAAGCAAAAGTTTGTCGCTCGAAGCTTCGAATAGGTAGTTGGAGAGGATGGGAATCGTGGTCTTGCGCTCCACCACTCCCTGGGTCGCAGTCAACTCCCGCAAGAGTTCTGTTTTGCTGACTGTGATCTCCATGGTGGCGGTCCCCGTGGCTGCAGCCAAAGCTTCTACCGGCATAACCCAAATCTCCCGTCGGGCGGCGCTACTTTGAATACTTCACTTATATCAAAATAAAAACCTATAAAACCAGTAGTAACAGTAGAGGGCCCGGAAAAGTGGAAATCGCGGTCAACCCCACAGACGACCGGCTTCTGCGCCCAATCCTTCGTGTCCAAAACTAGCCCGTCCGGCGTAGGAGATGAAGGTATCGTTTGGCCGTGCTTCACGATTGCCACCGGCTCTTGCACAACTTCCACATCTGATTCACAGCGCTGTTCAAGGAAGACTTTGCTGCTGAGTGGAAATCTAAGTGGAAGCCGCGATTCATCCGCCCAACTGCTCAGTCATTTTATTGATCAGCCTGTTCAAATCTTTGTCGGTCTTCCGAGAGACGTCAATCTTGTCGACCGAATGCAGCACCGTGGTGTGATGCTTGCCGCCAAATTGGCGTCCGATCTCGGGCAAGGAAGCCTCGGTGAGATGCTTGGCCAGATACATCGCGATCTGCCGAGGATAGACGATGGCGCGCGAGTTGTTCTTGGCCTTGATCTCGACCAGACGCAATCCAAACTGCTCAGCTACTGCCTTCTGGATCGACTCAATGGTGACCTTTCGGGCCTGGGAGTCAATAAAATTCTTGAGCACCTGCTGGGTGTAGGGCAGCGTGATCTCGGCGCCGATCAACGAAGAATGCGCCACCAGGCGGATGAGCGCGCCTTCCAGTTCGCGAACATTGGAGCGGATGTTCGAAGCGATGTAGAGCGCCACGTCGGTAGGCAGGATGACCTTTTCCTGCTCCGCTTTCTTCTGCAGAATCGCAACCTTGGTTTCGAGATCGGGCGGCTGGATGTCGGCGATCAAACCCCATTCGAAGCGGCTGCGCAGCCGGTCTTCGAATTCCGCAAGCTCTTTCGGTGGCCGGTCGCTGGCGATCACGATCTGCTTCATGGACTCGTGCAGCGCGTTGAAGGTGTGGAAGAATTCTTCCTGCGTCCGCTCCTTTTGGGCCAGGAACTGGATGTCGTCCACCAGCAGCACGTCCACGTTGCGGAATTTGTCACGGAAGCTGATCATCTTGTCGTAACGCAGCGAGTTGATCATCTCATTGGTAAACTTCTCGCTGGAGACGTAGCAGATCGCGACCTGCGGTTGCCGGCGCTTGATCTCGTGGCCGATGGCCTGCATCAGGTGGGTCTTGCCCATGCCGACGCCACCGTAGAGGAAGAGGGGGTTGTAAGCTTTCGACGGGCGCTCCGATACGGCCTGGCAAGCGGCGTGGGCAAACTGGTTGCCGCTGCCGATCACGAAGGCGTCAAAAGTGTAGCGCGGGTTCAGTTGTGCGGCGCTGTCCCAGTCGAAGCGTGACTGCGAAGCATGCGCCGTAGTGGGCGCCAGGTGGGCCGAGAGTCCCCCGTCGTGGCGCACCGGCGTTGACGCAGGGTCGTCTTCCGGAGTGACGAACTTCACTTCCTGGAATTCCAGGCCGAGATTGTCCAGCGCTTCCTGGATCAGGTCGGCGTACTTGTCTCCGACGTGGCGGAATTCCGCGGTGGGCACGCGTACGAAAAGGACAGGTCCGCTGGAGTGACTGTACTTGGTGGGCTTCAGCCAGGTGTCGTACGAATGCCGGTTGATCTTTTTTTCCAGCGCGTCCAGGACGCGCAACCACGGATTGGGGGAGAGGCTAGGACTTGGAACGGACATAAATAAATTTTCGTGGGGCTGTGGCCAGATCAGCGCCCGGTATCAAAATCATTGCAACCGCTATGCTTTCATTTTTCCAGCAACGGCCTTGCTTCCGGGGCCGTTTGCGCTGGGATCAGAAAATTTCTGTAAGCTGGATCAGTCCGGCATACTAGCACAAAATTTTTCCGTCTGCGGGAATCTTGTTAGCGGACTTTTTTCGTTGCCACGATTCAGAACCCTAAGCAAAGCTCCTGTCAAGTGTTCAACTTATAACTGTCGCGCGAGTGGTGCAGAAATGTGCTGGGAGTCGTGTGGGGCGGACACTCTTGTCCGCCGCTTTTGACTTGGACTTTCAATATTGCAAAATTCATCTACGGGTGCAGCACTTCCAAGCACAACCACGAGACTCCAAAGTTCAGAACCAACTTCAAAGGCGGCGGACAGGAGTGTCCGCCCCACACGCCCACAGCGGGTTTGCCCGCCCGCTCCCAGTCATTTATACTTCTTCTTCGCTTTCAAAGTGACTTAGACCATCAGGAGCAGCGATTTTTCATGCCCAAGCGCACATTCCAGCCTAACCGTCGTCACCGCTCGAAGACGCACGGATTTCTAACGCGGATGAAGACCAAGGCCGGCCGCGCGGTGATTTCGCGCCGGCGCGCCAAGGGCCGCAAGCGGGTGTCGGTGAAGCCCGGCTTCCGTGAGTAGTGCTTCCCCTTTTCCGGAATTCGCGGAAGATTTGCAGCCTGGGTTGAGGCGGTTGTGAACGCTCTCGCAGCCAATGGCAGCGGCGACCTGTCTGGATCCGCCAAGCGCAACTTCCCCCGCAGCGTACGTCTACTCCGGCACGCGGATTTCGAGCGAGTGTACAAGCAGGGGCGCCGGCATTTTGCCGCCCACATGACCGTGTTTTATTTGCCACGCCACAAAGCTGAAGGCGTGCGAGTGGGATTCACGGTAGGGAAAGTGCTGGGCGGCGCGGTGGTGCGCAATCGCATGAAGCGGCGTTTGCGGGAGGCCGTCCGATTGCACGGCATGATTCCAGTGGCCATGGATGTCGTGATCAATCCCAAGAAGTCGCTACTGACCGCCGCGTTCGTCGACCTGCAGCGGGAGATTCGCCGGGCGTTCGAAATGATCGAAAAGTCAGCGGGTAAGCCATGAACCAAAGAGCCAGAAGCTTCGTGATCTTCCTCTTGCGCGGCTACAAGTGGGCGCTCTCTCCGTTTTTGCTTCCGGCCTGCCGGTACGTGCCCACCTGCTCTGAATACGCCGTGGAAGCGGTGGACCGCTATGGCGTAATTCGCGGCAGCCTGATGGCGATGTGGCGGGTGTGCCGCTGCCATCCTTTTGTGCCGGGCGGGTACGATCCGGTAGTGAAGTCGCCGGAAACTGGTTCCACCTCGAAATTCAAAGATTACGGCGTAACCAATGCGCCGCCCGCCAGTTGTGCGGTCACCGAGTAGCGAATTTGCCTGAATACAACAATCCTCAGCAAGAACCCGGCATGGAGCGCCGCCTGCTCCTGGTCTTCGCGCTCACATTCCTGGTCATCATTCTGTTTCAACCCCTGCTGAAAAAGTACTTGCCGCAGTCCGCCGCGCCTGCTCCCGAACCGCCTGTGGCGGCACATCCTTCCGCTCAAACGGCTGCAGCGCCGCCGTCTTCCGCTCCTGCTACGGGCGTGAGCAAGCAAGCCTCGGCCGAAGCTGAAACGGTGGTCGAGAACGACCTCTATCGCGTCACCTTCACCAACCGCGGCGGCCTGGTGAAATCCTGGATCCTCAAGACCTACTTCGACGAACACGGCATGCCTCTCGAGTTAGTCAGCAACGCGGCGCAGAACTACGGCTACCCGATGTCGCTCTGGACCTACGATGAGTCCCAGCGCAACAAGATGAATTCGGCGCTTTACGTTGCTTCTGATTCGGGCAAGCTGAACGCGCCGGCGCAACTGACGTTTGAATACTCGGATGCGGACGTGTCCGTCCGCAAGACTTTCAGCTTCGATCACACTTACGTCGTCCACCTCGAAACCGCGGTCGTTTCGAAGGGCAGCCAGGTCACTGCGTTTCCCATGTGGCCGGCTGGTTTCGGCGATCAATCCAGCCCATCGTCCTACGCCGCCAGCCGCATCGAGCACCAGTACAACGACAAGACCGAGCGACTGGACATCAAGAAGATCAGCGGCGGCGCCACTCTCCAGGGTCCGTTCAACTGGGCCGGAGTGGTTGACCAGTATTTCGCTGCGGTCTTTCTGCCTGATGACATCCAGAACGCGGCCATGGTCACGCTGCGGCATCAGGTTGATGTGCCGAGGGATGCGCGCAATCCCAAGCCGGGAGAGACGATCAAAGCCGACGTTCTCGGAGTCGGAGTCGGCAGTCTTCGCGGTCCCAGCGTAGAGCGCCTCTACGTCGGACCCAAGTCACTCGGAGTGCTCGAGTCCGTAGCCGTGCCGACTCTAACGGGCGCGCCACCGGACTTGCGGGGCTTGATCAACTTTGGTTTCTTTGGTGTGATCGCCCGTCCATTGTTCCTCTGGCTTAAGTGGACTTACGGCTGGATTCATAACTGGGGCTGGGCCATCGCCATCCAGACGCTGATCATCAATCTGGCCCTGTTGCCGTTGCGTATCTCCAGCATGAAATCGGCGCTCAAGATGCAAAAGGTGGCGCCACAGATCAAAGCCATTCAGGAAAAGTACAAGAAATACAGCATGCGCGATCCGCGCAAGCAGGAGATGAATCAGGAGGTTTCCGCCCTCTACAAAGCGGAGGGTGTAAATCCGGTGGGCGGCTGCCTGCCCATGATCATCCAGATGCCGTTCCTGTTTGCCTACTACAGCATGCTGGGCGCCGCGCTGGATTTGCGCCAGGCGCCCTGGCTCTGGATCCGCGATCTATCGTCGCCCGACCCGTGGCATCTATTACCCATCGGCATTATCATCACCATGCTGCTCACGCAGCGCATGACGCCGCAACCGGGGATGGACCCGTCGCAGCAAAAAATGATGACCTTCATGATGCCGCTGATGCTGGGCGTCATCAGCTGGAACCTGGCTGCAGGCCTGTGCCTGTACTGGTCCGAGGGCAACCTGATCGCGCTGGCGCAACAGTCGGTGATGAACCGTACCAGCCTGGGCCGTGAGATGAGGGAGATTGCGTTGAAGAGGGCCAGGAAGAAAGAGAAATGAGCGATTAGCTTTTAGCCTTTAGCTCTTAGCTTGAATCGGGCCCCCCAAGATTTCATTCGGATTGAAAGATTGCGACATCTGGATGATGAAGCTGTTGTTTTCTCCTCATCGCATTCGCCAAGGGTTGTGGCTAAGAGCCAAGGCTAATTGCTAAGAGCTTCTTTTATGTCTATTCCCGACAAAATCGCCGCCGCCAACAAGATCAACGATCTGCTGAAGGGGATTGTCGCCAACGGCGGATTGCGCCTCAAGTACCGCATCACCGTGGACCCGCCGCTGGCTGAGCAGCGGGACTGGGAGCGTCCTGAAATTCTGGTGGAGTTCGTCGGGCCGGACTCGCCGCTGCTGTTGGAGCGAGGCGGCGAGTTGCTGCGCTCGATCGAATTTCTGGCGCTCGAAATGCTCCGCCTGCCGGGCAACGAGCATGAGAAAGTCTGTTTCGACTGCATGAATCATCGTGGAATGCGGCTCGAAGAGCTGCGTCTCGCCGCCGGCGTGGCCGCCGAAAAAGTGCGCAAGACAAAAATGCCTTACGAGTTTGCGCCCATGTCATCGCGTGAGCGCCGCATCGTCCACCTGGCTCTGCGCGAACAAAGCGATTTGCGTACCCAGAGCGAAGGCGAGGGCTTGCGTCGCTATGTGGTTGTATATCCGGAGAACTACAAGCCCGCCGTCGGCAAGCCCGCGCGAAAAACCCTTCCTTAATCGCCTGCAGGAAGCGACGCAATCCTTATCTTACCCGACCTTCTGCGCTGCTTCCGCGGTTACTTCGTGCAAGCGTCCCGTCTTGACGTCGTAGACGAAGCCTCGGACTGGAATGTGCCTCGGAACCCAGGGATGAGACTTGATCCGCTCCACCTGAACTCGCACATTTTCCTCCAGGTCATCGAAGGCGTGGAAGTGTGTCAGCTCATCCGGGCGCGCTCCCATCTTCTCCTCCAGATGTTTGCGCAGAGCTTCGTCCTTGAAGGCCAGCATTCCGCAGTCGGTGTGATTAATAACAATGAACTCCTGCGTGCCCACCAGGTGATGCGAAATGATAAGCGACCGTAGCGCATCTTCGGTCGCGATGCCACCGGCGTTGCGGATGATGTGCGCATCGCCGGTTTTCAGCCCGCAAACCTGTTCGACCGTGAGCCTCGCGTCCATGCACGCCAGGATGGCGAGTTTGCGCGCCGGCGGCATCGGCAGGTCGCCCAGCTTGAAATCGCGGGCGTAGGCTTCATCAGCATTCAGTATTTCATCCGTGACGGACAATGGCCTCTCCTTGCGGACTGTTTTGCAAGACTATAAAGGAACCTCGCGAGGCGGACAACCTCACCAGATCTACGCGAAGGTGAGGCTGCGACTCCCTGCGTGCACCCGCTACAATCTCCCCGTGAACCTTGACGACACCATCGTCGCCATCGCTACGCCGCCCGGCCGCGGCGGGATTGGCATAGTCCGCCTCGCCGGACCAGAGGCGCGCAGCATCACCGCTCCTATGCTGCGCTTGAAACATGATCTCCAACCAGGACGAGCAGTGTTCGGAGAGCTTATCGAACCATGTGGCGGCGGGCGACTCGCCCGCGAGGAGGCCGCCTCGGACCCGGAGGTCCTTGCCACAGAAAAAAATCCGCGGGCGAGTGGCCCGCGACCACATGGACGACACAGTCATGAACAGCGCATCGACGAAGTCGTCGTCACCTACTTCGCCAAGCCGCATTCCTATACCAGCGATGACATCATCGAAATCTCGGCCCACGGATCGCCGGTGGTCTTGCGCCATGTAGTGGAGTTGTCTCTGGCCCGCGGCGCACGGCTCGCAGAGCCCGGCGAATTCACCATGCGTGCGTTTCTAAACGGACGCATCGATCTTACCCAGGCGGAAGCCGTTCGCGATCTCATCGAGTCGCAGACGCTCTATCAGGCCAAGGTCGCAGCCCAGCAGCTTGACGGCTCACTGTCTCGCCGGCTGCAGCCCATCAAGCAAAAACTGGTAGAACTGATCGCCGTGCTCGAAGCCGGCATTGACTTTGCCGAGGACGATGTCTCAGTCCTTCCGGCCGAACAGATCCTCGATCAGATTTCCGCAGTTCGTACGCCGTTGCAGCAGTTGTCCTTGTCTTTCGCTTACGGGAAGCTGGTCCACGAGGGATTGACGTTGGCTATTGTGGGCCGGCCTAACGTGGGCAAGTCGAGCCTGTTCAACCGCCTGGTCGAAAGCGATCGCGCCATCGTCACGGCCACGCCCGGAACTACTCGTGACCTGGTGACTGAGACGGTTGCGCTCGGCGGTATTCCCGTCAAGCTTGTAGACACGGCGGGCATTCGCAGGGCTTTGGATGAAGCGGAGGGCATCGGCATTCGCAAGTCCAGGGAAGCTCTTGCCGACGCAGATCTGGTGCTGGTCGTGCTGGATTCCTCCGGGCCGGCGGAGGACGAAGACAACCGGCTGCTTGCACTGGTGGCGCAGAGGACTGCAATTCTTGTCGAAAATAAGGCGGATAAAATCAGTTCACAGTTTCAGGTTCCCAGTTCTCAGTTGCCGAGGGTGCAGGTGTCGGCACTGACTGGGGAGGGCCTTCCCGAGCTGCGAGCAGAGATTCTGCGTCAGGTTGGGGGAGAATTGAAAGGAAGAAGCGAAACTGGCTTCCTCACCAACACCCGACATCAGGGCTTGGTGTGCGACTCACTGGCAGGGCTGGATGCCGCCGTGGTCGCGATATATGGCAAGGTCCCGCACGAGATGGTTCTGCTCGATCTTTACGACGCCTTGCGTCCGCTCGATGAAATCACCGGCGCCACGACCAACGATGACATTCTGAATCTGATCTTTAGCAGGTTCTGCATCGGAAAGTAGAGTTACTTCCTAGCAGTTCCAACCAGATCGAGTATATTCCAGAAATCCCCTTGCTATCTGAGAAGTAGACTCCTAGAGTAGATCCCATTGATCTTCGTATCGTACCGCTCCCGTCGCTGCTACCTTTCACCCCTAATTTAGGTCCGCTTGCGTCTTCTTGCTTGAACGTGCTGCCATGCGTTTACTTCTTCTGGATTGTGGGACTGCATCGAAAGAGTATCGAGTGAATGCTTTCGCTCTTTCGTCTGATTCTTCTCTTTCTTAGCTTCTTTCGCTGATCCCTTCACTCTCCCCATTTTCGGCTTCACCGCAGATAATCCAGTGCAATCGAAGGCTATGCCAAATCAGTTGGTTCCCGGGTTCTATCTCTACCGCTCGACCCCGTTTTCGCCCATGATCTCCGCAACATGCTTGCGCATACCGGTGCTTCGACCGGCCTGATTTACATTTGCAACCCGAACAATCCCACCGCTTCCATCACTGACCGGCGGGATCTGGAGTCTTTATTGGCCAGCTTCCTGCTGCAACGAAGGTCGTGATCGACGAGGCTTATCATGACTACACCCGAACGCTCAAGCCGATCGACTCCCAGACGAATTTTGTGTTGATGAATGTCCACCATCCGGCCGAGGAGGTCATCGAGCATTTCCGCCGGCACAACATCCTGATCGGACCTCATTTCCCTACTTTAGATACTTACATTCGCGTCTCGCTTGGTACAGCGGAGGAAATGCGCGCCTTCTGGGAGACGTGGGACTTGCGCCCATGGGTCGAAGGAGTTCTACGGAACCTAATCGGTTTGTCTCGTGCGGTAAATGACAATCCACGACCCGATCGCAGTCGGTGGCAAGACAGAGGCAAGAGGCACTGGCAAATCTGAGATGGACCCTGAATTTCGATTCTTGCGATAAGGATCTCACCTACCGATCAACTCCCATGCGATCTCGCCTTCAACTTGCTTGATCTAGAGCTCGCGGTTGAGCCCCACTGCTCGCCCGTTCGCCTCTTGGCGACACCGCCGGCCAGTCTTCTCTCCACGCATCGGGACCAGTGGCGTTCGCGTATCTGATGCGTATAGGCATTGCTGCAAGCCGTTCAGAAAGTCGTGCTTCACTGCGAATCGGCCACCAGTCGTACAAGAAAATCTCGAGAGGACGCCACATGGAAACCCAGCCGCCGATCGTAAGGCTTTCGCGAACGATTTCGCCAATCCGGCTGCCCTTCATTAAAGCAGCTAGAAAATCGCCCAATGCAATCGCCGACGCTAAAGCAACGAGTCCGATGACAAGGCTGGTCCGGCCCACACGGAACAATTCGCGTAGACGCCGCCCGTATGCTTGAGCGCGTTGACTGAAGAACTCGTGAATCGCGTCGCGTAGCACAGCAGCCTCGTCGGGTAACCCGGCCTCCCGGTCGAGATCAACCACCAGAGCAAGCGTTGCCTCACGGGGCAGCTCCTTGGCCCAACCCACAATGAACTCCTCAGCTTTGGGGTCAAGATCCTTGTCGCGAAACGGAGACGGGTCGATGGCATTGAATAACTGCTTCAATTCGCCTACATGTACTTCGATGACAGAGCACATGGGAGGAAGCGGGTCGCCAGCAGAGGGTTTGTCATGGGTCCCGGAGGGGCTTGTCATCGGCCTAGAATACGCCTTGCGACAAGACAGTTGTGAGCTGTTTCCGCACAATCGGAGCAACGCGGGTTCCCAGGAGTTCGATCGACCGTAACATCTTCTGGTGCGGAAGGGCTGAGACGCCCATCTGAAAAGTGATTCGAGAAAGACCTCCGAGAACTTCGTTCACGTACAGCATCTTCTGTGCGACGGTTTCAGCATCTCCGATCAGCAGCGCCCCGGTGGGTCCGCGCAGGAGCATCAAATTGTGCCCGAGTTGCGGGAGACCAGCCCCGTTCCTTGCTGATCTCTGTGAGGGTGTGAGCGTATCCCGGATAAAAATCGTCTGCAGCCTCCTGCGTGGTGTCTCCCAAAAAGCCGATTGCGTGCAGTCCAACGATAAGTTTCTCGGCGGAGTGAGATTGCGCCGCGGCGGGATGGGTATTGTCTACTAAGCCGAGGATACGCGGCTGCATCGTCCCGTCGCCTTGAAGTTCTTACCCTCCGAGGTGCGGAAGGTGCAATGAGGGTGGTGGTCTATGGTAATCAGGAGAAAAGGTCCCGACGGGTCGGGCCAGATTGCCGGGCTTTGCGAAGGAATGATCAGGCAGCGGTGGGGCGGGCTGGCAGCACATTAAAAAAAGCCAGCGTTGTCGCTGGCTTTGAGGGTGGTTCTTGCTGGACTTTACTTCTTCATTTCGTCCTTTTTCGTGGTGTCTTTCACCTTTGCTTTTCCCATTTTGACGGATACTGCGTGAACTGCGTTTTTCGCAGCATCCACATGGGCGGTAAGGGTTACCTCGTGCCCTTCATGGCCCTTTAGGACCTCGGGATTAGTCACCGTCCAGCTCTTGTTGTCCTTGTCGACAAACGTCGTTCCATCCGCGCCGACTGTGCCTGAGACAGTGACGGCTTTCGCGGACATTTTCTCAGCCATCCGGGGTCTCCTGCTTCATTGCGCCTGACTGCGGGTACTCCTGAGCAAGCGCGAACAGGGACATCACGAGGGCCAGCGCAAAAGAAACTAACATCAGCTTTTTCATTTAGGGAACTCCTTTCTGCGCAGGATTACTCTTGCGGACCTGGTTCATCTCTTCCCTCGCATCGGGTTGCGGAGGGGAGGGGTTGGAAGTGGCACTCTTTTATCGCTAAGCCCTTCGCGAAGCTTTCGGTCAAGCGCATGCGGGTGGCCCGCAAAAGATGCCGTGCGCAGGGAGCGCGAGTCCGCCTTACTTTGCTGCTTGGTGTTTGGCGAACTCTGCGGGCGTGAATTTGCCGCCTTGGACGTAGCTTGCGTTGATCTCCGTAAATTGCTTCCACTTCTCGGGCAGGTCGTCTTCCACAAAAATGGCTGACACCGGGCAGACCGGCACACAGGCGCCACAGTCGATGCACTCGATGGGATCGATGTAGAGCTGCGAGACTTCATCGAAGCTGGGACGGCCATCATCGTAGGTCGTCTCCTTCTTGGGGTGGATGCAATCTACGGGGCAGGCATCGACGCAGGCGGTGTCCTTCACCCCGATGCAGGGCTCAGCAATGATGTACGTCATAGGCCACCTCCTTCTTCCACGCTATGCTCCGCAAAGAGAAGATTCAAGCGCTGCCGGGCGTAAACTGCTGGGGTTATGACAATGATGGTGGAGAAAATTGCCGCGGTTACACTTCGGGTAGCGGACATGCGGCGGTCGGTGCGGTTCTACCGGGATGTTTTGGGCATGGAGATTGTCTTCGGAGGGGAAGACGCCTCTTTCTCTTCGCTTCGTGCCAAGGACGGCGGCATGCCTATCCTTAATCTAGAGCAGGGTCATTCGGTTCCTGATTGGGGCCGGATGATTTTTTACGTAGCGGATGTGGATGCGTTCTGGGAGTACCTGCGGGGCAAAGGATTTAATCCAGAGAATCCGCGAGACGCCTCCTGGGGCGAGCGGTATTTTCACATGGCCGATCCGGATGGCCACGAGTTGTCGTTCGCGCGTCCGATCTAGCACTCTTTCAGCAGCCGCATGAACTCGTCTTGGAGAGGAGAAGCTTGCGAAGGGACTGGTGCAACACTGGTGGACGCATGTTTTGTCCGGGAAACCCTGGCAAGCTCTTAAGTTATGAGGCTATCCTTGCCGGGCTTGGCGAGAACCCTATCAAAGCTACCTCAGGAAACGAAGCCCTCGAACAGTTGCTGAAAAACGACATCGCTGTAATCCTTATTGACGTGAATATGCCCGAAATGGACG
>Ga0207100_1213_pt1 | contig 11977 bp, 11 predicted proteins | sample Alteio_BWMinHeat_82_FD_153520 | JGI IMG/M metagenome (GOLD analysis project Ga0207100, IMG submission 153520) | Enriched cells from forest soil in Barre Woods Harvard Forest LTER site, Petersham, Massachusetts, United States -... | ecosystem: Environmental > Terrestrial > Soil > Temperate forest >...
ACGACGCTGGGCGCTGTTTAGCTCTCATTTAATTATATGGGTCGTGTCAAGGGGTGCAATTCAGTGCGATTCCAGGAGTTTCCTCAGAATTTTGTCCCGCTCTAGCATAACCTGGCGATCTAAACGACTTAGCTGTTTTTGCGAGTGGACGCCTCCCCTTTCGGGCAAAGACGCGAGAAAGTGCCCGAATACGGCACTGCGCGCGGCGCAACGTTGGCTTGGCTCCGCTTATGCCCGCGATTTTCCAGAGTTTTTGCGGTTATCACTCATTTGAAAGTGAGTGCGGCACTCGGATTGGGCCGCAAATCAAGGCTGATCGACATCACGGACGAAAAAAATGAGGAAACTCCTGGTGGGATTCGAGCCAAGAGGCAGACAGGGTCGTTCCGGGTTGCGCCTTCAGCGGTTTTGGCACGAGTTGTTTCTTGGGGGGGTCGCATAAAATTGCCTTATGGATACGGTCGATGACGCAACCCGTTCGCGAATGATGTCGCGAATCCGGAGCCGTTCATCGCTCGACAAAAAGCTACATGACTACTTGAAGGGACACAACGTCAAGCACAAGATGCACCCGAGGATTCATGGGTCGCCCGATGCTCTCGTATATCCCAATTTGCTCGTATTCGTCGACGGATGCTTTTGGCATTCGTGCCCAAAGTGCGGAAGAACACCGGATACAGCCCGCGCGTATTGGGTTCCGAAGCTGGAGCGAAACGTGGGCTTCGCGTCACTGCACTTCCTGCCCAGATGACAAAAGCAGGGTTGCCGCACAGTGCATGGTCAATAGCCGATGAGCAGAATGCCCTTTAAAGGAAGGTGAAGCCGTCCGCTGACGTATAGCGTTTCAAGAAAGTTCTCAACCTTGGCAAAATCGTCCGAGGTGCGATATGTATTACGGACAGCTATCGCGAGGTGGAGGACGTCATGCATCATGCATGCCTGAAAAATGTCCTTAAGAAACTGATTGTTGTCGACGGCACGGCCCGCCTCGACTTCAAGTACCCAGCCCAGACTGGGCGCATGCGCATCGGCATTGAAGCACTTTAAAATCTTGCCCTTTCTTCCGAAGAGCACCGGGACAACAATCTTGTCTTCGGCGGATTTCCCCTTCTCGACTCGAAATCCGAGGCTTTCCAATCCTGGCCGGAGCCGGGCCATAACCTTGTCGCTGTGTTGGTTCAGAGTTGTGGTCGAGTCTATCGAATCGGCGAACACTTCGAAGAGTGCCACTATCGAGAGACCGAATTCAGGAGGAGGTGATGACTTTGGGAAGTAAACCCAATTGATCATGGAAGCTCACTCATCGAAGTCGCCAAATTGTCCCTCGTGTCGGCATGAATAACACTTGGTGCGCGCTTCTTCACCATACTCGCTCGCGGCATCTTCAGCGCTGTTAGTCCCGTTGTCATATAACAGGACCCGCATTGAAACTACGACCTCAAACGGGCCGTACGATCCGCACTTTGGGCATCGCTTTCCCTCCAAGCAATTGACATTTGGGCTAATTCCGGACGCTGCAACGTCTATCAATGTCATGCCTCCTGGTTGGATTCAGTCCTGTGGCGATTAGATTGACAAATCAAGTTGGTTCACAGCGAAAGCCTGGACTGCAGGCTACTTCAGAAGGGTGTCGTTGGGGTCTGAAGGAGCAGTGGTGTTTTGTTCGAGGCTGGCTATGGCCCGGACGCGACCTTCGGGGGTGGAGTGGCGGGGGCGAGCATACCACTCCTCTTCCTTGCGGCGGCGGACCAGCTCGGCGCTGGCAGTGCCGATGAAGCTGTCGAGCGAAATGCCTTCTTTCGCCGAGTAGGCTTCGACTTCCGCAAGCAGTGATGGGTCGAGGAAGACCATCACTGCGCTCGATGATTCGTGTTTGGGTTCGCCTTGGATGCTTACTCCTCGTGTCGCAGGAGCTGGAGGAACTCCTGCGGGGGTGACTACCTCAATTTTGAACCTTGCGGCGGCCTCGCGCAAATGGCGAATGTTGTGGCTGAGGATGAGATCGGCGCGCCCGTTGATGGCTGCTTCGAGCACGACGTCGTCGTCGGGGTCCGGCGAGATGGGCCTGTGACGCTCGGCGAATGGAAGCGGCTCAGCGAGTTCTTCGAGTTCAGAGATGAGCGATTCAACTTCCTGAGCCGTGCGCTGGAAGGCCGAGAGTTGGTCAGGCCGAAGATTTAACGACGTGCTCATAGCTGCGGGGGCCACTTCGTTCCACTCGCATGTGTCTTTGAAGCGCCACACCGGCCATTCACCAAGCGTGGAAGAACCCATCCCGCTCCGTCACCTCCACCTCCGCTCCAAACAACTCGCTCAGCACCGCCGCCGTCAGCAGCTTTTCCTTGGCCCCATCGGCCACAATCCTTCCCTGCCGCATCAGGATCACCCGCCCAATCTCGGGCAGAATATCCGCAATGTGGTGCGTGATCAGCAGAATCCCTGTCCCCTGCTGCGCCAGCCGCCGCAGCATCGTCCGCAGGCCCTGCTGCGCCGCCAGGTCCAGCGCATTCGAAGGCTCATCCAGCAGCAGCATGTCCGCGCCCGACCCCACCAGCGCGCGCCCGATCATCACCCGCCGCTGTTCTCCGGCCGACATCTCGCCCACTACTTTCTCGGCGATCCCCGTCGCCCCCACCAGCTCCAGAACCTCCTCCGTCCGCGCCCACATCGCGTCGGTCACTGTCACCGCCAGGTTGGGCCACAGCGTCGAGCTCGAAAAGAACCCCGTCAGCACCGCATCCCGCCCCGTAGTCTTCAGCGTCGCCTTCCCCGGCAGCTCGGCGGATACCACACCCAACCGCTTCTTCAGCTCCGTCAGGTCCCAACGCTCGCGCCCGAAGATGCTCACGCGCGTCCCTTCCATCGCCAGCGGATAGCACTCGCATGTCATCGTCTTGATCAGCGTCGACTTGCCGCACCCGTTCGGCCCCAGAATCGCAATGTGTTCTCCCGCATCGACTTTCAGGTTCACATCGTGCAACACAACATTTTCGCCACGCGCGACATTCACATGTTCCAGCTCAAGAAAGGAAGGCATATCGCTCCAGAATAGTCGGCCATTCGCCCTATAATCAACGCAAAGCCCAACACAGCCGATGCTCGCCGACGCCACCTCGACGCAACCGCAACGTCCCGCTGCCGCGAACACCGCCAGCGCCCTGATGCTGGCTGTGTCGACTCTCTGGTGTCTTTACTGGTTCGTTCACGCGCGCGGCTACTGGGAAGACGATGCCTACATCCACCTCGAATTCGCCCGCAGCGTCGCCGCCGGCCAGGGCTTTGCCTTCAACGGCCATGTCGTCTCCGGAGACACCTCTCCGCTCTGGGTCCTGCTCCTCGCCGCAGCGCACGCCATCATCCCCAACTGGATGATCGCCGGAAAAGCGCTCACCGTCGCCGGCGCAATTTTCGCCCTCAGCGGAATCTCCGCCTTCGCCCGCAACCTGGCGTCGAAGCTGCTTCCGCCTCCGCCCATCGCCAGCGTCTTTCCCACAGCGATGGTTCTGCTCGTTGTCGCGAACCCATATTCCTGCTACTGGCTCTTTTCCGGAATGGAGTCGATCACCGCTGCTGGCCTTGCCTGCTTCGCCGTCGTCGCCGCCACGCGCGATCGCCCCACAACGAAGTCCTTTCTCATCGCCTGCTTCTTCGCCGGAATCGCACCGATTCTGCGTCCCGAGATGATCTTCCTCACCGCTCTGCTCGCGCTGCCGCTCCTCGAGCAGTCTCGCCGTCTTCGCGCCTCGCCGCTCACCTTCGTCGCCGGCTTGATCCTGCTCATCGCGCCGTTGGCGTTGTGGTCCATGTATTCGCTCCACGCGTTCGGCCACATGCTGCCAAACACCAACGCCGCTAAGCGCGCCATGCCCGGCGATTCGGTTCTGCTCCGCCTCGCGATGACCTACTCGCTCGGATTCCCAATCATCGTCTGTGGTCTGCTTGCCGGAATCGCCATCCTGGCCTTCCGCAGCAATAAATCCACGCCGCACAACTCGTCCAATCTGCCCTTCGCCTGCTGGATTTTCATCCTCTGGCCGTCGATCGCGGCCATCTTCTACATCGTCAACCACACCTACGTCCAAACCCGTTACATCCTCGTCAGCGCTCCAGGCCTGATGATTGTCATCCTGGCGCTGATTCTCCGCAGCTTCCCGCTCGCCGGGCGCGTGCTCTATCTCGCAGCGCTCGTCTCCGCATTTGGGGTCAGCGTCGTTACGGTCCGGCCGTTCCTCCACAACAAGACGATCAGTTGCCAGGTCAACCGCGACCTCGCTCTCTTCATCCACGACCGCATCCCACCCGACGCGCCTGTCGCCACTTACTCCATCGGCGAAATAGCCTTCCTCTCCCAACATCCCATCGTCGACACCGGAGGAATCACGCGTCCCGGCGCTATCCCATACCTCAACGCGCCGCTCACGGAGATGACGCGCTGGGCCCGTTCCCAGGGCGCGCAATACTACATCTCCAGCCCTCAACCTGAACCCGGCGCCGTGCCCGTCTACACCGCTAACCCGCCCTACGTCGGCTGGACCTTCGACACCGCACTCTACGGAATCCGCGGCGAATTCTACCTCTGGAAGCTCGCCACCGAATCACCGCAAGCTGCCGCAGATTCGCCCGCAGCCTATCCCTGATCTCGCAATGCCGTATCTTGGACACTCCTATGTTTCGAGTCCCCTATGACGACCTCTACCGAACGCTCGAGCGCGCCATGCAGCACCTCGGCCTCCAAGGCGAGCGCGCCGCCCTCTGCGCCCGCCTCTTCGCCGAGACCACACGCGACGGCGTCTACACGCACGGCCTCGACCGATTCCCCCGCTTCGCCGAGATGGTCGCCAACGGCTGCATCGACGTCAACGCCGAACCCACGCGCGTCACTGGCGCCGGCGCAAGCACCGCAGCTTTTGCGATAGAACGCTGGGACGGACATCTCGGCCCCGGCAATCTCAACGCCCACGCCGCCATGCAGCGCACCATCGCGCTCGCCCGCCAGTACGGACTCGGCGGAGTCGCCCTCGCCAACACCAACCACTGGATGCGAGGCGGAAGCTACGGATGGCTCGCAGCCGATGCCGGCGTCTTCGCAATGTGCTGGACCAACACGCTGGCCAACCTGCCCCCCTGGGGCGCGTCCACGCCTGCGGTCGGCAACAACCCCTTGGTCATCGCCGTCCCGCGCCCCGGCGGCGCGCACGTTGTCCTCGACATGGCCATGTCGCAATTCTCCTACGGAGCCCTGTCCGGATACACCGCGCGTGGTCAGCAACTACCCGTCCCCGGAGGCTACGACCAGTCAGGCAACCTCACCACAGACCCCGCCGCAATCGAAGCCTCCAAACGCGCCCTAGCCATCGGCTACTGGAAGGGTTCCGGCCTCTCGCTCGTCCTCGACATGCTCGCCGCCATGCTATCGGGCGGCAAGGCCACTCACGACATTCCGCTGGAACCGACCCGCGAATCCGCCGTCAGCCAGGTATTTCTGGCCATCGATCCGTCCAGCCTCGCCAGCCGCGCGGACCTCGACGCCATAGCCGACGGAATCCTCGACTCGCTACGCCAGGCAATCCCAATCGACCCAGCCCGACCCCTGCGATACCCCGGCGAACACACGATCCACCTGCGCGAGGAAAACCTCCGCCTCGGAGTCCCGGTCAACCCCGAACTCTGGCAGAAGCTGCAATCGCTGTCGTTTTAGCCAACTACTATGGAGTGCCCGAATCCGGCGTACCCTGCGCAGAAGCGGTCGTCCCAACACGCGGATAGTACCCGCTCCGCGTCCGCACCGAGAGTTTGGGAAACCCCTTCTCCTTGGCATCGACATGCACCACGCGGTATCCGCCCAGCGTAGGCGACTTGGTCGAGTGGTACGCGATCGTGTACTGCGTCCGGATGTCGTTCGCCACTTCTTTCGCGATGGCGTCGACCTCCTTCACCGATTTCGGGAAGTAAGCCTGGCCGCCGGTTTCCTCCGACAGCGTCTCCAGCACGCGGCGCGCATGCCGCGACTCGCCCTTGGTAGTGTCGTCGCCGAACAGCAGCCCGACGCAGTAGATCACCGGCCCGTCGAAGTCCTGGATGCGCCGGATCGCCTGGTCGAGCGTCGCGCTCGAAGCGTTGTCCTCGCCGTCGGTGATCACCAGCAAAACCTGCTTCGGATGCTTCGCATTCTTCGACAGATAATCTGCCGACGCCACCAGCGCGTCGTAAATCGCCGTGCCGCCGCTCGATTTGATGTACGAGAGTCCCTGCTGCAGCTTCGTAATGTCGCTGGTGAAGTCCTGGTCGATGAACGCCTCCCACGAGAAGTCGACGACAAACGCCTCATCCTCCCGGTTCGACAACTTCACCAGATCGAGCGACGCCTCATCCACCGCCTGTCGTTTGTCGTACATCGAGCCCGAGCTGTCGATCAAAATACCCAGCGAGACCGGCAGGTCTTCGTGGCGGAAGCTGGCAATGCTCTGCGGCACGCCGTCCTCGTAGACGTGGAACGCGTCCTTGTCGAGCGTCTGCACGCTGTGCCCTGCCGTATCGAAGACCGAGGCGTTCAGCCGCACTTCATACGCGTCCTCATGCAGCGTGAATCTGCCGCCTGTTCCGCGCGCGATCGTTCCCAACGGAGCCGATGGCTGCTGATTGCCGATAGCCTGCGGCGGAGGATCCGGATCGGGCGACGGCACCGGATCGCGATCCACATCCAGCGACGGCTGTGCCGGCACAACGTTACCCGTAGCCGCGGGCTGACTTTGCGCGACCGGCACGCCGGCAGGCTTCTGGCCGGTTGCCCCACTCGCCATCACCATCAGGGCAACCATGGCGAAAGCCCCGCTGAGCCCGCGAAGCCTGTTTTCTCTACTCCGACGGTGCATAGTACCCCTGGCGAAAATGTACGGTCAGTTGTGGAAGACCCGGCGGCGGTACGAGCTTTACCTTCAATTTACGCCAGTTCCCATCGTGCTTAACATCAGATGGCGAATACCCGATCACGTACTGGTTGCGCAGTTCGGAAGAAATGCGCGTAGCCACATCCTGAAGATCGCCTACGTCGCCGCCAACGTTGAACAGCCGCCCTCCCGTCATCTCGCAGATATCCTTCAGCAGGTCCGGCCCAAGCTGCTCCTCGGTCGTCGGAGCGTAGCTGTCGAAGATGCCGATGGAATAAATCTGCACATCGCTCTCGCGGACAACTTTGCGCAACTCGCCCTCGGTATACCGGCTGCGGTTGTCGCCTCCGTCGGAGATGATCAGCAGCGCTTTGCGTTCGTACCGTGCCTGCCGCAGGTGGTCGATGCCCAGGTACACCGCATCGATCAGCGCGGTCCTGTTCTCCGGCTTCAGCATCACCATGCGCGCCTCGACATCGTCCGGGTCCGACGTGTAGTCCACAATCACCGACGGCCGGTCATTGAATCCCACTACAAAAAACTCGTCCTGCGGGTTCGACGTGCGCAGAAACTCGGTCAGCGCCTTGCGTGCGCGGACGAACTTCGTCGACATGCTCCCGCTCAGGTCGAAGATGACACCGATCGTCAGCGGCGCGTCCTCGCTGGAGAAGTATTTGATCGACTGCGTGATGTTGTTGTCGTAAAGAAAGAAGTTGTCCTTTTCAAGGCCCGTCACCAGGCGGTTCATCGGATCGGTGACGGTCAACGGCACCTGCACCAGGTTGACGTTCACCCGGATTTTGGCGTCGCGGTGCGAAGTAGCCTCATTCGCTACATTCGCGCCGCCCTCGATCACAGGCTTCAACTCGTCCGGAGTCTTCGGCTTCGGCGCGGGCGCGGGCGTTTGCACGTTGTCCAGCGGGTTTTCCTGTGCAGCGCTGTTTACCGCCAGCGATAAAAATCCGAGAACCGCGAGGCACACCATCAGAAGCAGCCGGAAGCACCCCGTCAGTCCGCCACCCAACGCCTCTGTCGTTCGACCCGGCATCGTGAAACCCCACTCACAGAGCTATATCATCTCTCATCTCATCCCGGAGTGTCAGCCTACCCCAAAGTTGGACAATATGCATCATTCGACGTACCCAGCGGTAGCGCCATCGCCTCCTCTGTTCATCTGACTCGCCTCAACGGCAGAAGGAAAGCGGCGGCGCGGGAGCACACTCCCACCTGACTTAAAGACGGCGCTCCCGCCGAAAGGGTTTCCACCTCGGATTCCGGCCCGCAAACGACCGCATCCTGAAGTAGCGCCGAGGAATACATAGCTCGTTAAGGAATGTGGATTCCCCTCCCCGTACAATCGAATCAGACAACTTACAGGAGAACTGAGACCGAGCATGGCCCGCATCTACCCGTTTCGCGCACTTCGCTACGACACCTCCCTCGTCCGCATGGAGGACGTCGTCACCCAGCCCTACGACAAGATCACTCCCGAGATGCAGCAGCGTTACTACGAGCGCAGCCCCTACAACCTCATCCGCATCATCCTCGGCAAGCGCGAACCCGGGGACACCGAGCCGCAGGACTTTCTCCCCGCCGGTGAGCAGGCCCATAACTGCTACACCCGCGCCGCCCATTACCTGAAGGAGTGGCGCGCCGAGCGCGTCCTCGCCGAAGAAGCCGAGGCCGCGCTCTACGGCTACTCCCAGACATACACCGTCCCTGACACCTCCGAAGTCCGCGAGCGCCGCGGATTCATCGCCCTCGGCCACCTCTACGACTACGCCGACAAGGTCGTCTATCGCCACGAGCAGACCTTTCCCAAGCACAAGTCCGACCGCCTCGCCCTTTTCAAGGCTACCCGCGCCTATTGCGAGCAGATCTACATGCTCTATTCCGACCCCGGATTCACGGCGGAAAAGCTCATCTTCGGCTCCAGCAAGGATGGCAAGGCCACCAACCCCGCAGACCTCGCCATCACCGACGAGTACGGCGTCGTCCACCGCGTCTGGAAGCTCACCGACCCGACGCTGATTAATCTCATCGTCACCGCCATGGCGGACAAGAAACTCATCATCGCCGACGGCCACCACCGCTACGAGACCTCCGTCGCCTACGCCAAGGAGCGTTCCGCGCAACTGAAGCTGCCGCTGGGCGAGCCGCTCGATCCCGACGAGAAGGTCAACTCCAGCCACCTTCCGGCGCCGCCGTTCCCCGAAGCCGCCATGATGATGACCTTCGTCAACATGGACGCGCCCGGCATCACAATTCTGCCCACCCACCGCATCGTTTTCGGCCTGGAAAACTTCTCCTCGCCGGACTTCATCACCGACGCCAGCCGCTACTTCGACGTCACCGAGCTCTCCGACTCCGAACCGGCCGCAGACCTGATCGACCGCCTCAGCAAAACGCCGGGTGAATCCTTCATCGCCGCAACCGGCGACGGCAACTACATCCTCACGCCTAGGCTGGACGACATCGCTCCGCTGCTCATAGGGCTGCCACCCAGGCAGCGTCAGCTAGGCGTCGCGCAACTGCACATCGTGGTTCTCGACAACCTCCTCGGCCTGAATCAGGAGACCATCACCCGGCTGGGCAACGTGCTCTACATCCGCGACGCGCAGGAGGCGGTCGGCCTGGTCGAATCCGGCAAGGCCGACGTTGCATTCCTCATCAAGCCGATTACACTCGACCAGTTGCGCGATGTTTCGCTCTCCGGCGAGGTCATGCCGCAGAAGTCCACCGACTTTTATCCGAAGCTCCTCAGCGGACTGGCGATCTATGCGCTTGACTGATCTGCGGCAGATTCCTCAACCTGAGAATGGTTCGAACATAATCCGTTGACCCCCTCACGCAAGTTCGCCGTCATCCTGCTCGCCGCCTTGGCGGGAGCGGCGGTAACTGCGTTCTCAGTCCGCGCGCAGCTTCAAGGCCAGCCCGGCGCGCCTCCACCCGTTGTCGCTGGACTGCCGCCGGTCAACCGCAACCTCATCGTGCTCGATCCCGCGCACGGAGCCGGCGACGGCGGTGCCGTGCTGGGCGATCACGTGCTCGAGAAAGACATCACCCTCGCCATCGCGTCCCGCTTGAAAGCCGCGCTCGCCGCGGACGGGTTCAATGTAGTCACCACCCGCGACACTGGCGGCTCCGATCTGCTCTCCGCCGACCAGCGTGCCGAGACCGCGAACCGCGCGCACCCCGTAGCCTGCATCGTCCTCCACGCTACTGCCACGGGATCTGGCGTTCACATCTACACCTCTCCCCTACCGCCGCCGCCGGCTCCAAACCAGACCACCAACACTCCGCCCGTCTTCGTCCCCATCCCATGGGAGACGGCGCAAGCAGTGTTCGTAGGGCAAAGCCACGACCTCGCCACCGGACTCAGCACCGCCCTCAGCAAGGACCATCTCCCCGCGCTCGTCGGGCAGGCGCCAATTCGCCCGCTGGACAATCTGATGTGCCCCGCGGTCGCAATCGAGCTGGCCCCGCTTCCCGCTCCCGGCGTCGGCGCGACGCAGCCCACTGACGCAAGCTACCAGCAGCAGGTGGCGAACGCGCTCGCCGCAGCAATCCAGGCCTGGCGTGCGCAGAGGTGGCCGCAATGATTCCCCGCTACCAACGCGTTTTCTTCTGGATCCTGGCCGGCGCGATCCTGCTGATGGCGCTGTTCCTGCTGCGTGGATGTGAGCAGGCGCGCGAAAAACTCACCCGGCATCGCGACGAGACGCCAATCGCCGCGCCCGTCGCCACGCCCAGCCAGTCGGTCCAGCTAGCCCTGGCTGACGACGCCGACGGCTCCATCGTCATGGTTCAGCGCGACGTCGCTCTCCCCGCCGAGTCCACCGCTCGCGCTCACGCGCTGCTGGCTCGCCTCATCGCCGAGTACTCCTACAAAACCTCCGCCCACCCCATCGAGAGCGGTCCGGCGGTCGATGACGTCTTCCTGCTCGACCTGCCGCTGCATCCGGCCATCGCCACTGGCGCCAGGACGCCGAGAACCTCCAGCGCACAGCCTGCCCAATCCGCCGGGTCGCAAGTCCCTGCCAGCCAACTCGCCGTCGTCAACCTGCACGGGACTTTTGCCGACCACCACCCCTCCGGAATCGAGGCCGAGACGCTCACCGTCGAGTCAATCGTCGGAACCCTCTACGCGAATTTTCCCCGCATCGAACAGGTTCGTTTCCTCGTCGACGGCCAGCCCCGCGAGACGCTGAACGGCCACGCCGACCTGCTTCGCACCTACCCCGTACTCAACACCGCAACCAGGCCCGCGCAGGGAAATCATTAGTGGCCGCGACAACCATCGGAGTCTTCGATTCGGGTTTCGGCGGCCTCACCGTGCTGCGCGAGCTGCTGCCGCTGATCCCCGGTGCCCACTACATCTACCTCGGCGACACCGCCCGCCTGCCCTACGGCTCCAAATCGCAGATCACCATCGCCCGTTACGCCGTCGAGAGCGCCCGCTTCCTCGAATCGCAGGGCGCGGATCATCTGGTCATCGCCTGCAACACGGCCTCCGCCCTGGCCATGACCGAGATCCGCGATGCAGTCGGCATCCCGGTCACCGGCGTCATCGAGCCCGTCGTCGACGCCGCGCGCCACCGCCATCCGCACTCTGACGTGCTCGTCCTCGCCACCTCGGCCACGGTGCAGTCCCACGCTTATCGCACCCAATGTGGCGAACGCGGCCTGCGCGCCAGCGAGAAGGCCTGCCCGCTCCTCGTGCCGCTGGTCGAAGAGGGCTGGGTCGACAGTCCGATTACGCGCGACGTTATCCGCGTCTACCTTCGCGAAGCCCTCGCCGACTGCTCCCCGCAAGCAATCTTGCTCGGCTGCACCCACTACCCGCTGATCGCCCCGGCCATCCGGGCCATCCTGAACGAGTTGAACTCCCAGGCAGAAGTAATTGATTCTGCACGAGCTACCGCGATTGCAATCGAACGCGCCATCCACGTCCCGCCAACCGAATCGGCCGTTCCAGCCTCATTCCAGTGTTACGCGACCGACTCTGTGGAAAAATTCGCCCGCCTCGGCAGTCAATTCCTTGGCCAGCCCATCCCCCTCGTGGACCTTCTCGACCTCGGCGGCTAGCC
>Ga0207100_1214_pt1 | contig 11917 bp, 12 predicted proteins | sample Alteio_BWMinHeat_82_FD_153520 | JGI IMG/M metagenome (GOLD analysis project Ga0207100, IMG submission 153520) | Enriched cells from forest soil in Barre Woods Harvard Forest LTER site, Petersham, Massachusetts, United States -... | ecosystem: Environmental > Terrestrial > Soil > Temperate forest >...
ACCGGGGCTATCCCGCCCGCGCTTTGAAAGCGTTCCTTCCGGCCCTCGCTTTGGATCCCACCGATCCAATTTTAATTCTCATTAAATCCCACTATTTGGAGGAAAGCGGCCGACGGGAAGAGAGCCGGGACCTCATCCTCCAATGGCTCAAAGACAATTCGCCTCCCGAAGCGGTGACGGTTCTCGTCTACCATGGTATCACTCCTTTTCGAAGGGATCCGATGCTGGCCTATTCCGTCCACATGAGTCTGGCTGTCTTCACGGAGCAGATTCGGGCGCTCAAGGACGCCGGATACACGCCGGTGACCGCCGATCAAGTGGCTGCCTGGTACCAAAGGAACGAGCCCCTTCCGAAAAAGCCGATTATGATTACCTTTGATGATGGCCGTGTGGACAGCCTCCGTTTCGGCGATCCGGTCCTTCAGAAATACGGCATGAGTGCGACAATGTTCCTGATCATGGATGCGGTTGAGGGCCACATGCCCGCGGCCTACGCTTCATGGAAGCAGATTCACGAGTACCGCGACACCGGCCGGTGGGATTTCCAGGCCCATGCCGACCTTGGCCATTCTGTGATTCCCATCGATTCTCACGGGAGGAAGGGTTTATTCCTGATCAACAGGCAATGGCTTGAAAAGGAGAGCAGGCTCGAAACAGGCATGGAGTGGAAGGCGAGAGTTGTCCTGGACCACAAAACCCTGAAGCAAAGAATGGCCGATAACCTGGGCAAGGCCCCGGTGGCTCTGGCTTGGCCGGAAGGCACTTACGGTCAAAACGCCGTCACGAATTTCCCGGGGTCCGCGCCGATAAATTTGAGCATCGCTAAATCGGAGTTCCAGATTTGTTTCCATCAGGAAGGCGGGGTCAATGTCCACACGCGAGACCCGCAGTTTCTGGCCCGTCTCGAGCCTGATCCCAACTGGACCGGTGAGGAGCTGCTCAGACAGCTTCAGGATCAAGACCCCTATGTGCTGATGAACCGGGAACTGCTGCGGCTGGCCGTCTGGGATGAAAGACCCCGGAAAGCCTATGAGTACCTGGACCACCTGAAGGAACTCGGCGCTTCGCCGGTCGTCCTTTTGGCGGAAGTGGGGAGGATCCACTCTTCACTGGGAGACATCATCGGGGGCCGTAGCTCTGTGGAGGAGGCGGATGGCATCGTTGAAAACGACGAAGACAAAACCCTTTTGAGGACGCTGGATATCCAGACAAAGCCTTTGTGGACTCCCGGGTACGCTTACTGGGAAGACAACCAGCGCCGTCAAGCCTCGATTTTTTCGCAGACGTTCCAGCCGTTCCCCGCCGCTCCTCTCAATGTCGGCATCGATTACAGCCACGGGGTTTACGGGGAGTCGGGTGTCCCGCAGGTGACCAAAGACGGGGTAGGCCTGAACATGTCCACACAGCCTACCCTGTTTCAGACCCTGACAGGCCGCTTCATGTGGCACTCTTTCGGATGGCACTGGTTCGAGAGCGGCGTGAACGGCACATACAAAAGCACTTCCATGGACACTTACAGCGCTTCCTTAAAGCTCAATTCTAAATGGAGCGACAGCTTTAACTCGGAGCTTGTAGGGGGGCGCTCGCTGTACGATACGGCGCTGGCGTTAAACTCGGGGATTACGGAGAACTACGCCAGCGGCACGGCAGTCTGGAGGCAGGACGGTCCCTGGCAGGCCTCCTTAAAGCTTCAGGGTGCCAGGGTGTCGGACGGAAATATGCGTTCCGGCGCGGAGGCGTGGGTTTTCCGGCGCATTGTGGGCAATCTGAGGGGCGTTTATGAGTTCACTTTTGAAAACATGGACAAGGTGAGCCCCGATTATTACAGTCCTCAGCAATTGGTCCAGCATCAAGTGGGGTTTGAGTATAATCCGAGAGCCGGGTGGCTTCAGCCATCGGTCAAATATATGCCTGGAATCGGTCAAGAGAGTGGAACGAACCAGCAGTTTATCCAGGATATCGAAGCCGCCGTCTTGTTACGTTTCAATGAATCCATTACGCTCCAGCCGATTTATGATTTGACCACGACCCCGACCTACCGGCGTGATTCCTACAGCGTGTTGTTGACGATGAAATTCTGACCACGATCAATGAATTAAGCAACCTTATCCCATGGTCCCAACGTCTGATAGGTTGGGGGGAAAATGATCAAGTCGTGGACAGTCGCACAGCTTGTCGCGGTCATTCTCATGTTTGGAACACCTTGTGCCTTCGGAGAAACGCCCGCTTTCAATTACGAACTCAACTCGCGGCTGACGCATGAACGGGATCCGGTGAATGTTTTGTTAAAGGAAGACAACATGGTCGGGGCGGTAGGGCGATTCATCGCCTCGGCAAGCTCCGGTGTGGAGTGGGTTCAAAAAGGTTATTGCCGCGAAATAGGAGATTTTATTTTCCAGTTGCACGAGGCGGATATGCCCACGGATAAATCCATGGGGGTTCAGGGCATGGTAGGGTATAAGCTGATCGGCGACTGGCTTAAATTCAGTCTCAAGAATGACGTTCCGCTCCGGAACTTTTCGGTTCCCATTCAAACCGCCAACCTCATTTTCCAGATCAGAATGTGACGCCGCCGCAAAAGACGACCCCTCCAACGAGACGCTTTCCCGGCTGTCAGTGAATTCATTTATTCCACGGTCACGCTTTTGGCGAGGTTTCTGGGCTGGTCCACATCGCATCCCCGAAGCACGGCGATATGATAGGCCAGTAACTGGAGAGGAATGATATTGAGGAGGGGGGAAAGGTATTCATGAGCCGGGGGAACCGGGAGGATGTAATCCGCCTTTTGCCGGACCTCATCATCTTTCTCATTCGCGACGGCAATGACTTGACCGCCCCGGGCCTTCACTTCTTCGATGTTCGAGAGCATCTTTGCGCGGACGGAAGAACCGGTCGCGATCGCAACCACGGGAAGGTTTTCATCCACCAGCGCGATGGGACCATGCTTCATTTCTCCCGCGGGGTAGCCTTCCGCATGGATATAGGAGATTTCTTTCAGTTTGAGGGCGCCTTCCAGCGCGACCGGGTAATTCAAATGGCGTCCCAGATAGAGAAAGTCCTTTGCCGTGTGCACGGCCCGGGCGACATTCTCTATGGATCCGGCCTTTTCCAGGATCGATTGAATCAGAGAGGGAACCTGAGACAGTTCCCGGATCAGTGATTTTAACAGCGTTTCTGAAATTGTTTTTCTTTCCTGCGCGATGTAGAGAGCCAGGAGAAAAAGCGCCGTGAGCTGGCCGGTGAAGGCTTTGGTGGAAGCGACGCCGATTTCGGGTCCACAATGGGTGTAAAACGTGTGGGCCGCATCGCGCGTCGCTGTGGATCCCACGGCGTTGCAGAGAGCGAGAGTGAAGAAACCCTTCATTTTTGAGTCGCGGAGAGCGGCCAGTGTGTCTGCGGTTTCCCCTGATTGCGTAATCGCCACGACCAATGTTCCCGGTTCCTTTTTTGATTTGAGGTAGCGGTATTCGCTCGCGATCTCCACATCGCAGGGGATGCCCGCGATCTCCTCCAGCCAAAAACGGCCCACCAATCCCGCATGATAGGAGGTCCCGCAGCCGATCAGGCAAACCCTTTTCAAAGAACTGGCCACCTCGTCCGGGAGGACTTCTCCCAATAGAATCCCGTCCTTTCCAGGCGCTATCCGTCCCTGGAACGTGTTCCGGATGGTTTCGGCTTGTTCATGGATCTCCTTTAACATGAAATGCTTGTAGCCGGCTTTTTCCGCCATCAACGAATCCCAGAGGATGGTTTGAGGCTGGCGGGTCCGGAGCGCCCCGGCCAGATCGAAGATGCGCACGGTGTCCTTGGTGATTTCGGCGACGTCACCGTCCTCCAGGAAGATGACCTGGCGGGTATGGGGGAGGATCGCGGGGACGTCCGAAGCGATAAACATCTCTTCTTTTCCGATCCCGAGGACAAGGGGGGAGTCTTTTCTCGCCGCGATGAAGCGCTGGCGCTCTCTCACGGAAAACACCCCCAAAGCGTATGATCCTTTGATCGATTTCAGGGCTTGAGTGACCGCGAGCAGAATATCGCCCCGGTAGACTTCCTCAATGGCGTGGGCGATCACTTCGGTATCAGTCTGGGATTTGAAACGGTGTCCTTTGGCGATGAGTTCTTTTTTCAGCTCGCCATGGTTCTCCACGATACCGTTGTGAACGACAAAAATCTCATCCTGGCAGCAGGAATGGGGATGTGCGTTTTCGGCCGAGGGACGCCCATGCGTGGCCCAGCGCGTATGGCCGAGCCCCAGCGTTCCGTGGGCGGGCTTTTTCTTGAGGAGTTCTTCCAGGATGGCCAGTTTCCCGGCGCTCCGGCGCAACTCCACGTCTCCGCCGTTCAGGACGGCGACTCCGGCTGAATCATAGCCTCGGTACTCCAGGCTCCTCAAGCCCTCCACCAGAATGTCCGTTGCGTTCCGTTCGCCGATATAGCCTACGATTCCGCACATGGAAGATGCCTCCTTTTTTGAATCTGGTTCTTAGATGCGCTTCCCGGCGGCTGGGTTGCGGCGTTCGAAGCTAAAAAATCCCCCTTGAAACTGGAGGATTTTTTAGATTTTAACCACTGTATGCAACCGTGCGCCGCTGACAGGTATCCGATATTATATGGGGATAAACCCGTCAGAACATCTTTTTCCCGATCAGGCGCACGAAGCGCCCGTTCAGAGGCCGGAAACGATCCTGGTCGTCGACGACGATGATATCGTCCGGCGAGTCGTGGCCAGGGGGCTCCTCAAGTACGGCTACCACGTTTTGGAAGCTGAGGACGGAGAATCTGCCTTGAAAATAAGCGCGGAAAACTCCCGGCCTATCGATATTTTATTGACGGACGTTGCCATGCGAGGGATTAATGGCCACCAATTGGCGCAACTGCTGTTTTCTTCTCGCCCTGAAATGAAAATCCTCCTCATGTCGGGTTATCCGGAATATACCTTTGCTCCGCTTCCGGGACCGGGGGTTGCGTTCATTGAAAAGACTTTCACCATCGAGGAATTAAACGGAAAGATTCGCGAATTGCTGGATTAAAAATCGGCCGGACCCTTTCCCAGACGCCACAAGCCGATGCGGGTCAGCCCGAGTTCCCGGAGTTTGTCGGCCTTGCGCTTAAGGCTGAGGGCGTCCTCGTAAAAAACGGTATGGCTTTTTCCTTCGGAAGTGTAGGTGAAATAAGGGTTCATTTCCGCGTCGCGTCGCACAGGAGGGCTCCCCTCCCGCCGCCGGAGAGCTTCGGCTTCCTCATGCTCCAGTTGTTTTCCGGGTCCTTCCTGGGGCCAATCAAAACCATGGGTGGGCAAGATCACGAGAATTTTGGAAGGGGAGACGCCTTGCCGGTTGATGTCCCGTGCTATTTTTTCAAGGAGGCTGAATTCGCAAAGAGCTCCCGGCCCGCTCCCGGCCCAATGCGAATAATAAGCCATCACGTTGAGGTTGTCCGCGGCGCCGCTGATCGCTTTCCAATCCAACACTTGGGGATCTGTTTCCACGTCGACAACCAGTTTTTTTCCCGCCGGGAGCCTCTCCTTGAGTTCTGCGATGAAATCTGAAAAGTTTTGCAGGTCTCTGGGATTGGAATCCTTTCGGTAATTTTCATAATCGATTTCCAGGCCGTCGTATTCTCGGCTCAGACCGACAAGCTGTTCAATGTGCCGCCGTCTTGCCGCCGTGGAGGCCAGCAATCGCCTGATGAATTGATTGTCTTTGTATCTATTTCCAACATCATTAACGACCGTGAGGGTGAGCGGGGTTTGCGGCACTTGTTGCCGGATCTCCCGGGCCAGGGCGGGCAATTCAGGATTGGCGGGGACCAAATTTCCCCGACCGTCAAACTGATAGCCAAAAATAGAAACGCCGTCATAACGATGAGAATGAGCGCGCAGAGTCTCCAAGCCGGCCGGAGCGTCCCATTCGACGATCCAACCATGAAGGGTCGTCCCTTCGGCGGCCCAACCTTCGGCTCCCGCGGTGAGAAGGACCGCCGCCAGCCCCGCCCAAACAGCCGTTTTCATTTCCGGCTTCTTCTATTGAAAACACCGTATTCTTCGATCTCGGCTTTTGCGCCTTGAGCGCAGTCCTCTGAACAGTAGATCCGGCCGTATTTTTTGATACCTTCGCCTTCATTTTCCATCCATTCATCTTGCGCGAGTCCGCATTGGGTGCATTGTGTACGATTCATTACGCGATCCTCCTCGATTCCAGTTGATAGTCCGCCAGAATTTAGATGCATGGGCACAAGAAAAAGGTTGCAAGTCAATACAGAGCAAGGTTTCCTTGAGGCCCCAACAATAATTTCTATGGTGCATGACGACGCTTCTCTTAACGACGTGAGGAACTTTTGGGGACGAGCCACCCCAGGCCCAGGCGGCTTGCCAATCCGGGCAGCGTTCGCTCGAAGCCCACGGCCAACAACGTTGGCCATAGCCATTTGAGCGCAGGCCATAAATTCCATAAGGAATGGCTATTTCCTTGAGGGTGGCGTTCTCGCCGCGCCTCCATGCGCTCCTGAATTTCACGGCGGGCTAAGATAAATTTTGGCGTATCCATTGAAGGTTCCGTTTGAATTCTTCGCCGCTGGCCTGGAAGGGGTCCCCTGCCGCGGGATCTCGCCGTCCCCACCGGTGGTATATAAAACCGGCCAAGACGCCGTAGATGACGGCCGTCAGCAGGCAGAGGGCCCACAACGGCAGGCCGACGCGCAAAAGTCCCTGGATCAATGCGACCTGCAAGAACACGAAAGCAGTCAGGCCAAAAACCGCGCCAAACGTGACGGCACAAATTCGTCGGCGGGCCTGACCGCTTTCGTAACGGCATTCAAGAGTCCCCAGTTCGATATGGTCCTCCAGCAACCCCATGACCCGCCGGACGACCAAGGAACTCTCCATGCCATTTCCATTCATGGGAATAGCCTAGGCTTTGTTACGGCGGAAAGAGACAAGAGCTCCAATGGCAGCCCCGATAAGCACAGCGAGCCCCACCGCCTTTCCGGGATGCTTCTGGATCAGCTTCTGCGCGTCCGCCATAGCCTCTTTCCCTCGAGCTTGAACCTTTTTCCAGGCCTCTCGGCCGTTTTCCCGACCCTCCGTTAACGCCCCTTGTAAACGCTCGCCTATTTTGTTCACTTCCCTTGACAACGGCTCATTATTTTTTCTCACGTCTTCCATGTGAACCTCCTCATTAATAAGTCTTTCGGTATCGCTTCAGGACTTGACCGGCGGCGGCGTTGCCTGGGCGGTGATTTCATTTCCAGAAACAACCAGTTCCACCCGACGATTCTTCTGGCGGCCTTCCTGAGTATCGTTTGATGCGATGGGTTTTGTTTTGCCGAAGCCGCGGGCCACGATGGAATCTCTCGAGAGACCTTGTTCGACGAGGTAGCTCATGACTGAAGCGGCTCTGTTTTGAGAGAGCGTCCGGTTGAGTTCATCGCTTCCCACGCTGTCCGTGTGTCCTTCCACTTCAACTCTCAATCCGGAGTAAGCCAGCAGGATCCCTGTGATTTTGGCCAGTTTCTCACGGGCGGGGCCTTTTAATTCTGTCTTGCCGGAGTCAAAGAGAACATCCGACATGTTGACGATCAGCCCCCGCGCGGTGTCTTGCGTTTCCAGGATTTTGCTCAACTGCACCTTGAGTTTTCTGCGGAGTTCTGTTTTTTCCACCTCCGACTTTTGGCGGGCTTGATCCGATTCCAGAGCGTTTTGTTGCGCCTTTTGGGTTTCTACGAGTGAGGCGGCGCGTGCGGTCTCGGCGAATTGAGCTTCTTGCTGGGCCTTTTTTGTTTCTGCAAGCGCAGCGGCACGCGCAGTCTCGGCGGCTTGGGCTTCTTGCTGGGCCTTCTGGGTTTCAGTGAGCGCGGCGACGCGGACCGCTTCCGCTCCCTCTTTGGTTCGCAAGAGCTTTTGCGCGGCGGCCTGCCGTTCGTTGGTCAGGTTCTCCGCTTCCTGTCTTTTGAGGGCGATCAAACGGGCATCCTCGCATTGTTGGATAACCTGGCGTGCCATGGCCACGACGGTCTTATTCTGTTTGTCTTTCTCCTGTTCGATTTGTTGGAGAAGTCCTTGCGCCCTTTTGAATTCATCGGAAGCATACACATCTGCTTTGGCCCTCCAAGCGATCCGACTGGCATTCCGCGCCTGATAAACATAGGGAGAGATGTCCTTGTTCATTTCCATGTGCAGGTCCACGGGGTTCTTCTCAAGTGTGTACTGCCCGCGCGGCAGGAGTTCGTATTGGGCCTTCACCTGCTCAATCTTCCCTCTCGTTTCTTCTGTGACGATATTCTCCAGAACCACCACATTGCTCACCTGCGTCACGGCAAAGTAAGGTTCCGCGGTCACGATCAAGCCAAAAGTCTGCAGAGGGGTGGTGGCGGTGAGCCGGCTTTCCCCGTCATTGACGATCAACTCTCCGAGGTTGGCGGTCTTTCCGGCCGGTGAGATGGCCCACAACACATAGGTCATGTATTCGGGGCCAAATTTGCTCGCCGGTTCCAGGTTCCGAAGCTGCACATCGATCGTGACGGCGTCCTGACGGCTTTTCACTTTCGCCTCGCCACGGGCATCAGGGAGAAGGACCGTTCCACGAAAGCCAATTCGAGTCGATCCACCGCGGTATTGATAGTTGATCGCCTGGGTCGTGCCCCCGACGACCGTCACATTGTAGAGAGGCGCCTCAGCTATTGGCTGAGCACGGCCGACAATGGGCAGGGAAAAGAGAATACTTCCTACTAATAGAAGACTGATTGTTTTCATTGCGTTGTACCTCCGGTACTGATTGATGTGGCTTCACCGATCTCGAAGTTGATGCCCAGCCGATCCGGGTTTCCCGGCCCATCTCCGTGACATATATCTACTGACCCAATAAGCGGTCTTTGACGGTTCATGCAGCCACGCGTTCAGATTTGACTCCGAGCGGGTTTGCAGGTTGGGCCTCAAACTTTTCGAGGCAGCGGAAAGAGCAGAAATGGTGCACCTGCCCTTCCAAATCCAGCGTTCCGACGACCTCTCGCGCATGCTCATTAACTTCCCATCCGCAGGTCTTGCACACCGGATCTTTCATTGCTGGCCTCCTTGATCTGTTTTTGTCTGCGTTTAATTGGATGATCTCTATTTGCTTGTGGTTGCAGGAAAATATCCCGGACCAACGGGCGGTGCTGCGGCGGCCCGCCGCGTCCAGAAAATTATCGACTTTATCATCCTGTAAGAAGATTTAGTCCTGACTTTTCCAACCTGTGCGGTAAAATAGTCGGATGAAGAACAGAAAGCTTTACCGCGGCATTTGGGGCGAACTCTCGAAAGAGAAGGCCATGATATTTCTGGCCGGACCCCGGCAATCAGGGAAAACGACGCTGGCGCGCTTGATCAGCGCGCAGTTTACCAATCAGATTTAACAGGACCTCCACGAAGATGTGCTATACTTTTTGTATGGAAGCGCAACCCTTCAAAGGTTATCAATGGATTGTCCATCATCCCGGTTTGCTGGGGGGACAACCAACGATTCGAAACACCCGGATTTCTGTGGCTCAGGTCTTGGAATGTCTTTCCGTCGGGATGACGCCACAGGAAATTGCCGACGACTACCCGGGGTTTCCGCCCGAGTGCGTCCCCGAAGCGCTGAAGTTCGCCGCACAACAAGTGCAGAATGTGGCTGCTTGACCACAATCTTCCCCGCCAACTCGCCCCCGTCCTTCAAACCCTTGGCATTCAAGTAGAAACCAGCCTCCATCGAGGTTGGGAAAAGCTCAGCAACGGAGAATTGGTGGCCGCGGCCGCCAAAGCTGGATTCGTTTGCATTTTGACGCGAGACACAGGGTTCAGCCGGTCAGCCGAAAAGACTTTAAAGGAATTTCCGCAAATTTGCATGGTCCTCATCACCTTACCTCAGCAACGAGGTCCCGCCTATGCGAAATCATTCCAAGAAGCATGGTCTCAGAAAGCAGTGACTCCCACCGCCGGTCAATTGATCCGCTGGCCGATTTGAAGGGTCGTTATATTATTTTCATAACATAACAGAGCCTCATTTTCTCGCAGTGGGCGGAGAAAATTGAATTGATTCTATGGTCAGAAAATATAAACACGGAGGTTTATAATTTCACCGACAGCTTGAAGAGCAGGTTTTTGGATTCAAGTGACCAGAACCACCTGAGAAAAAACTATTGAAAACCTTGTATAACAATGTTATACATTGAGAAAAGGAGGCTTTTACATTGAAATCAATCACCATTGGAGCACGCGTGAGCCCGGAGTTGGACGAGGGCTTGGAACGGTTGGCCCATCTGACGGGCCGTCCCAAATCCTGGCATTTGTGTGAGGCGATCCGGTCCTATGTCGTCAGCGAGCGGGAATTCATCGCCGCGGTCAAGGAAGGTCTCGCCGATGTTCGGGCGGGCCGGGTTGTCAGCCACGAAAGCGTGGTTCGTCGCTTCGGGAAACGGTTCAAAAAGACATCCAAGAGATGAGCGTTCGCTGGACGCAAAAGGCCGTTGCGGACCTCGATTCCATCTTTGAAGCCATCGCTGTGGATCGGCCTCGCGTCGCCGAGCGCATCATCCGTACCCTACTGTCCCATGGTCAACAACTCCTGACCCATCCGCACCGCGGCCGCCCCGGCAGGCTTGTTCAGACACGAGAGCTCTCAGTACCGAGGCTGCCCTATATTATGGTTTACTCGTTGTCTCCCTCGTTTATTGATCCCAAACCGGACGTCACCATTTTGAGAGTCCTTCACGGGGCCATGCAATGGCCCCCCAAAGAACAGTTCCACTGAGGTTGTTTGTCCCCTCGACATCTTCTCCTTTTACTATTTTGCCTCACATACGCCAGGCTCGAAGCCCAACCTCGAATCTCCCTTGAAAAAGACGGATTCCACGTGGACGGCCGCCCCTTCTTTATCCGCGCTGTAGGCTACGCGCCCTGGCGGCCCCACCAGTGGCCGAGTCCCCTGGATAATCAGGTCGATACAAAGCTGATCGATCTCGACCTCAAACGGATCAAGGAGGCCGGATTCAATACCATTCGAGCCTGGGCCCCTTTGACCACGCGGGAACTTCATCTGGCCCAAAAACACGGTCTCATGATCATCCAGGGAATCTGGCTTAATCCCAACACGGATTACTCGAATCCCGTCGATCAGAACGCGGCTTTGGACGAGATTCGCAGCATTACCAGGTTCAGCCGGAATGAGCCGAATATTCTCATGTACCTCGTCATCACAGAAATGAAACCGAGCGCGGTCCTCCCTTCCCATGTTAAGGAAATGGAAGCCTTCTTCAGAAAAATCCGTTCGACCATTCAGGAGTCCGATCCCCGACCCGTCTCCATGGACAGCTGGCTTCCCATAGCTTTTCTCGATCACTCCATGTGGGATGTCGTTACCTTCAATACATTTCCTTTTGCTCCGGAAAGCGTGACATACGCCTTGGGCTTCCAGGGTTATAATGAGTGGCTCGCGACCCATGTGGCGAAAGAGAAGCCTTACTTTGTGGGGGAAACAGGAGGATACAGCGTTTCTTCCTCTTCCTGGGGTGTCCTGGGAGGCGGTTCAGGAGGACATTCGGAGTCAGAGCAAAGCCGTCTCGACCTGGCTTGCCTGAAAGACGTGAGGAAAGCGGGTGTCATCGGATGGACGCTTGTGTCTTGGATCGACACCTGGCACTATCCCAAAGACCCCGACACTCACGATCCTCACGAGCCCTGGGAGTGGGACGGCATCGTGGGAATTCCAACTGACAAGGATGTGGAGGGGATCCCACGACAGGTCTTTTATGATTTGAAACCGTTCAATCGGGCCTTGGAAAAGGAAACCCATCCTGTTTTGCCCCGGTCCGCTTTCTCCCCGACTGTTCAGGTCGAGTTAAAAAATGTGGGGCCTCCATTGCTCGACACCGACATTCCTTTGACCCTCACCGTGCGCGACCGCAT
>Ga0207100_1215_pt1 | contig 11883 bp, 9 predicted proteins | sample Alteio_BWMinHeat_82_FD_153520 | JGI IMG/M metagenome (GOLD analysis project Ga0207100, IMG submission 153520) | Enriched cells from forest soil in Barre Woods Harvard Forest LTER site, Petersham, Massachusetts, United States -... | ecosystem: Environmental > Terrestrial > Soil > Temperate forest >...
GGGCGCGAGCGTTCGGTTATCGATGCAAAAGAAGTTCAGGAGACAGTAAAGCGGACACTTTCCGGAATCGAGGAATCCACTGCCGCCTCCGGCAGAGCGAAGATGCGTAAGCAGCGCCGCCGCAGCCGTGCCGAAACCGAAGAGCGCCGGCAGGTCGAAGAAGAGTCTCAGAAAAAAGTCATCCAGGCAACGGAATTTTTGACGGCAAACGAGCTTGCAAATTTAATGCAGGTCGATGTCGGTCAAGTTATTACCAAGTGCATCGAACTTGGACTCATGGTTTCGATCAATCAGCGGCTGGATAAAGACACGATCGAGTTAGTAGCAGGTGAGTTCGGATATACCATTGAATTTCAGGCAGAGTACACAACTGACGTTCTTGAAGATACTCCGGACGCGCCCGAGACGCTCAAGACCCGGCCGCCCGTCGTTACAATCATGGGACATGTCGATCACGGCAAAACATCCCTGCTCGATTATATCCGCAAATCTCGCGTCGTTGCAGGCGAATCAGGCGGCATTACTCAGCACATCGGAGCCTATGAAGTATCGCTCGATAGCGGCAGACAGATCAGCTTTTTAGATACACCCGGTCACGAAGCATTCACGGCAATGCGTGCCCGCGGAGCGCAGGTTACCGATATTGTCGTTCTCGTTGTAGCCGCCGATGACAGCGTCATGCCGCAAACATGGGAAGCAATTTCCCATGCAACAGCCGCAGGTGTGCCAATTGTCATTGCAATTAATAAGATCGATCGCCCGGAAGCAAACCCCGACCGTATTAGGCAACAGCTTTCCGATAAAAATATTCTTGTCGAAGAATGGGGCGGCAAATACGGTGCAGTAGAAATTTCTGCCAAGACCGGACTGAATGTCGATAAATTATTGGATCGCGTATTGCTCGAAGCGGACATCCTTGATCTGAAAGCAAATCCGGATCGCATAGCCCGCGGAGTGATCGTTGAGGCGGAAGTTGATAGAGGCAGAGGCATACAGGCAACGGTTCTCGTGCAAAAAGGGACTCTGCGCATGGGTGATCCATTCATTGCAGGAGTTTATTCCGGCAAAGTAAGGGCAATGTTCGATGAGCGCGGCAAACGCTTGCAGGAAGCGCCGCCATCACGACCGGTGCAGCTTCTTGGATTTGATGGAATTCCACAAGCCGGCGATCAATTTATTGTCGTCGAATCCGATTCTGCAGCGAAAGACCTTTCCCTGACGCGCCAGCAGCTTAAACGCGAGCAAAGCTTCAAGCAGATGCGCTCCGTCATCAGTCTCGATGATATCAGCGCGCAGATCAAAGAAGGAAAAGTGCGAAACCTTCGTCTTATTTTAAAAGGCGACGTTGACGGTTCTGTCGAGGCCATTGCCGATTCGCTCCAGCGTCTTGCGACAAGCGAGGTAAAAGTCGAGATCGTTCATCGTGCTGTCGGTGCTATTACGGAGAATGACGTGCGTCTCGCAGCAGCAAGTAATGCCATTGTTATTGGCTTCCATGTGCGTCCGAATTTGGATGCACGCAGGATCGCCGCATCCGAGCATGTGGATATCAGATTGTACAGTGTTATCTATGACTGTATCAATGAAGTCCGCGCCGCGCTTGAAGGCTTGCTTGCACCCGAAGAAAAAGAAGAAATTCTCGGCACTGTTACCGTTCGCGAGATATTCAAAGTTCCGAAGCTTGGCACTATTGCCGGAAGCTATGTGCAGGATGGCAAGATCACCAGGAATAATAAAGTGCGCGTTGTCCGTGATGGCTTGGAAGTCTTCGCCGGAAATCTCACCTCGCTGCGCCGCTTCAAAGACGACGTTCGCGAAGTGGATGCTGGATATGAATGCGGTATCGGGTTGGAAAATTTCAACGATATAAAAGTCGGCGATACGATCGAAGCCTATAAGATGGTCGAAGTAAAACGCAAACTGGAAATTCCGGTGATGGCGAGATAAAGAATTGAGAATGGAAGAGGTTTCAATTCGATATTCTCAATTCTCAATTTCTAATTCAAAAGATGTCTATACGAACCGAACGCGTTGCGGGCGAGATACAAAAAATCTTGTCAAATCTATTCCAGCGGGATTTCTCTCATCTCACCGATGGGCTACTAACCGTTACCGGAGTCCGGATGTCACCTGATCTTCGTTCGGCTCGTGTTTACATAAGCATCATCGGCGGGAAAAAAGGGAATGAGAATGTTTTGCAAAATATAAAAACAGAAGCCCCGCGCGTTCGCTCAGCAATGGGACGCTCGCTGAGATTGCGCCACACTCCAGAGCTTTTTTTCTATCTCGATGATACGCAGGAAGAAGTTTCGCGCATCGAAGAGTTGTTTAAGAAGATTCATGAACAGGAAAAGCCAGGTCCCTGATGAGCGATACTCCGCCGATTATTACTCTTGCCGATTTTCACAAAGATCCTTCGTCCGTGCTTCCTATTCTCAATCAAGAAGACGGGGCATTACTTCTCGTCGATAAACCGTATGGCTTCACATCTTTTAGCACCGTCCACAAGATAAAGCATTTGCTGCAAAACTATTCAGGCGATAAATGGGTGAAGGTTGGGCATGGGGGAACGCTCGATCCACTTGCAACGGGATTGCTTATTCTCGCAACGCGCCGCGCGACGAAATATCTTACACATCTTCTCGGGCTGGAAAAAACATATTGGTGCGAACTGCGTCTCGGGATTACAACTCCGAGTTTCGATCTGGAAACGAAGATAAAAATCATCGGCGGACTGGAAAACGTAACTTCCGAGCAAATCAGCCAAACACTTAGTAATTTTGTAGGCACGCAATTGCAGCGACCCCCGATATTCAGCGCCATAAAATTGCGAGGCAGGCCGATGTATAAACAGGCGCGAAAGGGAAGGGAAATTGTAATGGCGGAAAAAAATATTACGATTCATTCCATTCATGATATAGAGACTGACCTTCCATTCGTTCGCTTCCGCGCAGAATGCTCGAAAGGTACATATATCCGCAGCCTCGTTTCCGATATTGGCACAAAGCTTGGAACGGGCGCAGTTTTGACAAATCTGCGCCGCGAGAAAGTAGGAGAATGGGATGTGAAGGATGCCATAAAGACTGAAATGCTGACATCCCTTTCGCCCATCAAATAATCTAAAAATGAAAACCACCTGGGGGCTGGAAAACGCCACGTATAATCCGAAAACCATTACGACGCTCGGCAGCTATGACGGGATGCATTGCGGTCATACCGAAATATTACGACACCTTATTCGCAAAAAGAACGAGCTTCATCTCGACCGCTCGATTGTTCTCACTTTCGATCCGCATCCTCAGGAAATTTTACGCCGGAATAATTCGAATGTCGACCTCTTGACGACTATTGAAGAACGCCTGGCGCTGCTGGAAAAGAGCGGAGTAGAGGAGGTATTAGTTATTCAGTTTTCTTTAGAATTTGCAAAAACTCCATATCACGAGTTTTTCCAAAAAATTCTTATCGAAAAAATAGGCACAAAGGCTATGGTCGTTGGCTTTAACCATGCTTTTGGAAAAAACAGAGAGGGAGATATCGAGCATCTTCGCATTCTCTGTAAGGAGGTAGGGATCACTGTCGATGAAGTACCTCCGTTTATTATTAACGGAGTAAGTGTGAGCTCGACTAAAATCCGCCATGCCCTCCTGGAAGGAAATTTACCGATTGCCAATGAATATCTCGGCAGACCGTACGAATTATCGGGGATCGTCGAACATGGTGATAAGCTTGGGCGCGAACTCGGATTTGCAACGGCGAATCTCAAAATCCCGGACCATAAATTAATTCCTTACGACGGAGTATACGCAGGTTTGGCAATATATGAAAACCAGAAATATCCGTCAGCGATCAGCATCGGAACAAGACCGACAATCGAATCAAACGGCGAAAGAAAAATCGAGGCATACATTCTCGATTTCAAAAAAGAAATTTATGGCGAAGAATTGAAAATATTATTTCTTGAATACATTCGCCCGCAGGAAAAATTCGATACTTTTGAATCGCTTAGAAAACAAATCGGAGATGATATTTTAAAAGTTCGCGATGTAACGAATAGGTAAGTTTTTGTGTCTTTAGGTATGATTGCTAATGAGTTAGCAAATCTAAAAATTCAAATGTATTTTATATCCTGAGACTGTAAGTTGTTCGTTTCAAATCATCTTTTACCTATGAAAAAATATACGCTTTCTCTTTGTCTCTCTCTTGGATTTTTTTTACTAACTTCCCAAATCGAAGCCTTGCCGCGCTTTGCATTGCTGCGCGGCGATGCGAACTGCATGGGTTGTCATATCAATCCGACCGGCGGGCAGCTTCGCGGTCCGGGAGGAATCGCCTTCGAGATTAACGATCTGCCTATGTGGCGTCGCGGTGATAGCATAAAGTATACGGGACAGATCGCCCCCGGCGTTCGCCTTGGTGGAGATTTTCGCAGCCAGGTGCTGTATTTTGCACAGAAAGGTCCTTTTGGGCAGGGGAGAACGGATACAACTCAGAGCATTCTTGCATTCCATGCCATGAGCCTTGCATTCGAACTCGATGTGCAGGCAACTAATACGTTGCATGGTTTTATGCGATACGACCCCTTAGGAATAATTCCGAGCGAAGGTTGGGCTATGCTGCATTTCGTACATTCCTCTGGAGAAATTTTTCAATCCGGCAACGTTGTCACGAATGCTTATGTCAAAGTCGGTTCGTTCTTGCCAGCATTCGGAATCCGTTTCGATGACCATACGGCATACGTTAAGGGGGGAAACGCAAGCTTATCGACAGGCAGAGATGGTTTTCCGAGCGACGGTTTTTTCTGGACTCCGGGGTATCGGGATATCGGCGCCGAAATCGGCGCGCTCTTTTTCGATCATCTCGGAATTGTTGCAGGCATATTCAATGGTTCGGAGATAAGTCCGGGTATTACATTCAATCCGACGAATAACAAAGCGCTCTGCTTTCGTGCAAATTATGCCGGAGAAATAATAGAGGATATGCTTGCCGGAGAAATCGGCGTATCGAGTTATATGCACTCTAACGATGAAAATGTAGCCAATGCAAATCTTTCACTTTCGGGAGTACATGCAAGTCTGCGCGTGGGTCCCGTAACGATTCTCAATGAGTACGACTTCGGGATAAACATACCCGTAGGAGGTGTCACTATGTCGAAAGCTCATGCCTTGTGCAGCGAATCAGCAGTACATATAGGCAAAGGTTTGGATTTGCTTTTCCGGTATGAAACATTCAAAGATGATTCGAGCGAAGTAAAGAGCCGCATTATGATCGGTGCACAATGGTTTCCATTGCGATTTCTCGAAATTCGACCGGAGTTCCGCATTGCGAGCGTCACTGCGCCCGACCCTACTAAGCACATTATGAATGCTCTCACCGAAACAACTATGTTAGTTCAAACCCATGTCTTCTTCTAAAATACGACAAGATATCATCGGTGAGATAAACGGGAAACCTGTTTCGGTTAAAATATCTGCTGAGGTTTCCGAGTTAACTCCGGGGCATTTTATAGTAACGACTAAAACAGGAGTCTGGGAAATTTTCCTGACTCCATCCGGTGGGCTATCCGATGGAAATATGTTCGGCGAGATAGATTGCACAATAGAATCCGGCCGCGACCGGATCATCCGCGAACATTTCAGCAAAATCGGCGCGAATACTAATTCGCCCGATTCGAAGAAGGGAATGGTTCTTAAAGCTCCGATGCCGGGAATGGTCAAGGCAATATCGGTGGCAGTCGGAGATACTGTCGAAAAACATACCCAAGTCATTGTCTTGGAAGCAATGAAAATGGAAAACTCCATCGCCGCCGGTTTCGCCGGAAAGATTTCGAAGATTCACATTAAAGCCGGAATGTCGCTCGAGAAGAATATGCCATTAATGGAATTCGAAGGATAAGAGAGGCTACTATACTCCGGTTCAACCCTGCGATGGGTTGCTATCAATCAACCAAACCCTCACTGTTTAATGGTCATTAAACAAAAAGTCCGCCAAAAGGCGGACTTTTTTTCTTCCGATCAGAAAATTAATTCAGACCTTTACTATCATCGGCAAGAGCTCCAGACGTCGAAGCCTGAGCCTGCGCTGTTGCCGTGTTGGTGAACAGTCGTTTTGCAAAGACATACTTCTTCGACCAGTAAGCGCTTTCTAATGAGGCGACCGTTACACCGCGCGATGCTTGCGCATTGGCAAAAAGCCCTTCGCCGACATAGATGCCGACATGCGTTACCGAAGCATATCTTGCAGTTTTAAAGAATACCAGATCTCCGAATTTCAAGTCATTCTTCCCGACTGGCTCTCCGAGAGTCGATTGCTCGACTGCCGTGCGCGGAAGTTCTACATTGAATGACTTACGGAATACTTCGCGAGTGAACGCAGAGCAATCAATGCCTTCGCGACCCGCTCCGCCAAAACGGTAGCGCGTGCCGACCCAGTCAATGATATGCTGCATCACATCCGTCCGGGTCGAACAGGTCTTAGGATCGGTTGACTCGAACAGTGTGAAATCCGTTTCGCGGCTCTTCAGAATGTCGGGGCTAGTGGCAACAGAAGTTGCGTCGCGTCCGGCGAGGAAGCTATCGAGTGAAACATTGCTGTTATCCTCGTCGCTTTCTTCCTTAGCGGCTTGCGCGATATCGGCAAGCAAGGAAGCTGAGAGTAAGGTATCAGAGGTCGCCATGGGCTGCTCGGGGAGAGCTTCCGCATGGGCTGCTGATTTTATTTGTGAGATTATTTCCGTCTTTTCGCTGCCGGAGAGCGGTCGTTGCGGTGTGCGGTGGTGTCTCGAAGAAAACTTCGCATGGCGACCGCCGTGGTGGCGGGTGCTATGAGAGGTCTTTCGAACCGTTGCGCCGCTCAGATGATGACGGGCGAAGCTGCTCGAGGGACTGAAGGCACTGAGTACAAAACCCAACACTGCTAGTCCTACAAACAACGCTCCCCGCCTCAGAGTGCTTTTGAGCATAGGCTGTTAGAATACGTTTAAGTTATTGATTTATAATGAACTAATTGATTATATGTTGACCGATGACCATCATATAACTAGTCCTTTTCTGTTTAGTACAGAATACAGACTTACAAATATATGAAATTTTTGTGCCGAACCTTTAAAAAACGAAAATTTAACTTTTTCATAATGCGTGGAATAGAGGAAGTATACCACTTTTCTATAAAATACTACAAGACAAAATAACAAGAATGTTTCGAGAAAATCTTGAGAAGAAGCATTAGTAATAAGAAATTAGGGTAAATGAGCGTAAAATTTCCGATCATAAGAAAAGCCGAACGTATATCCGGCTTTTTTGTAGCGGGGGCAGGACTTGAACCTGCGACCTTCGGGTTATGAGCCCGACGAGCTACCACTGCTCCACCCCGCGATCATTATTGGGACGGGATAACTCGCCTTTGCTATACAAGGTTCCTATTATTAAGACTTTAGAATAGGTATGACCCTCCAAACCGATGAATATCAGCCCTTACCGGACCCATGATGCTGAGCGAGTAATCGAGTTGCAGTTTCTTTGTTACCACTCCGAGCCCGAAGGAAAATCCACCTAAGCCTAAACCTTCCGGAACAGTGAGATCGCGGCGCTCTTGGTTTTCATAGCCGAAGCGAAGACGCATGATCTTGGCAATAATAAATTCACCGCCGATGGAAAAATCATTAAAGGCATAAAAAAGATTTCTTCCTTCGCGGTCGCGGCTGAGATTATGGAAATCCAAATGAATCGTGAGCGGCAACCGCTCTAATTTTTTTGAAACGCCAAATTGCAAATTGAATGGCAGAGCTTCCTTCGTGCCGTCGTAATAACTGAGTTCTTTTCCGATATTCGTAGCTGAAAGTCCGACCGTCAGTAGCAGCGGATCGTTCTGATAATATACGCCGAGATCGACAGCTAAACCGCTCGAACCATATTGACCGGATACAAGACTCGAAGAAATAAATTTTATAGCAACGCCATAATGAAAAACTTTATTATTCGGCACGACTCCGGAATAAGCAAGTGATAACACAAAATCGCCGGCAGTAAATTGATTGGTCAACTGACCGAGATTATCGGCTCCTTGAAACGTACCGTAACTATTATATAATATTCCAGCCGCAACCCAGCTTTTTTCTCCAAGCGCTTCCGGTGCTGGCGCACTGAAAACGACGGAACCTTGAGTCATTCCGATTCCGAGAGCGCCGACGGAAAGCGAAAGATCGGTGCCGGGAGCAGTGGAATCCCTCGGAATCTGCGATGAAAGCGCCGCTGGATTACTGAAGAGCGTATTCGGATCATTCTTCATCGCAACGAAAGAATTTCCCATTGCAGCAGCGCGCGGGCTGGGAACGGTTTTCAGCAGATCGTAAAGCTGTGCGCGACCGGAATTCTCATCCTGCCCGATCGTCGTAGCAACCTGGGCAAATGCAGAACCTGCAAAAAGCAGACTAAAATATATAATGTTTTTTATCATCTAAAATATAACTCATATATGTCGTGTAGTACCTATATGACATTCTAAGCACTTAGTAACAACTTCCCACCGGAAAAAGTATTACACTATAGGGCAAAAATTTACCCCCTTGGGTGGAATTTCCTGTGAATTTCCTTCAGATAGCTCCTGTCAATATGCGTATAAATCTCTGTCGTCGAGATATCTGCATGCCCTAAAAGCTCCTGCACAACACGCAGATCAGCGCCGCCTTCAAGCATATGCGTTGCAAATGAATGCCGGAATGTATGGGGCGCGATCTTTTTTTCGATACCTGCGCCCAAAGTATATTCCTGAATAATATTCCATACAGCCATACGCGAAAGCCCCGTCCCACGCTCCTGATTGAGAAAAACGGCATCGGTATTTTTACTAGGTTTCGCGAGCAGGGGGCGAACTTTGCTCAAATATTCATTCAGTCTTTTTATTGCGATCTTTCCGATCGGCACGAGCCGTTCCTTTTTTCCTTTGCCGAAAAGCCGGACGAATCCATCTTCTAAAAATAATTGCGTAATTGTAAGAGTCGTCGCTTCTGAAACTCTAGCGCCTGTTGCATAGAGAAATTCGAGGATCGCTTTATCGCGGATCCCTTTTTTTGTGGAGATATCCGGTTTCGAAAGAACTTTTTCCATTTCAGCGACTGTCAATATTTCCGGCGGCTGGCGGCGCGGCGTTTTTAATTCTAATGATTCTGTCGGATCGAATTGCAATATTCGTTCGACTAAAAGAAATTTATAAAAGCCGCGCACTGCAGAGATGATCCGCGCAATGCTCGTGCGTTCAAGACCAGCTTCGGAAAGCGCTTTGATAAATTGTTGAAGTTCTACAGTCTTTGCCGATCTCACCGATTCTTTTTTTGATTCGAGAAATGATGAAAGTTTTTCGAGATCACGCCTGTAGGCATCAAGCGAGTTATCGCTTAATCCGCGTTCGGTGCGAAGGTAGCTCAGATAATTCCGTTCAAGAGACGACGGCTTGCGCTCCACGGTAATTGCTGGTTAGGGATTGCATGAGAGGATAGGTTATCCGCGAATGGAACGAGCCGATAAGAAGCCGCGCGAATACGCTCCGGATAATGACAAGATCGTGCAAGGTCAGATCGCAATCATCAAGCTGCCCGTCGCCAATCCTATTTCTGAAGAGCGCGGCAAGATCGTGATCGAGCTGTTCGACTGTAGGTTCTTCGACGCGCAGAGCAAGCGTCCTCGCAACCGCTTCGGAGGCATCGGCAAGCATGACGATCGCGGTCTCTTTCGTATTCGGCTTCGGACCGGGATAGCGAAAAAGATTTTCATCCGGCACACCTTCGGAGCCGGCTGCATCGAGCGCTCTCTGATAAAAAAAAGAAATCTGCAGCGTGCCGTGATGCATCGGAATAAAATCCAAAATCTTCTCCGGCAATTTTTCTTCTCGTGCAAGAGTGATGCCACGTGTTACATGAGCACGAACGCGGGATGCGCTTTCATGCGAAGAGATCGAATCGTGAATATTTTCATGCCCCTGATTTTCGATGAAATCATTTGGACTTAAAATTTTCCCAACATCGTGAAACATTGCTCCGACCTTAGCCAGCAATGCATTCGCGCCGATTGCCAGCGCCGCATTCTCGGCAAGCTGCGCTACGAGCATCGTATGGTGATAGGTGCCCGGAGCTTCTTCGGCAAGCCTGCGCAGGAGCGGGTGATTGATGTCATTAAAATCGGATAAGCGAAGATCGCTCATCGTATCGAAGACCGCTTCGACAATAAGAACGGCGGCAAGCGTCAGCACCGGCGAGAGAAGCGCATTGCCTGCTGCTGCGGCAAGCTCCAGCCCGATCTCCGAAAACGGCGCACCACGCTCGAAAGCAAGAGCCATAATGGCAATAGAATATCCAAGAAAAATATACCCAATGCTTTTAAATAATTGCGAACGGCTTCGCAGATCGCGGACGGTATAGGCGGCGAATGCTCCGGCAGAAAGTCCGGCAAGCGCGACATTATAATCGTTGCCGCGAATACCCGCGACAAGCAATGCAACGATGACCGTCCCATAAAAACCTGTTCGTGAATCGAAGAGCACGGTGAGCAGCATCGAAGTAACCGGAATCAGGATTAAATATTCGATCGGAAAAGAAGTTTGAATTCCGACCGAAAGATAGGCAAGAAAAGCAGGAAAAATCAGGATCAGAGAAATAAGCAGAAGCTGGGCATTATCTTTATAAATTCTGCGCCGGATAAATTTTACGTAGAGAACAAAAAGCAGAACGATGATCGCCACGTGTCCGGCAGTGCCTAAGGCGCGCGCAACAATTGCCCCGGGTCCGCCAAGATCGATACGCGCCTGCGCAAGGCTTTCCAGAGCGGCTTTCGCCGCAGGAGTGATCACTTCGCCTTTGCCGATAATTTTCTGACCTTCTAAGATCACGCCTTCGGTTTTTGGAACGCGGTCGATAATTTCTTTCCGCGATTCTTCCGTTGCATCGGCACTATAAGAAAGATTCGGAACAATCGAAGCAGCAGCTAATTTTGCCAGCCCATTCTTCTCTTCTTTCGGCGCATGAATTTCTTTCGTGACTTTCTCGAACAGAATACTCTTCGCTGCATCTTTATTAATGAGACCGGAGATAGGAATAATTTCTTCTTCGTTGGCTCGTTTTCTGACAACTATTTTCTGCGCGGCATTACCGGAATATGCCGCAGGCATCGAAGAAATAATATTCGAAGATGCAAGCAGTTTTGAAATAATTTCTTCGGATTGTTCGGCAGAAACCGGGACATTCTTTCCGGTCTGGGAAGAGAAAATATTGGTTAGAGCTTTTATTTCTTCCGGCGAAAGTCCGAACGATGAACCGAGAGAATCCAGCGTTCTTGGGCTTTGCCCGGCACTACCAAATGCGGCAAAAATCTTCTCCAACGAGTCGAGCGTTGCTCGTTTCGCCGAAGAATCTATGACAAAAACCGGATAAAAATTTTCGAGAGCTTTTGCAATATCCTGGCGTTTGCGCTGCTCACTTTTTAAGAGACGGAAAGAAAACGGCGCGCTCACATCGGCGTTCGTCCAGAGCGATCCGACAGAATAGCCCGTTACATTTTGCGGAGATTGTGCCTGCGGGAAAAGAAGCGCCAGAAGAACCGTCAGTGTAATAGCAATAACAAGCCGCGCAGTTTTCGAGCCGCGCCATTTGCCGGTGCGGATCGTATCTCTCGTCTTTCCGATGAATTCTTTTATCACTAGTAATCAGTAGAGCAAGCGTCCTCGCTTGCGGAGGGGGTCAGCGCAATTTGAAAGATGTCCACCCTGCAAGCGAGGACACTTGCGCTACTTCTCCCTTAATAAAGCCAGCACCATCGACTCCAGATCGGATTTTTGCCGCATGCCGATATAATGATTGCGGATCATGCCTTTACGGTCGATAAGGAATGTTACAGGAAT
>Ga0207100_1061_pt1 | contig 11882 bp, 12 predicted proteins | sample Alteio_BWMinHeat_82_FD_153520 | JGI IMG/M metagenome (GOLD analysis project Ga0207100, IMG submission 153520) | Enriched cells from forest soil in Barre Woods Harvard Forest LTER site, Petersham, Massachusetts, United States -... | ecosystem: Environmental > Terrestrial > Soil > Temperate forest >...
GCTGCTTACAGACAATGGCAAAATCATCTCCATCGGCAAAAACTTCCGGCGCTAACTGGCGGCAAGTATCGCAATCGATACAGGTAGTATCGACGAAGAAAAGACCGTCAACATTCCCATTAACCGATTTGGTAAAATCCGCCATGATTAATATCAATATTCAATCAAGTTATACACCGTGCGACCTGGCAAAGATTTCCTTCCTTCTAAGAATTTCAGTTCTATCAGGAATGCCAGACTTACCACCTCACCGCCCAGTTGTTCTATCAGAGAGATCGTTGCTCCGGCTGTACCGCCGGTCGCCAAAACATCATCAATGATGACGATGCGCTCACCTTTATTGATAGAATCGCTATGCATTTCAATTGTATTCGTCCCATATTCGAGATTATAACAGACGGAAATTTTATCGCCAGGCAATTTCCCTTGTTTGCGAGCCATAGCAAACCCGACTCCGAGCTTATGAGCAAGCGGAGAGCCGAAAATAAATCCGCGCGACTCAATGCCGACGATCTTATCGATCTTCTCATCTTTGAGTATCTGGTGAAAATGCTCAAGCGCAGATTGGAATGCTTCGCCATTTTCCAAAAGGGGAGCAATATCGCGAAAGAGAATTCCCGGCTGAGGGAAATCAGGTATATCACGGATGAATTTTTTCAGATCGTGCATATAATAAATACAATTATATATCCAATTTCAACCCAAATACCATTGTCTGATCTAATTCTCTCCGGGGAGAAATATTATTATCATAAACAAGGTGAAGGGTATAATCAATGCTCAGGAATTTATACGTTAATCCGGTAACGAGCAGACTTCCGACGCGCGAATTTTTTACATTGTCTAAAAACCCCTGTTTCGTCAGTATGACCGTTTTGAAACTTTCTTTGAATGAAAAATTGCTCCCTAAATTTTTCGTCAGATCGAGTTCGAATATTCCGCTATACCCCTGGTTAACGGTAAATTGATCCTGCACATTCGAGAGCGGATTATTTTCATCGACGACAAATTTGCGGTTCTGCGCGAGGACAAAATGTTTTGTATATGTCTGCTGATACGCATATCCGGCTCCATAGATCAGCAACAGATCGAAATTGCCGTCATCGGATGCAAGATGCGTTTTATGCCCCAAGAATACTGTCTCATAAAGAAAAAGCGGATCGAGAAAACTTGCCTGCGCGCTATCGATCATTTCCTTACCCATCTGAGTTTCGCCGGTCACATCCAGGAATAGTCGCAAACCGAACCTATCAGAAAGAGACACGGAAGGAATAAGAGAAAACTGTAGATTATCCTGCGTATTTCTCGGATGAGTATCAGCCGAAACCTGTTGGCCGAATTGCAGGAATAAGCTCCCATTGAATTGAAAGAACGCTCCTTCATATCCAAGCTTTGCCTGCAATTGGCTCAGCCACTGCATATCCTGCGATTCGTCACCATCTTTGCTTGTACCCTGATACGTAAAGCCTATGGCAGGGGAAGCCGAAAACGTAACCGGAATTTTTGCCGCCGCCGCTGCGATCTGCGCAGCTACCGTATCGATATGCGTAGAGGTTGAATCCTGCGCTAGCGATTCACGTGCAGCAACGAGCGATAATAGAAGTATGAAATGTTTTTTCATGAGTTTTCGGTGGTTTGTAAGAAAGTCACGATGTAATAAACGGCTGAAGGGTCATTGTAGTGACGATTATTGCCCCATTTCCCCTATGTGAATCATTTTTCTTCAATTATGTTCCCATATCTTGTCACCCGGAAAGATCTTGTCACACGGAAAGCCTTTAAATCAAAGGGCATGAGTACCTACTTTGCCTAAGTGAGTTGTCACAGAGTAGGAGGCTGAGTCGTTATTCAGTTACTTTTTGTAACTTTTTTTATTCACTAATAATACAAACTAACTTATGAAACACTCATTCATTTATCGTTTTACAGCTGCAAGTCTTTTTATACTTGCACTCAGCATTTTCGGCTCATCGGCTTCATTCGGAGCTAACGCAGATTACTTCCTGAAGTTTAAAAACACGACTACAGGAAAGACCTATACTACAAAACCGGATGCAAGCGGGAAGTTCACGTTCACCGGGGTTGAACCTGGAACTTACACAATGATACTCGCCGGAAGCGATGAGTACTTTGCACTGAAGAAAAAAGACGAAGACGCGCATAAAGGCGAACTCCAGCTTCTGAGTTTTTCCTGGAGTGTGCTCTCAAGACCTGCTTCTTCCGGAGCAGTCAGTGAAATTGTCGTCACAAAATCAACCGATGCAAGCAGCCCGAATCTCGCTGCCGCCGATCTTAATAAAGATGGCAAAAACGACCGTGCCGCAGAGCAGAAAATCAGAGAAGCAAAGCTTATCTCGGTCACAAATCCGGCAAAAGACGGAACGGAATATTACGTGATCATCATGAAGGATGTGATCGTAACAAGTATGTGCTCCCCGACCGGAATCGTAAGCGGTATAGCGATTAATCAGCCGGGGGTAAAGTAAACCGTTCTTTCAATACTTTTTTGTAACTATTTTTATTCACTTATTCTTTATTAAAAAATATGAAAACACTTAAAAAAACTCGTTTTATTCTTGCGGCGATTGCTGTAATGACGCTTATCTCAGCAAAGACTTTTGCTGCGGTGGATGCCTTTATTTGGTTCGAAGATGCCAAGGGCACGATCACGAAAGTGAAAGTTAATAGTGACGGCACATTCAAATCGTGGGGGCTTATTGTAGGAACATACTCAATGAGTTTCCATATCAGCAGACAGCAGGTTGCAGGCAGCGCCGATAGGGAGTCCAGCGCTCCTTCAGTATCGGAGATTACCGTTACATGCGATATTAATCCGCATCGCCCCGGTACTCCTCCACGCGACACTCAGCTCGTAATGGCAACCGGCAAGCGTATGCATAAGCCGTTCATCATCACAAAAGAGTTGGATAAATTTATCCAGCCTTCAACGCTGAGTGTCGCTCTGAATAAAATTGTCGTTGACGTGGATAATGACGGGCTTACCGGGAAAGTGTCATTCAAAGATAAAAAAGGTAATGATGTTGCATTCGCTGCCGCATTGGGATCAAATTAAAAATATTTTTCGATATGATAGAAAGCCACTTCTTCCAAGCGGCTTTATTTTTTCCCGCGCAGATATTCTTCCGATTTTCCTCGCGGGATCGAAAGCGTTTTCCAGTTCTCGCCGTTAATATGCTTTGCTAACGCGACGATCTGCCCGATGTGATAACCATAATGGGAAAGCTGTCGTTGAATGGCTTGGATGACTGTATGAGGTTCGCTGCGGATCAGTATTGTTTTTAATAGATCATTTTCAGTAAGCGAATCGAGCGTTTTGAAGAAAACAGCGTATCCTTTTTCCCAGTACGCTAAGAGACTTTCTCCGTCATCACTTGTGATCTCGAATTCGCTATCGCGATGGCGGTCGGGCTTCTCGCCATCGGAAGTGAGGAAATCTGTCCAGCGTGATATCATATTGCCGGCGAGATGCTTCATGTTAATAGCAACGCTATTTGACTCAGGATCAGGCTGCCACAGCAGCTCGGAATCGCTAAGCTGCGTTATTGCTTTATCGGCAAGTTCTTTCTGCGAGCGGAAAACCTTCCGTGACTGGTCTAAAAATTCTTCTCCTATTGTCATACTTCCTCCCCATTCCATGAATATTCTTCTTCTACTTTTGCGATGCGAATGGAATAAGACTCATACCACTCATTCTTTCCCATCTCTTGAGCATACTGATGTTCGTTATTCGCTTTCCATTTTTTTATCGCTTCCAAGCTATCCCAATAACAAACGGTAATGCCATTTCCATCCGGATTGCGCGCACTTGAGATACCGAGAAATCCTGGCTGTTCGTACGAAAGCTCTTTCATGCGCTCGGCAGTTTGGTCGTAATCGTCGGCGTATCGTTTTTTCTTCGAGGTGAAGATGACGGCGTAGTAGGGTGGTTTCATGATATTTCAAACACTAATGGAAGAAAAAATATCATGAGCTAGTCGCTTTCTATTCATGCGCCTTATGCTTAGCCCGTAAATATTTATAAAAATCTATCTGGGCTTCGATTTGCTCGGCTGTGCCCGAGGTGCGTTTATACTTATTATTTTTGCCTTTGGCGATAATGCGCGCTTTTACATTATCGCGTAATTGCATATCGATAAATTGCCTCAATTCTTTTTTGATCTCTTCGTCATAGATCGGAAATCCGACCTCGATGCGGTGATTGAGATTTCGCGTCATCCAATCGGCGCTGGCGGCATAATAGCGCTCTTCGCCTTCGTTATGAAAAATGAAAACGCGGGAGTGTTCGAGATAGCGGTCAACGATGCTGATAGCCCTGATACTCATTCCGGCTGGTGGCAGTCCGGGAATAATGCAGCAAATGCCGCGAACGATCAACCTGATCTTCACTCCAGCAAGACTCGCCTCATTCAGATGATCGATCATATCCAGATCTTCGAGGCTGTTGAGTTTGATAATGATCTCTGCCCGTTTTCCATCTTTTGCATTTTTGATTTCTTTGTCGATTCTTTTTTCGAATGTTTTTCGCATCGAAAACGGCGCAACGAGCAGGTGATCGAATTCCGCCGAGCGTTCTTTTCGCCCCAGGATCTGAAAAACTTCTTTGACCTCTTTTGTCAGCTTTAAATCCGTCGTGAATAGTCCTATGTCCGAATAAAGGGCTGCAGTTTTTTCGTTGAAATTTCCGGTGCCGAGATAGCAGTAGCGTTTCTTTTCGCCGCGCTCCATTCTCGTAACGATACAAAGTTTGCAATGGACTTTCAATCCCGGAAAACTATAGAGCACTTTCACCCCTGCGCGTTCCAATTCGCCAGCCCAAAAAAGATTTTGCTCTTCATCGAAGCGCGCTTTGATCTCGACAAATGCCGTAACTTCTTTTCCGTTCTTCGCCGCATCTTTCAGCGCTTCGACAACGAGCGAATTCGTCGCGACGCGGTACAGAGTGATCTTGATCGCGATCACTGTCTTATCTTTTGCGGCTTCGCGGATGAATTGCAAAACGTAATCATACGTCTGATACGGATAAAACAGCATCACGTCTTTCCCGGACATGACAGGGAAAATAGATTTTGCTCCTTCGAGATCACGGTGCGCTAATGGCGGCTGCGGTTTATTTTCAAGGCTGGCTATGCCGGGGTTCGGAAAGTTAAACAGATCGCTGAAATTATGATATTTTCCTCCGGCAATAAGATCGTCTTCATTTAATTTAAAATATTTCGAAAGATATTTCAGCATATCCTCAGGCATCTTCGGATCATAGAGAAACCGGGACGGAATGCCTTTTTTTCGCGCGCCTAAGCCCTCCTGGATTTTTGCAAGTAGATCGCCCTGGAACTCATCATCAATATGCAGTTCGGCATCGCGCGTCATCTTGAAGGAGTAGGCGCCAAGCACATCATGACGGACAAAATATTCGCGCAAGGCAAGACGAATCACGTCGTCGAGAAACATCACATAGGTGTTCTTCCCTTTTTTTTCTAACGTAAAAAAACGCGGAAGCTCTTGCGATGGAATTTCGAGCAGGGCATATTCCGGAGTTTTATCCGATGTTTCCGGCGATGGTTCGACGGTGGGAATTTGTTCCTTGCGTGGAACAAGATCGAGAGCAAAATACAGGCTGCGGCTATTCAAGAATGTCTCTGTCGTCGCTTTTGCCGGGAAGGCTGGCTTGAGCAACGGCAGCACTTTCTCTGTAAAATATTTGCGGACTTCGTCCGCCTGCGCTTCCGTCAATCCCGTTTCATCGATCAAAAAAATATTATGCTTGGCAAGCGCAGGAATGATCTGCTTTTGAAAAATTTTCCCGAAGATATTCTGCTGCGCGCTGACGATCCGATGTATCTTTTTGATCAAGGCGCGCGGATCGATCTCGAGTTCTTTATGCTCAGCTTTCTTCAGATTCAAGAGACTCCGAAGCGATGCGACGCGCACACGGAAAAACTCCTCGAGATTCGAAGAATAGATCGCTAGAAATTTTATCCGCTCATAGAGCGGATTGCGCTCATCGCGCGCTTCCTGCAGGACGCGCTCATTGAACTGCAGCCAGCTTATCTCGCGGTTCGTCGTGCGAAACCGTTTTCTCATTCTTGGTGGATTTGGTGCTTCCATAGAAGCCGGAAACTACCACTTCTATGTTACGAAATTATTAAGAAATCATTAACAAATCATTACTACAATATTTTGAAGGGTTACGATTCCTGTCAAGTTTAGTGGGAATTGCTATCGACTATCCGCCATCGATGATTCTTGCTTTCTCCCTCTCTGTCAAAGGATTCTCCGTAATGATCTTGTCTTTAATTTCCAGAAGAAATTTTTTCGCCGCTTCATATTCATTTGGGATCTCGCCTTCGATAATGGCTTCCTCGATCGCATTCTTCAAAATGCCTATGGTTTTCGAGGGAGGGAGATTGCAAATCTCCATAATTTCCTCACCTCTGACAGGCGATTGGAAGGCGCGCATCTTATCTTTCTCTTCGACCTCGATCATTTTTTCAGCGACGAGATCGTAGTTCGATTGATATTTTTTTACCAAGCGCGGATTTTTTGATGTAATATCGGCACGGCAAAGTGTCAGGAGATCGTCAATCTCATTTCCTGCTTCGAAAAGGACGCGCCTTACTGCCGAGTCTGTTACTCCTTCATCGACAAGTGCCATCGGGCGCATGTGCAGGCGGACAAGTTTCTCGACATATTTCGCCGCTTCCATCGGAAGTTTCATCCGACGGAAAATTTTCTGGACCCATCTGGCTCCCAAATGCTCATGCCCGTAAAAAGTCCAGCCGATGCTTTCGCGAAAAACTTTCGTCTTCGGTTTAGCAACATCATGCAAAAGCGCGGCAAAACGCAGCCAGACGTTATCGGACATTTCCGCCATATTATCGAGCACGCGCATCGTATGCTTAAACACATCTTTATGTGCATATTCCTGCTCGCCTTCGGTTACGAGTTCGACGCCGCCAAGATTTGCGATCTCCGGAAAAATAATATCCAATACATGCGTTTCATATAAAATATTTATCCCGATACTCGGCTTACGCGACGCCATGATTTTCACGAATTCATCGGTGATACGCTCTTGGGAGACAATGGAAATCCGCTCACGCAGAGCATGCATAGCATCCAGTGCTTCCGGCACGATCATAAATTCAAGCTGTGCAGCAAAGCGCGCCGCGCGCATCATACGAAGCGGATCATCTTCGAATGTTACGAATGGATCAAGCGGAGTGCGGAGAACTTTCGATTCCAGATCGACTAACCCTTCGAAGAGATCGACAATTTCGCCGAGAGAATCGGAATTAATTTTTACGGCAAGGGCATTGATCGTGAAATCTCGCCGCGCCAGATCTTCTTCGAGCGTACCTTCTTCGGTAATCGGATTTCGGGAATCCGACCGATAGGATTCTTTCCTTGCTCCGACAAATTCGATCTTTAATTCACCGATCTCAACTAATGCCGTCCGGAATTTTTCATATACCGAAAGTTGAGAATCCTTAAATTCTTTTGCAACGCGTTTGGCAAATGTCACACCATCGCCGATAACCGTTATATCGATATCCCGGTCATTGCCGCGCCCGAGCAGAACGTCGCGCACGAAACCTCCGACAACATAGGCATGAACGCCTGCGTCACCAGCAATTTGTCCGATGGCAATAAGCATCGGCTCAGAGATAGGAAAATTTTTCGGCATTGTGTGTGCCAAACGAAAAGCCGCGGTTCGTGGTTCGGAATCGTAATTGGCTACACCGCGTAAGATGCAATATTGAGATTCTACAATAATTTTGTTTTGATTTTACAACCCAATTATCTATTTCTCTTGCAATCCTTCTTTCATCTAACTCTGTATTAATCATTGCATAAACTCCCTGAAAAAAATCTATTTTAAAAAAAAACATGAAATCCGTCATTATTTTTACAGTTGTTATTTTTCTCTCACGAGTGGGTGGGGCGCAATTTAAGGAAACTGTGACGAAAACCCCCGATCAGAATTTATCCATCGCTTCCAATCCAAAAAAAAGCATCGAGGTGCCTGCCCAGATCGATCCGCCTCCGCCGCTGAAAGATTTGTATGGCGATCTCCTCAATGACGATCCGATCTATAATAAGAAATCCGATTGGCCCGTCCCGCTTTATAAAGTACTTATCCAGGAGGTGGAGCTATGGGCAATCGACCGCTATATTTTCAATTACGATTTTTCCCGTATCGGATTCAATTCCTGGTCTAATAACCTGAAACAGGGTTTTGCCTTCCACGATACCGACCGTTTCGGCATCGATTTTTGGGGACATCCGTATACTGGCGGCGGCTATTTCAATGCCGCGCGTTCGGTCGGATTTTCATTTTATGAATGCTTGCCCTATACGATCTTTGGTTCGGCAATGTGGAAATATTTCTTCGAAAATGATCGTCCCTCGTATGTCGATCTCGTTAATACTTCCATCAGTGGTATGCTAGGCGGAGAAATTCTCTACCGTCTCAGTTCGAATTTGCTCGATGACCGCACGACCGGCGCAGAACGTTTTTTCCGTGAAGCTCTCACGGCAGTTATGAGTCCTTCACGCTTTACCAGCCGCCTCTTCCAGGGAAAACTTACCAGCGTGACAGATCAGGAAGTCTATCAAAAGGAAGTATTGAATACGACCGTTTACGCTGGCGCCCACCTCAATAGTAATGTTACATCCGGCAGCACGACGAGCGAAATACTCGGATGGCAATTCGAGTATGGCAATCCATTCGAAGTACGCGACCGCAAGCCATTCGATGCATTTAAATTCCGATTAGAGATCAATGCCGGAGTCGGAAGAAAATTTCTTGATGAAGTAACGGCGTATGGAAATCTCTTCGCGGGCAGCTCGACGAGCAATGTGCTCTTTACCGGATACCAGCTTTTCGACTATTGGGATAATCACACATTCGAATTAGGAACGATCGGATTAGGACCCGGCGTCATTACGAAGCTTGCTATTTCCGATAAGATGGATCTTTTCACGACGCTGCATCTGGCATGGGTGCCTTTTGCAGGAAATAGCCCGTATGGGGGAGTCTCCGATACTTCCAAGGAGCGCGATTATAATTATTGCGGAGGCGCCGAAGGCGAACTGGAAACGATTCTTAATTTTAATAATTTCGTTCAGCTATCGGCGCGCGCAAATTATTATTGGATGCACGCGTATTTCATTCATGATAATAATTATATCGGAATCCTAAGACCGAAACTTACCGTTAACATATTCAAAGATTTGGGCATCGGAGCAGAGGATATCATTTATTTTAATGACCGCTATGTCGGAGGAGATCATCCGCCGCCGGATCTGCACTCGACTCGCAGCGAGCAAAAGATTTTCATCCAATATTATTTCGAGAATTCGCAAAGAGGTGGAAGGTTTAATTAAGTTTTTTTAAGCGGTAGGCGCAGGGCCCGCGAGCGCGTTGCATAATTAAACACTCTCGCGGGCTAAAGCCCTGCGCCTACCAAGGGTATATTTAACCAGCTGATGCGTTACAAATTTCTTCTCATAATTTTCTTCATCGGCATTTGCGCCACTTCGCAGGCTCAAGTCAAATACGATTTTCCGCAATTTTGGAAAGAAACCGGTCAGTTCTTTTCCTTGCCTGCTCATTGGGATGCCATGGATTGGGGGAAACTCATTCTCCTAACCGGCATTGCTATCGATGCCTCCGGCATCGAATTGCCTGCGCGGGATATTAAGTTTATCGACCGCGCTTTTTACTATAGTCCCGAAGCTGTAGGCGGCAGAATATATGGCGAACTCTATACGCCGTTTATTGTCTTCGGTGCGTATGCCGCCTATTCTCTGCTCTCTAAAGATCCGGCTTCTTCGTATTTAGCGAGAAAGATCGGATATGAGATCGGACAATCGTGTCTGTATGCAGCAGCTATTGTAGTCGTGTTGAAAATTTCGATCGGCAGGGCACGCCCGCTTGCCAATGAAGGCAAATTTTCTTTTCATCTTCCGGAGCCTTTCAATGACCTTCATCACTCTTTTCCATCAGGTCATACGACAGAGGCATTTACTATGTCCACTATTCTTTCGTTGAATGCAAAACAAACGTGGCTGAAAGTTCTGGCATATGTGCCTGCGTTTTTTACTCCTTTTTCACGCGCCTATCAAGGTTGGCATTGGGTTTCCGATGTGATTTTCGGGGGGGGATTAGGATATTTTGTCGGAAAATGGATATATGATCTTCATGCAAAAGATGAAGCAGTAGCTGCAGCAGCGATGCCTTCAAAAGCTCATCCGATCATTTCGGGGATGCCGGTGATTTACCCTTTCCGGTTTCAGATTGAGTTCTAAGAATCCGAGAATAAAGAACTTACGTAATCTGTTATTGAGGAAAGGAAATAACCCATGAAAAAAAAATTATTCATACCCATTCTCTTTATAGTTCTCGCTACGACAGGGATAAACGCGCAGTACCGGGACACAAATCTGAAATACACGTTCCCGCAATTCTGGACTGAAACCGGACACTACTTTACTACTCCTCTGCATTGGGGCGGGACGGATTTCCTGATGCTGGGATCGCTTGCTGCCGGGACTGCAATTGCTTTGGCGGTGGAAAAACCTGCGCCGGATATCACTAACGGCAATTTCACCACACGATTATTTTACAATAGTTTTCCGGCGAAATTCGGTAATTTTTATGGCGGATTATGGACTCCGTTTATCCTGTTCGGAGGCTATGGCGGCTACTCACTTATCACCGGCGATATAAAAGCGCGAAAAATTGCTTATGAGATTGGGCAGGCAGATCTGTATGCGGCAGCTATTGTTGTGGCTCTTAAATATAGCGTAGGCAGGGCAAGACCCTACATGAATCTCGGAAAATCTTCGTTCTTTAATTTTAGTTTAAAGAATGACGGATTTCATTCATTCCCTTCCGGACATTGCACCGAAGCGTTTGCAATGTCAACGGTTCTCATGATGAATACCGATGATATCTGGTGGAAAATACTAGCGTATATTCCTGCTCCATTTACCATTTTTTCCAGATATTACCAGGGCTACCATTGGCTTTCCGATTGCATCTTGGGAGCCGGTATCGGATTCTTCACCGCCAAATGGTGCGCCGATGCGCATGGCAGAATAGATGATCCTGCTGGACAAAAAACCGGTAGTCTTGAAATCAAGTCCTTATGGCCCTTTACGTTGAGCTATGCCTTTAATTAAGATTTATTCATTGGAATAGGCATGAATTTTGTAATGTATTTTCCGCGAAAGGAGAATTGTTATGTTTAAGAAATTAATTTGCATGCTGGGATTAGCGGTACTGCTATCATCAGCGCCCGCATTTGCAGCAAATAGCCAGGCAGTTAAAGGCAGTGCTGTGAGATTCCAATCCGATGACGAAAGCCACACGGGTGTAAAGAGAACCTACAAAAAAGCAAAGCACAAAGTACGCCATGCGGTTAATAAATCAACCAACACGGTAAAAACTCAATATAACAAAGCAAAGAACCGCGTTAAAACCGATGATGAAAAACGCGATATGCAGGAAAGAAAGTAAAGGGATAAATCAAATTCGTCCCTACCCAAAAAAAGCAAAGTAAAGGCAGCGTCTTTACTTTGCTTTTTTTGATACATGGAGATCCATTTTTAAGGACTTAGAAGGAACATGGAAAATTTATATAAAAAATCTGTATAATCCGAAATGCTTTTTCCCTTTGATTATGGTATATTTGTAAGCCCACCTATCTCACACACGTTTTATCTCCTCGCAACAAACCGATATAAATTCATATATGAATAAGAAAAAAGTCTCAGCAAAACGTCCGGGAAAGAAGGCGCATGGAGCTTCGGACACTCTTGGATCCAAAAGTAATGTCGAAAGAAAGAAATCCAGG
>Ga0207100_1216_pt1 | contig 11872 bp, 2 predicted proteins | sample Alteio_BWMinHeat_82_FD_153520 | JGI IMG/M metagenome (GOLD analysis project Ga0207100, IMG submission 153520) | Enriched cells from forest soil in Barre Woods Harvard Forest LTER site, Petersham, Massachusetts, United States -... | ecosystem: Environmental > Terrestrial > Soil > Temperate forest >...
TTGGCGCGGGTTGGAATCTTCCGGCTCTGCTAAAAAAAGCTAAAAAAAAGTATCCCACCAAAGTACCCGCTGTCACGAAAGTCCCCGGTGCGCAAACGCTGGTGCTGCGTGTCATTGTCCACCATTAAATTCCAATACCGTCGAGAACAAGGTCCAATGGGAGTGGTTTTTCGACCCGTGGCAAGCGTTCTGTTGGAATCCAAGTCCAAAAAATTTGAAGCTCTTATGTACATCGATTCGGGGGCCGACATCACAACAATTCCATTAGAAGCAGGATCAGCCCTTGGTTTCAAACAAAGCAGCATGGATAGAATCCTGGAGATGCGGGGGGTTTCCGGAGGCGGTGTTCCCTATCTGATTAAGTCCATTCGTCTTGGCTTCGATGGATTACGTATAAAAGTCCGGATCGCCTGGACATTGATTGAGGAAGTCCCATTCTTACTGGGTCGACTGGATGTTTTCAACAAGTTCGACATCACATTCCAGGAAAGGAAAGGTTTGATTCTATTTTCTCCCCCAACCGACTTCTCCCGAAGTTTCTTAGATTCCCGAGGGGCGCTAAAGGGTGCCTCCACTCGTGATCTTTTAGCGGCACGGAGAAAAGAACGCACCAAACGCGACTCATAAAACTACCTGGCCTGACCGTCATCCTCCTCGGCAAGCTCCCCCCGGTCGCAAGACTCCGCCAAAGCAATCCTCTTTCCCAACAATAAAGAAGCCGGTCAGTGCTTTGCACTGATCGGCTTCGGGAAACCTTAAAGAGTTTGAGTTAGCTCATCTTGAGCTCTAACGTTCGAATAATCTTATTGAACTACCGCCACTGCACCCCGGCTCTTTGAGAGAGATTGTCAGCGCGATTGGGAATGGTTTCGCCCACTTTCTCAAGAATATTACGAGCCAACTGCGGATTCCCCACATTAATCATTCTTAGTGCCCTGGCTACGTTCCCCAACTGTGCCGGCCAATCGGTGAGCACCCTGTTGATCAACGTCGCCGCGGCGGCGGGGTCTTCAGAACCGATCAATGAGAGAGTATTGGCCCGGTTAGGAACGCTCATGTTGCTAAACCACCGGCCGGCGGGGGCCTGGGGATCTGCAATGATCGCGGCGGGCGTAAGTGCCGGCTGTTGTCCCGCTACTTGCTGTGCCTGAGCGGGCGCGGCCGCAACCTGTGTTGGAGCGGGCGTCCGCAAAATGCTGTCGGAAGCGTTCCGGCCACCCGGATTTTGAGCGAAAGTGTAGCTGATATTGCCTGTGTTGGCGTTCCGCTGCCATGTGCCCACAGAAACGTTGGGGCGGTCGATGGAGGCGACGTTGCCGGAGGTGGCGGTGCCGTCATCTCCCCGTCGCATGTACGACGCGACGCCGGGCATGAGGTTGCCGGCAGCTGAAACGGTTGGAATCACCGTCCCCGCCAGCCGTCCGTTTGGACCGTATAAGGCATCACCGACCCTCGTCAGGCCGCTGTCATATTGACGATAAAGTTGCCCTGGCATGACAGCCGGTATCGTAGCGGCGCTCGCTGGCTGCTGTGCCACTGCCTGCGGTGCCTGAGCGGGCGCGGCCGCAACCTGTGTTGGAGCGGGCGTCCGCAAAATGCTGTCGGAAGCATTCCGGCCACCCGGATTCTGAGCGAAAGTGTAGCTGATATTGCCTGTATCGGCGTTCCGCTGCCATGTACCCACAGAAACATTGGGATTGTCGATTGAAGCGACGTTGCCGGAGGTGGCCGTACCGTTATCTCCTTGGCGCATATAAAGCGCGACGCCGGGCATGAGGTTCCCGGCGGCTGAGACGTACGAAATCGGCGTTCCCATCGGCAGTCCGCTTTGACCGTATAAGGTATCGCCGACCCTCGTCAAGCCGCTGTCATATTGACGGTAAACTTGTCCGGGCGCCACGGCCGGTATCGCCGGCGGCATAAAACCATCATTTTGCGGAACGATTGGAATATTTGGGGCATCGAGGCCATCTGCCCAAACGGGAGAATTCCATACACACAAAACAGAGAACGCTAAAACCATGGAAAAGATTTGTTTGTTCACTTTGTTCCTCCTCATAATTTCTGCCTTTCAAATCGATCTCAAAACTTCAATATAAAGATAACAATGAAGCCCGTAATTTCGCATTAAGGAACTGTAAATTAGTTGAAACAATATAGTAACGGGAGGTTTCAATAAACGTATTGTATTTTAAATGTGTTTTAAGCATACTCCTGGAAGATTGAGTAATAGAGGGGTTCTTTATCGACAAAATGAGCTGAGGGAGAAAATGGTCCTTTCCCATCCCCACCGAAGAGGATGCTATTAAGATATTTAACGATGTCATGCACAACCGAAATACAACTATCCGGAACAAGCCACTGCGTCTTCCATAGAGATTTTCCTTTCTCATCGGTCGCTAATTTGAAATTGCTCCGGTGGGCGGGATCCTGTATGGCGGCCAATAGCGGAGATTCACCGGGCTTCACTTCTATAGCGGACAATTCCTTGGTGGTAAACACCCCGGCCACTGTGAGAGAGTGATAAAATTTCCGATCAAAAGCATCCTGAATCGCGGTCGCGGTCAATCCGGGCACATTTGAGAATATGTAGATGGGCACATCCGGACCGCCCGATGCTTTTCTCGCGCCCATTCTCTCCATTATTATTTTTGGATCAGCCGCGATCTCAAGTTTGAACGTCTTATTCCGTCCCTGGCTGATAGTAAACATGGTCCTTGCATCAAAACCCACGGCAGTCACGTCCTGGCCCGCGGACGCGTCCTGAATAGTGAAGTGATAGCTCAAAGCCCTCAATCCGGTGGAGGAATCCGCCATCACATGCTGAACACCGCCCCACACATGCGGAATGGCCTCTTGAACCTGTTTCCAGGCGGCCAGAAGCGCGGGGGTGGTGTGAGAAATCTGGAGGGTTCCCCTCGTCACAATGGGCCTGTCTCCGTTTGGAACTGGCGTCATTACAGTCACATCTATGACTCCACTAGGCTCACGAGCCAAAATCATTCCCGAAAGGCCAACCTGCTGTACGGTATGAAGGTCTTCAAGGCTTGGCTCCGCCGATCCATTGGGATGGGTGTGTCCTGAGACGATAACCTGCTGAGTCAGCGCTGGGTTGTTTTGACCGGAGATAAAGTAAGAAGAAGCGGGCGTCTTGAAGGCCCCCACTGTCACAAGCGTCTTTTCGGCCCATTGCAAACGCTGATCCGGCGTTACCAACCCCGCAGGGGCCGCGATCTCCACGGTGGAGCCTGACGTGACCGCCTGCCGCGCCAAAGGCTCCATCAGATGCTCCCGAACAACCTCTCCCCCCACCGGCAACCAGTAAGTGCCTTTAAAAACAGGGCTTCCACGCTCCTGGGCCACTGCCGCTGCAAACGCTTGCTCTCTTTCGTCAATCTGACGATCTCTTCGGTCAGTCGCCGGGTTCACCGGTGGCACAGCAAATGAAACATCTTCGACGGGATGGATGGCTGACACAATCTGCTGTCCGCCTTGATAATGGGCATCCACGGTAAAGACCTGTTCCGTACTTGAAGGAATGTCCGAGGGGTTCACCAAGAGGCCAAACACCGTGGGAACGCCAGGGGTGGAAAGGACGCCGCTGGCCAGCATCGGACCCGGAGCTGTGGGCGTTTCTGCCGGGGGTGTCTTCTCGGGCGCTGACGGCTGAACTTCAGGGGCTTGCTCGGCCACCCTAATGCCCTGAGCTACATGAGCAACTGCCGAAGGAATGGCCTGCGTTCCTTGATTGGCCAGCTCAGACGCGCTCAACGCATGACCCCCGAAGAAGGAATAAGCTGTTCCCAAACCAATCACCATCAAAGCCAAAGACCGAGCGCTCAACCAATTCAATGGATTCCACCAACTACGGCCTGGCTGACGCGTTGGGGCCGCGGGCACCGCAGGGGCAGGCGCAACCGCAGGAGCATTCTGAGCCGGAGCGGCAGTTATTGGCGCAGGTGCAGCGGCCGCGACTGGTACAACCGCAGGGGCGGCGGGAGCGGCCACACCCGCCGCGTTCCGCGCATTGATTTCATCCGCCCGTCGCTGAGCCAGATTTTCACCCAATCTCAAGCCGGACATAAAGAAAACTCCGGTTAAACTCTGTATTTTCGGATGCAAACGGGTAATAACGTCATGGTATTCTCTGCCCAAATCTTCGGCAAAATTCTCCAATGTCTTTGTCTTGGCCGATTCTTCAGCCAGGAGCGTAAGGAATTCCGGAACGTCCATTGAACTCTTTAGACTCGCGGGACTGCTGACCAATCCACCCTGAGGAAGAGTCCGACCGGAAGGATTATTAAACTCGTTCTCGATAAGATTCAGGACGTAGTTCGCATAAATATCGTGCAGGGCCTGGGGATTCCCGAGGAGGCGATTCACATTCTCTGTGTTGCCGAGCAATCTCACGTCCATTTGGTCGGCAACAGCGCCAGCCAGTGGGGAAATGAGGCCAGGGTTGACCGTGTCTCCATTCCGAAAACGGGTCGCCAGAGCGTCCCGATTGTTTTTCACATCGGACCGGCTGACGTTAAAGTAAGGGTAGATCGCGTCCCGCACCTTATTGGGGTCCACCGCATTGGGGTTCGCCGCGCCATTATAGAGCCCGGCGATATTGCTTGTCCATTCCTGGATATCTCCCATCGTGATGGTGCCACGCTGACGGGCCAAAACTCCGGCCATGAAAACCGCCATAACCCTCCATGATCCGTCCACACCGTGAGCATCGGCTACATTTTGAGCGGCCTCCTTCAACAATTCCCCCTGACTGGATTGAGGCTTTTCAGCTCGGAGAGCTTGGAACTGTTCTCCCATCGCCTGCGCCAACACTTGGCTGGCCACAGTTTCGACATGAGAAACAGCCTTGAACTTCGGATCCGCCAATTGATCCAGCGTCAAAGAAATGCCTAAGTCCGCCAAGGCTTGTTTCTTTTCTTCAGTGTCGTTCTTGATTCGCGCGTTCAATCCAACCACGATCTTTTCGTGATTATCAAGTATGCGCTGAGCCTGCACGCCGGTATATCCCAGGGCCCGAAGCACGCTCACCGCTTCGTCCTTGAGGCCGGCTTGATCAGCGGCCGCCAGCACCCGCCCGATGCCCAGCAAAGGAATCTCGTGGGCCGCCAAGTTGCGAGCAGCCTGTCCCGCCTCTGCCTCCAATTCAGGATGGGCCACCAGATACTGATCAATTTCCTTATCCCTCTTTTTCTGGTCAAAGAGATCCAACGCCGCCTGGGCGCCTGCACGGCTTTTACTTTTGTTGGTTGTTAAAAAATTGGACAAGCTCTGGCCGGGTCCCCGGAGAATTGCCCATGTGAGACCCGCCAGTGCCGCGGCCCCACCCACCAAGCCGGCAATGGCTCCCGCACCGGACAAAGCCGATGCACCGACTGAAGCGGCCATCGCTAACGCGGCCGGAGGAGCCAATAACGCCGATGCGGCCAACCCTCCAACCACAACAAGGGAAACCACCGCCTGTTGTCGCGGACTCAAATTTTTGAGAGCCGTCTTATTGAGGACAGCGTTCAGGACTTGACCGGCTGCCATGATCGCGGCCAACCCCGGCAAAACAGATTCTGCCAGCAACGGGATGAGGCTGGAAACGCCGGCATAAGTTATTGCCAGGCTCAGCCCCGACTTCAATCCGACACCGCCCAGAGTGGATTTTAACGACGTTCCATTCGCCTGCGGCCGGGACATGGAGGATTGACCTGTGATGAGCTGAACCAACGGCATCGCGAATGCCCCCACGATAAGATATGGAATTGCACCGCTGAGACCTGGCAGCATTGACGCAAGACCCGACAATATCCCGGGAACCGCGATACCCCCCGTGAGCATCCCCAGAACAAGCCCCGCGCCGGCGACCCCCGCAACGACAAGCGTTGGTTTGAACCAAGGCTGTTGCGTCATGCGCGCCGGGCCTGTCGCTTTTTCAATAAACCGGGGCAGCCTCGCCATGTCGCCATTCTGGACAAGCGTCTGAAGATCGCTCAATCTCACGCGGCTAAGATTCAATGAGCCTAAGGTGCCGTCAAAAATCTCATGAAGAGTGGTAAGGGGATCATTTAAAGCGCGAGTGCTGGGAAGCGGCGCGCCGCGCATAAGAATGATCGAGATCGCGGCGGCCATCTGAAACTGCTCTGGAGTCGGACTCCCCGCCCCGCTTGCATCTATTGGGATCGCCGTCTCCAAAATAGATTGGACTGTCGGATTCTGAAACTCTTGGGCTTGGTGTGATCTGGACCAGAAAAAGAAGCTGGATTGACCCGAGAAAAACCGCAGGAGACCACGGCCCAATTGAGCGGGTATACTCAGGCGCGCAGGAGCTCCCGTAAAATGCACGGTATTCCGGAGTTCAAAATCCTCCTGATCCGTGCGCTCATCTTCGACCAACCGGACACGTTCATTCCATTGCTTGATTTGATTCCTTGTCAGTTTCACCATCGCCGGATCGGCATCGCCAATTCCACCAATGAACTGATCCAACTTCTCGTAAGGATCATTGGCGAAGAGTATTTTTATGAACTCGCCGCGAGAACGCGGCCCCGCAAACTCCGGCGACATGTTAAACCGGAAACCCGGAGCCACCAGGGAATCCATCACCAAAGCCAGCTGGACGGTTTGGGCAACATTGACCTGGTTATAATGACCCCTCAGTGCGGAGGAGACATCCCAAACAGGATGGATAGTTTCGGCGATCGCCTCGGCGAGCGCTCTTCCGTAGGCCAAAAGCGGGTCTTCCACCGGAACTCCGGCAGGCGCGGGTTTTAGAGACATATTAAAATGTTTAAGCGCCTCTCCGATGGACTTTCTGCGGTCATCATCCCAAGACGAGGCCAGAAGAACGGCATGCGCGATGGCCCGCCCTTTTGCCGTCAACTGACCATCCACCGTAGCCAACGTAGAGTCCTTGGCAAGTTCATCAATCGCTTTCCGGGCCTCGGGGGCCTTCCCGGCCCTTTCCTGAGCCTGGGCCACCGTTCGAGGAGGAGCCGCATTCTGAACAGAAGGGCTCACCAAATCCGGGATGATGTCTTGAGCGAAAGAAAACGCCCTGTGAATACCGTTCTGCAAGTCGCCCGATTCTGTGATGTTTCGATCAGATTGGCTGCCGTTGGTGCGGAGTCTTTCGCTGAAAACCTCGTCCGGATGGGCGTTCTCCCAGGTGCTGAGCAAATCCAATGTCTTTTTCAGCAAATCGGCGCGCTGCGACGGCTTGCCTTCAGAACTTCCGTTCAAAAGACTCCGAAGCATTTTAAAAGCGAACATGGCTTCGCCTTGTAAATTTCCGAAGTCCATGAACAACTGCTCAAACCCGTCAACCACATTGCCTCGTTCTGTTTCCCACGTCGCCTTGGCGTATTTTTGGCTTAAAACATCCTGGAGGACTTCAAACACGATCCGTCCCAGTGGCGACTTTTTTCCACCCGCCTTGAGAACGAGTTGATTCAACTCATTGACCAAATAGGTATCCTTCAAAGTGTCTATCAAACCATGACGCAGGGCCGAGGAAGCTTTTTTCATCTCCAAATACTCCACAACCAGAGAAACCATTTCACCGTCACTAAGCTTCTCACCCTTTCCCATCTTACCGGCGGCGTCCTCCAGTAGTTTTTGATATTCATGCGTTGTCATCTTCGCCCCAGAAAGCAACTCGACCTTGTCGTTAAGAGCTTTAACCATCCATTCCCGAACGCCGCCGGCTAAAGCGTCTTTGGCAAAGGACTCAATGGTTCCTTTATCCAGGAATAATGTCCTGGTAAATTTCTCTCCCTCTTCGAGATGTCGGCCGACACGCCCATAAGCCTGGCGCAAGAAAGAAGCCGACATCCCGTGGCCATCCACGTAAAGATCGAAATTCCCTTCATAATCGAGCCCAATGCCGGCCCTCTCATTCCCGATAATGATCGCCCGGCGCGTGGGATTGCTACGCTGAATAAGGTCAAGAACCCCCTCCTTACCATCTTTCGTTGTGCCGTCCGGCGTCTTCCCGTGTATTTCAACAAGAATGTCTTCAAGTTTGACATTGGCAAGTATTCTGCCTTCGCTCTGTTTTTTCCTGAGAAGCTTCGTAACTTCATAACGGACACTATCACTTAATTCAAAATCTCCGGTGATGAAAAGTTGATTCATGTCTCCCTTCAAATAACCTTCCACCAAAAGATATGCAATCTTCTTGGGATCGCGGTTCCATTGAACCAATATCCCCATCCCATTTACGGCTAAGGCGTTGGAGTCGAAAACATAGGAAAAATCTTTGAATTCGCCGTAGGTCATCACCCGCATACCATACGCCTTGGCCATGGCGATCGCTCCCTCGAGCGTTCCGGACAGGCCGATCACCTGGCCTCTTCCCTTTGTGTCAAACAACCGGCTTCCAGAGGTGGAAAACTCTGTTTTCCCGACGTTCACCGCCGTTAGCGGGTTCAAACCCAATTCTTTGGCCGCCGCATAGGCATAAGCGGTACTTTGAAAATACCGGTCTTCGGGTTTGCCATCGGTATGGGGAACCACCCGGACCCGGCCATCCTTTTCGTCCACCATGGAACCGTAAGTCGCTCGCCGGGCGGCCCTTTCCCCGACAGCCCTCATCATTTCCTTGACCCAGCCGGAAGGAGCGAGGCCGTCTTTCTCCAACTGAGTCAGAACCTTCTCCCCGGCCTTGGTGACGCGGACCGCCCCGTCCTTGTCATACGTCCAGGCCGGCTCGTCTTTTTTATTGGCCTCGTCAAATCCTTCCGGCTTTGCCCACTTGATCTCGCCGCCATCCTTGACCAAATCGTAAACCTTGGAGAGTCTGTCAATATCGGCTCGCTTCCAGGCCTCGCCCAGGGGGTTGCCCATATCGCCCAAAATGTAGCTAACGCGATCCAAAAGCTGCTTATGGACCTCATCATAAAATACCGTCCGCCCCGGACGGCTGGCAGCCTGATCAATCAAACCCTGCATTTTCGCTCTGTTGTTCATCGCCTGCATGCCGGCTTCGGTCTCAAGGTGACCCCTGCTCTGAGCCGTCCAGAAGCGCACAGCCTTGCCGTCCTTGTTGAGCAGGGCCTTTTCAAATTCTCCCATCGCGGCGTCGGCGTCGGCGCCGCCATCATGGATACTCTTGAGGAGGCTGTCCATGTCATAAAACTTCAAACCTCTCCTTTCAATCAACGCCTTTAAATCCCTGATATACTTATCGAGTTCGGTTCGGCTGATGACGAAAGCATCAACATCCCCCCGACCTCTAGAGAGGATCGTCATCGCCATTAAAAGCGATTTCCCCCCTCCCACATCCATCCAGGCCGCGACGCTCTGTCCCGTGATAAAATCCAGCAGGGCATTCACTTGACCATCCCATTTATTAGGGTCACTGCGAGGGTCGAAGCCAAGGACAGCTTTGATATCCTCGATCAACTGAGGGATATCAATCCTTCGCATTTTCCGGGCCACCGTTCTAAAATCAGCGGTGATGCCCAGGTCGGCGAAAGGTTTGAGCTCCGGCGGCAACGACTTGCCGGGATAAGCGGCCTTGTAAAGATCCTCCAACGTTCCCCCCTGGGCGGCCGATTGCTGCGCCAGAAGTCGCCGGCCACCGTCCGGGGTGGCCGGCAACGTTTCCAGGGTGACAAACCGGACTACCATTTGACGCAATACCTCGGGCATCGCAGGGTCCAAGGCCTTGCGGTAATAACTTTCCCTCTCTGCGTGTGAGGATTTTTTGATCAGCTCCAGATATTCCGCGGATTGCTGGTTGGCAAGGCCTTCGAAAAGCTTGGCGACATATGTATTCATTCTTAGTCCCGGCAAATGATCTCCCATTCTTCCCAAAAGGGTGTCAACAAACGCTCGGTCTAGTTTTCCTGCCCTGGCCGCCGCCTCCAAAACGTCCTGTACGGATCTTCCGCTCGTGTCTTCCGCCAGGATCCCATAAGCCTTTGATAAAGCTTCTAAATCGCCGGATTGCCCTGTGCCGCCGCGAGGATTGAATTTAGCGACGGCCTCACCCATAAACGGTCCTGCACTGCGCCTAAGAGCCTCACCCTTCATTCCTTCAGTGATCCATATGCCCCGAAGTTCCTTGGATTCGTAAATATCATTAAGGCTGTTACCATTGGCCAATAAATAGGACATCGCCCAAAGATCAATCCGGCCCATGAGGCGCGGCGTCAGGACAAAATGTCCCAAGTCGTGCTGGTCAACGAGACTTCTCAACTGGTCTATGACGCTTTTCAGCGTCCCAGCCGCAGTGGGGTCAACGATGGTGAGGCCTTTCGTCAGCGCCTCGATCAGTTTATCCAAAGATCGCGGAGCCTCGAGAGTTTCCGGGGACGGGCTCGCATTGTTACGGTCCTGGATCTCTTGAAGGTGCATCAGAGCTTGAGTGAGTTTCTGCATAAAATGCGTTCTCTCATCCTCAGGCAAGTTCGTCAGACGGGCGACCATCGCTCCGGTGACCGCTTGAAGGATTTCCGGAGTCATCTTAACGGTCAAAGTCTTGTCGCCATACAAACCAAACTCGCCTTTCCCATCCCGGAAGGCATCAAGAGCGCTGTTCGTGGTTCTGCGCTCCCCTTGGGCCAACTCTTCCATGGCTGTCCTGCTGCGGAATTCCGCCATTGGGGCGAGGAACATTACGAGGCTTGAGAACAAGTGACCGAACTCAAGCCGGGTCGCGTCCCCCATCAAGAAACTTCGGGCAAATTCATCGCCTATCCAGGCTCCGAGCTGCGATATCATGTGAATAGGAATCAGTCCAACAGGTCCCGCGAGCATCGTTCCCAAGGTATGCCGGTAAGCCAGCGCCGAACCGCCGAACAATTCCGCGACTATGCGGCCCCTGAACGAAATGGTTTCGGCTTCCAACAATTTTTGTTTCAGGGATTCCATCCCGGCCGCGGGCAGGTTTATGAGGGAGGACAAATTAAATCGGGTTGTGTTGAATATGGCCCCATCGGGGCCTGACTGCGCCAGCCGGGCAGGGAAATTTCTGACGTAAGCCGTAATTCCGCCGATCCCTGTCTGCATTTTGGGCTGAAAGGCAAGGGTGTGCAACCAAGGACCGAGTTTAAGACCCAGTTCGGCATTGCTGAGGAACTCTTTGACCCGATCGCCGAAGTGTAAGTCGGCAAAGGTTTGACCCAACACCTGGAGGAACGAAGACAAACTGAGTTCAAGCTTTTTCTCCCCCATCTTAAAAATCCAGTTACCGGTTTCTGAATCAAAACTGGGAAGCAGAGATCCCACACCGGAAAGCCCAAACCCTCCCCAAGACAACGCTGAAGTGAACATTGCGCCATAATATCTTTCAGGATTGGCGAAGTATGCCCGGAGATTGACAAGATTATTCGCTACAGTAGAAGCCACCAACCCCAAAATAGCCCCAAAGGCGAACCGGTATAAATGCTCTCCCAGGCTGGACGTTTTATCTGTCCACTGGTCATAAAGAAAACCAGCTGCGACGCCGGACGCCCCCGGCAGCACCGCATTCATAAGGGTGGCCCGCGCCGCGCCCATCACCTGCTGAAGCCCTTGAGCCGCAGCCATTATGGTTCTGAAGGCGCCCCTGAGCGCCAACGCTCCTAAAGCTCCAGTAAGAAACCCCCCAAACGCGCCGCCGCCTCCGAACAAACCGTCAAGGGTTGCGCCGTAAGCCGATTGGTCGCCCATTAGAAAACGACCGATCACCCCGCCGAGGAGCGCTGTCTTGACAAATTCCGCGAAATTACCGAAAGAGTGGGTCAGTCCTTGAACCGCTCCCTGAAAAGTCGAATTCATCAGTCCCTCGACGGCGTTGAAAACCTGATCAACGGCGTTCCGAACAATTCCGGTCGCGGTCCCCAAACCGCGAAGCGCGAGCCCGCCCAACCCCCCAACCAAAGCG
>Ga0207100_1195_pt3 | contig 11814 bp, 11 predicted proteins | sample Alteio_BWMinHeat_82_FD_153520 | JGI IMG/M metagenome (GOLD analysis project Ga0207100, IMG submission 153520) | Enriched cells from forest soil in Barre Woods Harvard Forest LTER site, Petersham, Massachusetts, United States -... | ecosystem: Environmental > Terrestrial > Soil > Temperate forest >...
CCTGTTAGAATCAAACATTGACCGCCGCACCCATGGACGCCGCTTTTCTTCGTAATTTTGCGATCATTGCCCACATTGATCACGGCAAATCCACGCTGGCGGATCGCCTGCTTGAGTTGACCGGGGCGCTGACCGCGCGCGAGATGCAGGCCCAGGTGCTCGACTCCATGGACCTGGAGCGAGAGCGCGGCATCACCATCAAGGCGCATGCCGTGCGCATGATGTACACCGCACAGGACGGCCAGCTCTACCAACTCAACCTCATCGACACGCCCGGCCATGTGGACTTTTCCTACGAAGTCTCGCGCTCGCTGGCTTCCTGCGAGGGCGCGCTGTTGGTGGTCGACGCGTCGCAGGGGGTGGAAGCGCAGACATTGGCCAACGCCTACCTCGCCATCAACAACCGCCTCGAGATTATTCCGGTCATCAATAAGATCGATCTGCCCAGCGCCGATGTGGAGCGCACCAAGGAGATGATCGAAGGCGCGGTCGGCCTCGACGCCTCTGACGCCGTGCTGATCAGCGCCAAAACCGGCCTGGGCGTGCCCGATGTTCTCGAAGCCATCGTGAAGCGCGTGCCTCCGCCGAAGGGCAATCCAGACCACCGGTTGCAGGCCTCCTGGTTTGATCCCTACCGCGGCGTGATTGTGCTGACCCGGGTTTTCGAAGGCACCATCCGCAAGGGACAAAAGATTCGCCTGATGTGGAATGGCCGGGTTCTGGAAGTGGAAACCCTCGGCGTTCTGACTCCCAAGCCCGTGGAGGTGGATGAACTGCGGGCCGGCGAGGTCGGTTTCCTGATGGCCAACAGCAAGACCGTGGCCGACACCAAAATTGGCGACACCATTACCGACGAGGCCAATCCTGCGATCGAGCCGCTCCCGGGCTTTGAAGAGATCAAGCCCATGGTTTTTGCCGGACTCTACACCGTGGATGCGCACGAACACACCCAACTCCGCGAGGCCCTGGAAAAATTGCGCCTCAACGATTCGTCTTTCTTCTTCGAGCCCGAGAGCTCTGTCGCGCTGGGCTTCGGCTTCCGCTGCGGCTTTCTCGGCCTGCTGCACATGGAGATCATCCAGGAACGTCTGGAGCGCGAATTCAATCTCGAACTGATCACCACCGCCCCAGGCGTCCGTTACAAGATCACCAAGACCGACGGCGCGTTGATCGAAGTTGACAACCCTTCACGCTGGCCGGATCCGAGCGAGATTGCCAAAGTCCAGGAACCTGTGATTCTGGCTACCATCCTTACCAACGAAGAATACGTGGGCGGAATCCTGAAGTTGGTCGAAGACAAGCGCGGCAAGCAAAAGACGTTTGAATATGTGAGTTCGTCGCGCGTGATGCTGCACTACGAGCTGCCCTTGAACGAAATCGTGCTGGATTTTTACGACCGGCTAAAGTCCGTCTCCCGCGGCTACGCTTCGCTCGATTACCACCTCGCGGACTATTGGGAATCGCCCATGGTGAAGCTGGATATTCTGGTGGCGGGCGAACCTGTAGACGCTCTCTCCATCATCGTGCACCGTGATTTTGCCTACGAACGCGGTAAGTTGCTGGTTTCCAAAATGCGCGAACTGATTCCCCGGCAGATGTTTGAGGTAGCGATCCAAGCCTCGATCGGATCGAAGATCATTGCCCGCGAAACCGTCTCGGCCATCCGCAAGAACGTGATCGCCAAGTGCTACGGCGGCGACATTTCCCGAAAGCGCAAGCTGCTGGAAAAACAAAAAGAAGGCAAGCGGCGCATGAAGCGCATCGGGCGCGTGGATATTCCGCAGGAAGCATTCCTGGCAGTGCTGAAGGTGGGCGAGGGCGACTAAGCCCGATTCGCCCACACCAACCGCTCGGTCGCGTACAAACTCCTCACGACTCCAACCACCCACAAGAATTGCACCCGCTCTCAAATATGACCATGGTATAATGACTATGGTTCTAAGGAGACCCAGGCCATGAAAACGATGCCCGCAGGCGTGTTCAAAACCAATTGTCTGGCCGTCATGGATGAGGTCAAGGCCAAGCGCGAAACTGTCGTGATCACCAAGCACGGCCAGCCCGTGGCAATGCTCGTACCGGTCAAAACCGGCGTAGACGACATTTTCGGATTTTTCAGCAATCGGGGTCGCATCACCGGCGATGTGGTTTCCCCCGCCCTTTCCCCGGACGAGTGGGGCGAGTTGCGATGATTCTCGTCGATACCCATGTTGTGCTTTGGCTGGCTCTGGAACCGGCCAGGATTTCCAGGAAGGCCGCCGGGGTCATTGAGGAGACCCGTCACAGTGGCCAGGGACTGGCCATATCCGATATGACCTTGCTGGAGATCGCCGTGATCGAAAGCAAAAGCCGTATCCATCTGAGTGCCAGTCTGGAAACCTTCCTGACCGAGGTGGAATCCAGGTTTGTTGTGCTTGCGTACGGGCCATGGGGCTTCCGGTCACTTATCCCAAAGATCCGGCGGATCGGATCATCGGAGCGACCGCATTGGTCGAGGGAATTCCTCTGATCACTGCAGACAGCGATATTCGCAAATCCAAGGCACTGCCCACCATCTGGTAAGCAGAAAAATCTACTCAGTCCAATCGAACGAACGGGTCACGGCTTTCTTCCACAGCCGGTACATCTCGGCGCGCTTCGGTTCGTCCAGGCTCGGGTTCCAGGTTTGGTCGACCGACCACCTTGCACGCAGATCGTCAGTGCTTTTGTAGAAACCAACAGCCAGGCCGGCAGCGTAGGCAGCGCCCAGCGACGTTGTCTCTTTGATGAGAGGCTTCACCACGGGTCGATTCAGGATATCGGCCTGAAACTGCATCAGGAGAGCATTGTCCACCATGCCTCCATCCACACGCAGGACATCCAGAGCAATGCCGGAATCTTGCTCCATCGCTTCGACCACTTCGCGGGTCTGGAAGGCAGTTGCTTCCAGCACAGCCCGCGCCAGGTGTCCTTTGTTGACGTAACGGGTCAGGCCGGCGATGACTCCGCGGGCATTGTGCTTCCAGTAAGGCGCGTAGAGACCGGAGAATGCCGGCACAAAGTACACTCCTCCGTTGTCCTCTACCGTGCGCGCCAGGGTTTCAATCTCGGGACTCGCTCGGATGAGACCCAGGTTGTCGCGCATCCACTGCACCAGCGCGCCGGTGATGGCGATGCTGCCCTCAAGCGCATAGTGTGCGGACTCTTTGCCGAACTTGTAGGCGAGGGTGGTAAGCAGACCGCAGGAGGAGCGCACGGCGCGTTCCCCGGTATTCATCAGCAGGAAACAGCCCGTACCGTAAGTGTTTTTGGCTTCGCCGGACTTAAAGCAGGTCTGGCCGACCAGCGCGGCTTGCTGATCCCCCAGAATCCCGGCAATCGCAACTCCCTTCGCCGCGCCGACTTTGACTGTCCCGTAAGCTTCGCCGCTCGAGCAGATGCGCGGCAGCATGGCTTCCGGAATGCCGAACGCGTCGAGCAATTCCTTGTCCCATGAAAGCGTGTCGAGATCCATGAGTTGGGTGCGGCTGGCATTGGTGACGTCGGTGATGTGAAGTCCACCGTCGGAGCCGCCGGTGAGGTGCCAGGTCAGAAAGGAATCGATGTTGCCGAAGACTACGTCGCCGGTTTCAGCTTGCCTGCGCACGCCTGGCGCATGCTCGAGCAGCCAGCGGATTTTCAAACTGCTGAAGTACGTGCTGAGTGGAAGCCCGGTCTTGCGTCGAAAGCGGTCGGCCCCACCGTCGCGGGAGAGTTCTGCGACGTAATCATCTACTCGGGTGTCCTGCCAGACCAGGGCATTGGCCACTGGCTTGCCGGTTTTCCGGTCCCATAGCACCGTGGTTTCGCGTTGGTTGGTAATGCCGATAGCCGCCAGGTCGGCAGCGCGAAGATTTCTCTGCTGCAGAGCTTGCGCAATCACATCCTGCGTGGCCTGCCAGATTTCATCGGGATCATGCTCGACCCATCCCGGCTGCGGATAGATCTGCTGGTGCTCCTTTTGTGCGACGGCCACGGTCTTGCCGGCCGCGTCAAACACGCAGAAGCGCGTACTGGTTGTGCCCTGATCGATGGCGCCGATATAGTTAGCCACGGCGGCTATGGTAACGGAGGCTGGCATGTGGGGCAAAGAACAGATTCGCTTGCGGGGACGCCTGCACGAGCGAGCCTGCCCTGAGCGCAGGCGAAGGGCTCGCGTCCACATTTCTTGTAATGGAGGACTGGCGTACCGTCCGTCGCCGCGCTAGTGCTTGGCGGAAAACTGGAAAGCTATATAAAACAGCTGCACGATGGTCAACCCAACGATTACGTAAGTTGCAATCTCCATCCGTCTGCCGGATTCGCGCACACTCTTCACTATTTCGGCCATATCGGTGGTAGCTTGCACCAGCTTACCGGTGAGTTCATCGAGGTGGTCGGTGGCGCTGCGAAGTTTGTCCAGCACGCGTGAGGTATCCACAAGCGCCGTGGCCGCTCGCTCGCTATTGCGTAGATCAAGCTCGGTTTTGCAGGCTGCCCACCACGGACTTCCGGGCGGATTGTCGTACATGCGCTGCCGGATCTCCTCCGAAGAGCGCGAGCGGAGGAGTTGCACCAGTGCCTGGACCGTGTCGCTGGTCTTAGGTTCGAGAGTCGGGGTCGCCATAGTTGAATGAGAGACATTTCATCATAGGACCCGTCGGTAACCTTTGACAGGTAACGGAAGGCCAAGCAGATCTGACGCAGGGACGAAGCACCGGCTTGGACACTCGTCGTAAGGAGGCCTAAACTCCTTGTTCTGGGAGCTTTGTGAAGGCCCTAGTCAATGTCTCATTTCGAGAATGCTACGGGACTTTTTCCAGCTCCGCCCGGTCCCATTTCGCTAGGTTGGCTCCGGCTTCGTAAGTGCTTTGCAGGAATTCGAGCAGTGCAGATCTGGGTGAGGGATCGAGACGAACATCATCATACATCAGAAGGAATTCTTTCATCTGCGGATGGTAAAACGCCTTGCCAGGACGGACCCGACTTTGCCCGAAGCCCGCAGGTTCCGGGGCGGCGTATACGTAGAATGCCGGGCCTTTGATCTCGCCGCCGCCCGGCCAGAATCCTGCGCTGATCACTTCGTGCGAATAAGCCTCGCGCGTGATCAGGTCGGCTCCCTCGCGCTCCGGAGCGCGCCGCCCGGAAAAGCGCGTGACGCACAAGTCGAAACTACCCCAAAAGAAGTGGACGGGGCTGTTCTTGCCAAGGAAGCGTGAGCGGAATTCGTGGAAGACGCTGTCCACAACGAGCAGGATGCGCCAGAATCGGGTCACGTATTCGCGATCGTAGGACGCGTGTTGGGTATCGCGATCGAAAGCGATCGGATTGGGAATCTCGACCGGCATGTGCCAGATCTCCACGTCGATGGCGAGCGAGGCCAGCGCTGCCATGAACTCTTTGTAGAAATCCGCGACCGAACGGGGCGCGAGGGGAATGCTGTTAGTTTGGTTCTGGCTGGTCTTAATGACGAGGTTGTGATCGAGAAAATCAAACTCCACTTCGAAGATGCCATCGCGGTACGGGATGGCGGAAGTAGTAAGCCCGCGCGCGCTGATGTAAAGCGGCACTTCCCACCAATGATTGATGGGGGAGCTCTGCGCCAAGCGGACCTTGCCCACGATCTGGGTCCACATATGGAGCGTGGCATAAGTGTCCTGCCAAGCCTCGAGCGGCAAACTTGGCCAGGATTCCGGCTTGGTGGTGAAATCGTCGCTGCCCGCGATCGCCTTCTGGCCAGGTTCTTTTGTAGATGCCACTGCCCACCTCTCTTCTCATCAGGGTACTACTATTTCGCGGGCGATGAGGATGGCGCAGCGTGACCAGCGCTGGCCTGAATCAACTTTCGGACCGACGGAGCGACCATGATCAACAGCTGGGCTTGTGGCTTCTCGGCCTGCTCGACCAGAGCCAGTTGCTCGGCGACCCATGCGGGCGGGGCCGGTTCGTCGCGGTCGAGATAGTCGAGAGCGGCCAGTCCCGCCGCTCCGAGAGCGGAAAGGTTCTGCGAGATAGGAGCAACTTCATTGAGCAGCAGAGACTTCTCAAACTGTGGCCCCAGCTCAACCTGGTTATCCCGCCAGTGAGTGAGCAGGTTTCTGACCCGCGCCTCCGAACCGGGTTTGGCGGCGTTGCCAAGCAGTTGGTCCACGGCATCCGCAAACTGCCTTGCAGTCGCGCTTTCCGGACGAACCGCATCCACCACACGATTCAACGATGAAGCGCTCGTAGCTGGGGCGGGCGCGGTCGCTTCCCGGGTGTAGTCTTTCACCGGTTCGAGCACGTCGCCCAAAACTTTAAGGGCAGCGATGTCGTTTGCCCCAGCAATGCGGCGAAGCATGGGAGCGTAACTCGAATTGTGGGTCAGGCCGAGCCCGTCCAGCCAATTGCTCGCTACCGAAAGGCGCTGGTACATCGAATTCACATCGCGGACATCCTGCGGCGACCACAATCTTTCTGCGATGGCAGCGGTCCGCGGCCAGATACGGGAGTCAATATTCTCGGGCGAGACGTACTCGGCCCACATGCAAGCCTCGCCACCCAGAATGCGCTTCTGCTCTTCCGGAGTCAGGCTGGCAGCCGCGCCGCTGAGCGGGTCAGTCGAGTAATGACGCTCCGCTGACCACATCAGGTCAACGTAATAGCCGGACGACAGCAAACCGCGATAACCCTGCTTCGCCGCCTGGGCCAAAGAGTCCGGCCCGCGCCACGATTGAATCACGATGCTCTTGGGTAGATCGGGACGAAGAATTTCGTCCCAGCCGAGCATGGTTTTTCCGTGTTTGGCCACGATCTTCTGCACTCGCTGGTTGAAGTAGGCCTGCAGATCATTGTTATCCTTCAGACCGTGGGCACGCTTGAACGCCTGTATTTTGGGATTCGCATCCCACTCCTTGCCGTTTACTTCGTCGCCTCCAATATGAAAAAACTGGTCGGGAAAGAGACCAGCCATCTCGCCGATGAATGCGTCCAGAAACTTGTAAGTTTCCTCACGCGTAGGATCCATGGCAGGATCGAAAACGCCCCACCGGCGCTCGATCTGATAAGGCCCCGGGCCGCTGGCCAGTTCGGGATATCCGACGAACCATGCCGTCGCGTGCCCCGGCATATCGAATTCCGGAACGACGCGAATACCGCGCTCGCGCGCATACGCGATCACGCCACGAACTTCGTCCTGCGTGTAGTAAAGGCCATCCGAGCCCATGCTCTGAAGCTTGGGAAATTTCTTGCTCTCGATGCGGAAACCCTGGTTTTCCGAGAGATGCCAGTGGAACACGTTCAGTTTCACCGCAGCCATGCCATCCAGGTTGCGCTTCAGCACGTCGAGCGGGATAAAGTGGCGGCCTACATCAATCATCAATCCCCGCCAGGGAAAGCGCGGGCTGTCTTCGATCGAAACTGCAGTCACGGCAAAACCTGCGCTCGTGGTCTGCACCAATTGCAGGAAAGTCTGCAGCCCGCGCATGACGCCAAGTGTTGTGGGCGCGTTCAACCGGGCGCCGGAGGTGCTGATATCCAGGCGATACGATTCATCCTCCCCCAACTCCTGCACGTCTTTGGCGCCGCCCGCCGCTTGAATAAGCAGAGTGGCATTGCTGGAATCCGCGACCTGCATATCAATGGGCGGCATTCCGATTTGCCGGCCCAGTTGCCCGAGGAATAGCTCGACCGCTCGATCCAGTCGCGGCTCGTGACGGCCGACGATGGAAACCGAAAAGGTTGGGCCGATCAGCAACTGGCCACTGCCCATCTGCACTTTGGCCGGCATGGGCATGAGATCCAGGGACTGCTGCGCCTGTGCCTCAACCACGGACATAAAAACGACACCCAGCATCACAGCCAGAATAGTCCGCACCATTTGTTCTCCTCTAGTCAAGACACACGACGCACGAATTCGGCAGCATAGTAGAAGTGCCGACGCTCCGCAACCGACGTTCTGCAGAAGGCGACGAAGTGCGTTTGCGTCCGGTAAGGAGGGCTGAATTCAGAAAATCGCAATCCAGTTGCCTAGATTGATATCAAGGAATGTTGAACCGCTGGATCAAAAGCTTCCGATTATCCTGTGAGCCGTGATCGAGTAAAGCGCTTGGAATCCCTTTCAGATATTTGTCTGTGAATGCTCGGGTGACCACCTCTATCAGTTGCAGGTTACGCAGCGACTCTTTCTGTGTCGCTCGATCCCTGGCTGCAAGCAGACTCTGGTCAGAGTAACTCCGATGAGACATCCCACGCGCTGTCAGCAAGGCATAATAGCTTCCACCTTCGAACGCCTGCAACTGCTTACGTGCCCTCGCCCTCCACTGCTGAATCCATTCCGCGCCCGTCTGATGTAAGTCTTTCAAGTGATCGGCCGCGATTGGCATAAAGGGCGTTTCTACGTATAGTGCGGGTTGTTTGGGCGCGTTAGCTCCGGGATATTTGATCAACACACCATCGACGGTTCCTCCGTCCAGATTCACACATGCTTTGATCCTGTCGTCCAGTTGGCATGCGCGTATGGATGCCTGTCCGCCCATGGAATGCCCCACTGCGGCAACTCTGTTTAGGTCCAGTTGTCCAGCAAAGGGCAGTGCGTTGTTATGGTTGAGCTGGACCAATTGGTCCAGAACGAACCGTTGGTCTGCCGCGAAGACGTCATCCCTTGCGCGAATCCACGACATCGCGTTCTCGACCATTTGATCGTACGAAGCGCCTGGGGGCTTCTGCATACGCCGCATGTTCTCTTCCGAATAAGGAATGACCCTGCCATCTGGAAAAACGACCGCTGCCGCTTCGTAGGTGTGTTCAATCGCTGCCACCACGTAGCCGTGGCTCACTAGGCACTCGACCAGGGCGGTGTACGCAAAGCCTGTTGATCCGCCACCGTGAGAAAACAAAATCACGGGAAATGGGTTGGTGCGCTTCGCTGGGGCGATATCTTCTTGGGCGTGAGACGTGACTTCGCCGGATAGCACGCGAGGCCAGACGTCCTCAAAGACATTTTGTTTGATTCTGCTGGTGCCTGAGGTTTTTTCTATCTCTTTCGCTCCGGGAAGATAGACTCCGTCCGAGCGATTGCCCCGACCTGCCGAGGCTGGATACCAGACATAAACCATCAACTCGCGATGTGCATTTGCTGCAACAGATGGAGCTTCTGGCCGCTTCTGGTCGACCCAGTCAAAACCGACTCGCCCAATTCCAAACTCCCCAGGAACTGGCGGAAGTTTGGCGACCAGTTCGAGTTGAGCTTGACAACGCCCTCCTATAGAAGCCACTCCTGCGAGCAACAGCAATGCGATTGGCAGGCTTCGATGCATGAAACACTCTAATGCCAATCTGAGGGTGTTGCCCGAAAAGGAGCGCCACTGAAGTAGCGGGCTACTGTCGAGTCGCCCTCCGAGACCGCACTTCGTGTTCCTACACAATGGCGTGTTGGGTTATGAAACTGGGGATTCTCTGGTGAGAAAATATTCGACCTTACTAGCCTTCGGCCACCAGTCCGCTATAGCAGCCCAAAGCCACAGCCCAGAGGCAAGGTTCGGAAGCCAGGCTCTGCAAGCCGAGTTCGCCTGCGCTCTCGGTGCCCTGCCGGCCGGTCCAGATCACCCGGAACTGGGCCTTCTCCTCGTCCAGTTGCATTTCCAGGATCTCTCCCGGCTTGATCTGACGACGCATGCCCTGAATGACCGCACCGGTGCTGCTCAGGTTCCTGACGCTGGCCAGCTGCATGAAGGGTAGGTCATGGGCATCCACGCCCCAGATTCGCACTGGTAAACGGACTGTGACCCGCGAGTTGCGACGACGATCCATTCGTTCTCCCTGCCGCTTCGAGCTAATGCTTCGAGGCTCAACCTATTGAGGCTTGATGGGAGGATGGTAGGGGCAGGGGACGAAGAAGAAAACTTACCGGGGTCACGCCAGGGTGGTGCCCCCGGTCACATAGCTAACTCCTGCCTGCACATAAAGATAGGCAGAACAGGCCGATCCGGATTCAGTTCATATTGGGAAGCGAACAGGATCCCGGCCCTCGGGGGTCGCCACAGGAACCGCAAGCGCCCGTCGACGGTGCGGCGGTGGAGCCGCCCTTGGCGCTGACCGCAAACACCGAAAGCTGAGGCGCCAGTTTGCTGCTGTGGCACTTGGGACACTCCGCCTTCTGCTGGCCATACACCAGAGCTTCAAACTGATGGTCGCATTCCTTACAGATGTACTCGAATATAGGCATTGCCGGTGACTCCTTTGCCGACAGCCTGCGCCGCCAGCGTCTTTTAAAGTCATACCCATTTAAAATCAAGGAGTGGAGACTGTGCAAACGAAATTGCCGACCTTCGTGCCGCGGCGCGGCCTGAGCGGCGGACATCGGCAGACCCTCGCCAGTTTCTTTCTCCGCCGCAGTTTCAAGCTTCCGCCGGCTGAGGCCCGTTATATCGAAGTCGAAGCTGGCGTCCAGGTTCTGGTCCATTGCCACTGGCAAAATAAACGGCAGAATGCCCTAACGCTGATCATCGTCCACGGCCTCGAAGGCTCTAGCGATTCCACCTACATGCTGGGGATTGCCGACAAGGGTCTCGCCCTCGGTATGAATGTCGTCCGGATGAACCAAAGAAATTGCGGCGGTACGGAAGGACTGGCCCCCACCCTCTACCATTCCGGCCGCTCTCAGGATGTCGCTGCGGTTGCGCGAAATTTGATCGAGCAGGACCGCATCTCCCGGTTTGCCCTGGCTGGATTTTCGATGGGCGGCAACCTGGTGCTGAAACTGGCGGGCGAATGGGGAAGCAAAGGTCCGCATCAATTTCAAGCGGTAGCCGCGGTCTGCCCGGCGATCAACCTCGCGGCGTCGGCCGACGCCCTGCATCTGCGCGGCAACCGCCTGTATGAACAGTATTTCCTGTGGAACCTGGGTCGGCGGCTGCGAACCAAGGCCCGATTCTTTCCGGGCGCGTTCGATACTTCGCGCCTCCGTGGTATCCGCAGCCTGCGTGAGTTCGACCACCGGATCACGGCGTTTTATTGCGGCTTTGCCGGTGCCGATGACTACTACGACCGCGCTGCCGCAGCGCACGTCATTGACCGCATCGCCGTGCCCACGTTCATCCTTAACGCGGCCAACGATCCTTTCATTCGTATCCTTCCAGAAACCCGCCGGAAGATCCTGGACAATCCCCACATCACATTTGTCGAGACTGCAGACGGCGGCCACTGTTCATATTTAGCGAACCCCAAGGGCAATAGTGACGGCCGCTGGGCGGAATCCCAGATCGTAGAATTCCTGCGCGCAATGTAGGCGCGAGCGCCCTCGCTCGTGCGGTCGAGCCAGGCTCGACTGAATTTCCTATACAATCACGCCGAATGAGGTTTCTGCAGTCGATCCGCGTAGCCATTGTCCTGCTGGCGCTCCCGCTGTTCGTTTCGGCAGAACCCGTCTCCCAACTGCGTCCGACCGATTATGTCAACGATTTCGCCCACGTTCTGGATCCGACCACCATCGCGCAGCTGGACAACGTCTGCCAGCAGATCGAGCAGAAAGCACAGGCCCAGATTGCCGTAGCCACAGTAAATTCCCTGGACGGTTCGGACGTTGAAAGCTATGCCGTCGCCCTCTACAAACAATGGGGTGTTGGCAGCAAGGCCACCGACCACGGAGTCCTGATACTCCTGGCGGTGCAGGACAGGAAATACCGCATCGAAGTCGGCTACGGACTGGAGCCGATTCTGACCGACGGCAAAGTCGGAGGCATTGGCCGCGAGGCTGTCCCGCTGCTCCGGCAGAATGACTACAACGGCGCGGTCTCGCTCATGACTTCCAGGGTCGCGGATGTCATAGCGCAGGATGCCGGT
>Ga0207100_1181_pt2 | contig 11790 bp, 6 predicted proteins | sample Alteio_BWMinHeat_82_FD_153520 | JGI IMG/M metagenome (GOLD analysis project Ga0207100, IMG submission 153520) | Enriched cells from forest soil in Barre Woods Harvard Forest LTER site, Petersham, Massachusetts, United States -... | ecosystem: Environmental > Terrestrial > Soil > Temperate forest >...
ATCAGAAACAAGCAGCACATAGTATGTGCCGGATTTCAGTTCTTCAATGGAAAGATCGGAAATAAACGCACCTTCGAGTATTTCTTTTTGTAATAATACTCTTCCGAGCACATCGGCAATGCGTAAGATTGCTTTCGATTCAACCGCCGCGAATCGTATTGTGACGTAATTTCCGGACGCCGGATTCGGATTTATTTTCAGCGGATCGGTGGCATTCGGTTCACTCAGTGGCACTGCGTCCTGGATAAAGGCAGTCCCCGTAAGATAGGAATAACTTTTGATCTGATTCGCAAACTCGCCCGTCAGATCGGTTACGATCGTAAGCTGCTCACTGTATGGCGCTTCTTGTTTGGGATTGAAGCATAAGGATATATCCGTTTCTCCCGGTCCGGGAATCGTGATCGGCAGACTGGCAATAGTTTGCGGCGTAAGGGAAAAATCGACCGAATCGGAAAGTATCAGCGAATTTATTCGCAGCGGCGCCGATCCGATATTTTTTACTCTGACATCCCGACAGGATGATCCGTCAACATTGGCAAAACCGAAATCCTGGTCGTAGGCATAAATGATTCCGGTTCGCGCATGTGCATCGAGCGTAATCGGGAAACCAATGCAGCCGGTCTGGATAATAAGGGAATCCCGGTGCCGTAATGTATCGGCTGGCGTGTAGCAGATCTCGAACCTGATCGTATCCTGCGGATTGAGCGTATGCGGAAATGGCGGAGCATTCTCGACAACGAATAACTTATCATTATTATTTCTCAAATTTTCGGAAACGATCGTGATCGGCGCACCGCCGATAGCCGCAGTATTGATGAGGACAAACGATGAGCAAATTTTTTGCCCGACCGTCGTTTTCTGAACAGGAAAGGTAATGCTATCGGCTCGACCGGATGAAAGCGGATCCAGATTGAGTTTCAATGAAGGCGGATTATACTGCAGGATAAAATACGAGGCATTGCCTTTATTATCAATGATCGCAATCGGCGCTATAGCCGTATCGAGCGGCGCAGTAACGTTCACGTCGAAGCAATATTGATCTGTCGGCACGGCAAGATTCGGATGCAGCTCTCCCGTTGCCGAAGAATACTCGGGTACCGATTGATCGAAACTTGCATTGAAAAGATTGGAGCCGGGCTTGAAAAAAAATCCTTCCGGATCGTCAACAAGCGTCACTGCTTTTATTCCCGGATTATTTTTTGAAATATCCTGAACGCAGATATGCCAGGTTCCGCATTTTGTCGTATTATCAATGGTCATAGCAAACTGCGGATTCTCGCCGGTATTAAGGAGCATCCCTGCCGGAGCGGCATACTCGGTCGGCACGACATCGGTAATACGCATTTCGTAAAAATAGACCATAAAGGGAAAATTCGATTGGAAATAATACGGAAGAGATAAAGAAGATTGCGGCACGGGGATTCTATATGTTCTGCCTTGCATAGAAGGGTCGGAAAAATTATTCTTCGATGGATAATTCGCAGGTGTAGAAAGAGTTTTTATCGGAACGAACGGCGTAGGCGCTCCGCCCCCTGTGGCATATTGAATATCTTCTATATTATCACTCAAAACATTCAAATATGGCATATCGATAATGCGTACCCGGTCACTATTATCCAGCGCATTCAGCGCAAAATATTTTTTCCAGCGGGATTTGGGAACAATGGTCATCATCGAAGGAGCCGGCAATGGTTTCGTTTTCGGTTGGCTACGCTCGTCATATTCCATGACGCTGATTTTTTTCGGCGAAGAAATTTCAATCGCCGTCGTCATATCTTTTTCCATGCCGCCGGGCGATGCAAAACGATATAGGCTCGTATATTGCAGGTCGGAAATAGCGCCATAGGTAAATGTTACCGGTATTGTGCCATTATCGTAAACGAAGGCGCGGTACTTATCGCCAAAGCCTTCATTAAGGTCCGAACCGTATGGCGATAAAAAAGGAAGCGAAATGAAATCCGTTGAATCCCACAATTCGTATGGCACCATTTGCTCGACCATAAAATCGCGAGCTTCGATCGCTATTGCATCAACTCCTCCGATGAGCGCATTTTCATGACCCGATAAAACAATGACCGGCTTATCCGTTTCAATAATCGAACCTGACATATCATTCTCAACATCGTCGCCTGTAGAACGGGCGAAATAGACTGCGCCCCTATTTAATGTTATTGTATAAGGAACCGCCGTATTATGACTGCCTGATCCATGAATTGCACCGGTATGATTGCCCGCCGCTGTTGTTGTCGACGGAGTAATGGTGACTTTTGTGCCCTCGGCTGTGGCGATCACCATGAATGCCCCGGCAGAATAAATAGGATTTAGCAACGCACCAGTGCCGTTATCATCGTTGTAGCAGGCGGTGACATACTTTTTACCAAGCCCATCGACTGGCAGCGCAAGATAGCTGCCGCCCGAACATTCGCCAATGCTTAAATACTCGACTGTAATCGGATATTTCGCAACAATGTGGCAGGATTTATATTGCGGATCGTCAGAGGTAATATCGACATGCATCGCAGTAGTATCTAATGGCAGTTTCAAAGCCTGCTTCGCGCCAACGCGATAAGTTCTCCCCGGATATTCCTGACCAAGGTCATCGAAATATGAAACGCTGATCGTATTCGCGTAATAGGTATTGATCATCGCATACGTATGAAAGTATGGATTTTTAAGCGTATTATAATTCGGGTAGATCATGCCAAGATAAAACTCGCGCCCCTCATTGGAAAGCCCGTTATGGATCGGAGCCGCAATGATTTTGCCCGTCATTCCCAGAGCAGCCCATGTTTTGCTTTCGTAATCGTATTCTCCGACGACACGAATGATATACGTATAGGTATTCCCGGAAAAGACCGGACCGATAGAATCCGCTCCCGCAGGAATCGCTGTCGAGCGAAGGTCGTACTTTGTAAAATCCTCGCCAGTTCCCCCGCCTTGCCAGATAATTGTATCGCCGATGGAAACTTGTAGATTTGGCTGCGAATAGCTATGACCGAGAACATTACCGCCAAAATTAATAGTATATTGAGAGGCAAATACACCTCGTGGAGCGGCAATAAAAGATAGTGCCAACACCGCTAAGACAAACAAGAAAAAATTCCTACAATCAGTTTTCATCGTGAGAAAAAAAAGGTTCGATTACAACAACACAAACGGGGATGACAAACGCGTTTATAGCACCGGCGCTATAAAATCTTCTGCAAAACCTAACACGTAAAACCCGGCTATTATTCCTTTTCTAATTTTTTCACCCGCCTGTCAAGCCGCAGCAGAAAGATAAAAATGCCGAGCCAGATTACGCTAGCGATAATGCCGACAACATAGAGGGGGTGATTTTGTAAAAAATCCATAGGGTAGTTGTGAGTTTTAAGTTCTTACATTGATGTCATCTTCAAGAAGCGAAAATCTCAACGTTTTGATTACCTGAAGCGTGCGTTTCTTCGCTTCACTTCAGAATGACAAGAAAATAATTAATAATCCTTCCCTACGATCCCATGCCGGATCGCAACTTCCAGCGGCGTGGCATCAGGAAGGGGACCATAAGCTGTTTTAGGTTTTGTTGTTTTATTTCGCTTTTCTACAAATACAGAAAAATGTTTCTGCTGCCCTTTTCTAATTACTTCAATTTCAAGCGTCACTGGCGGCTGACCATTTTGAAGGTCAACAATTTCTTGAATGGTAAATGGTTTGCCATTCAAAGTTTTCAGAGTATCTCCTTCCATAATTCCTGCAGAGGCAAATGGAGTTGAGGAATCAACCCGTTCGACATAGGCAGTTGAATTCTCGGATTCAAAATTAAGCTTGCCACCCAAAGCAATCCGGGACTCGGTTTGTGTTCCGGTCTCTATATTTCCAACTCCCATCTTCTTCAAATACTCATCGATCGGAAGCGAGTCCGTTCCGGCAATATATTTTTTATAAAAATCCTGAAGGTCGAGTCCTGTTATCTTCTCCATTTTGCCGATGAGTTCTGAATCTTTGAATGTCTTACCTTTTTTCGCTTCGGCATTTAGGGCAAACATCACATCATCCAAAGATTTTTTATTATCGGTGCGGGAGCGGATCTCTATATCGAGCAAGAGTCCGACAAGCGTGCCTTTGAAATAAAAAACCGTCGCTTTACCCAAATCGAAATCACTTTCATCGATGGAAAGCTGTTCGAGTGTTTCGCTCTTTGCAGCCTTCGAACGATTCGCCGCTTTGGATAACTGGCTGACGCTTTCCTCGAACGAATGATACGGCAGAATATTCCAGCGCGTCAGAATTGTGCGGGAATAATAATCGGTAATGCCTTCGGATAGCCAGAGCGATGTCGTCATCACGCGCTTGGTGTAATCGAAAGGTCCGAGCAATGCGGAATGAATACGCTTCACATTCCAGAGATGAAAAAATTCGTGCGAGAACGTTGCGAGTTCCTGAGATTTAAACATCTTCCAGGGAAGATTCACCAGCAGATAATCGCTGGAATTCGCATGCTCAAGCGCTCCGAAACTCATCGAAGGAGATTTAAAATACGTCGGTGCATTGATAAGAAAAGTATAATGCTTGAACGGTGTATCATGAAAAAACTCCGTCTCGGCATGAACGATCTTATGAATATAATATTCAAGCGAATCCATCTCGAATTTCCTATCGGTGGCAAGAACAATATCGTACGTTGCTGTGCCATCTTTGAACGAGTGTGTTTGAAAGATCGAATCCACTCCAGCCATTATCGGCGCATCGGCAAGTTCGTCGTAATTTTTTGCTTCGAATCCAGAGTACTTAAAATCCGGCGGGGCGGTTCCGTCATGCTTTCCGGAAGGCAGCGGGTCGAGTGCTGTCGCCAGTTTCCACTCGTATGGGAAATCATAATCGACAGTAGAAGGGATATTTTTTTTATCATTCACATAACCAAAAAGGCAGGTGCCATTGGCAAAGAAAAAATTCGTATCGATATGAGCCATCGCGAAGTAGAGACTTGTCGAATCTTTATGCGAATCGGATACCGAGTATGAAATATTCGCAATATCTTTTGCATTGGAGATTTCCCAACGGTCGCCATTCGCCTGCTGTACTGAAAGTTCTTTTCCATTTTTATCGAATGCTTTGAAATCCGATATATAGTGTCCGTAGTGAGTAACACTATAAGCGCCCGGCGCCCAGATCGGCATCTGGTATGTGACTGTTGTTGCACCCATTTTTTTGAGTTCAACTCTGACACCGACTTTATGCGTTGCAGTCGAATGAAGATCGACAGTATAGATTAGCTCCTGCCCGTAACAAAAATTAGAAAGCAGCAACAAGAGCGTGATTTTTTTCAGCATGGATTTAAGCGAGAAATAAAGATATGGTATGCGCAATTGCGGCGAAAGAGTTTCATAATCACTTCACTGCCTCCAGCACGAGCTCCGCAATATCCCTTACCCGCACGTTATCCGCTTCGTGTTTGGCTTTGACGCCATCGGTCATCATCGTCATGCAATACGGGCAGGCAGAGGCGATGGTTTTGGCATCGGTGGCAAGGGCTTCTTCGGTGCGTTCGATGTTGATGCGCTTGCCTTCCTTTTCTTCCATCCACATTTGTCCGCCGCCTGCGCCGCAGCAGAGTCCTTTGGATTTCGAGCGCTCCATCTCCACAATTTCCAGTCCCGGAATCGCCTCAAGTGAGGCGCGCGGAGCGTCATAAATCCCGTTTGATCGTCCGAGATAACAGGAATCGTGATACGTCACACGCTCGTGAAGATCATTTGTAATGACGAGATCGCCTTTTGCCAAAAGCTCGGCAACGAAATCCGTATGATGGACGACATCATAATTGCCACCGAAATCTCCCCATTCGTTTTTGATTGCATTGAAGCAATGCGGGCAGGTCGTAACGATCTTCTTAATATTATATTTATTCAGCGTTTCGATATTATCTTTGATAAGCGTTTGCGCTAAATATTCATTGCCCATCCGCCGCGCCGGATCGCCGGTGCATTTTTCTTCCGTTCCAAGAATTTTGAAATTAATTTTTGCGATTTGCATCAGCTCGGCAAATGCCTGCGTAATTTTTTTCGCGCGCGCATCGAATGAGCCTGCGCAGCCAACCCAAAAAAGAATCATATCTTCTTTTACTGTTAACTGTTTACTGTCAACTGTCAACTGATACTCCGCCATCGTCTCTATTCCCATCCCATGCGACCAATCGGCGCGCTCGCTTGGCGAAAATGCCCAGGGCGAATAATTATTTTCCATCGAGCTGAATGCCGATTGCAGCTCCGGCGGAAAACTTGCATCCATCATCACGAGGTTGCGGCGGAGATCGACTATTTCATCTACATGCTCGATCATCACCGGGCATTCCGTCATGCAAGCCTGGCAGGTCGTGCATTGCCACAGCATTTCCTGCGGAATGTAGTCACCAATGAAGTTTTTTGAATTGACTTCTTCGAGAGTGAGGCGCGGACTAACACCAAGCAGCGTTCCCGTAACCGTACGCTTTTGATTTTCGACTTCTGACTTCGGACCTCGGACTTCGGACTTTCCCGCAATCGCATCTTCCCATGACGAAAAACCAAACGCTCCTTCGGCAATAAGATACGGTGCTTTATCGAGCATGCGCTGCTGCGTTGCGATAATGATATACCGCGGATCGAGAACTTTCCCCGTAATATTCGCCGGACAGACCGATGTGCATCTGCCGCAATGCGTGCAGGTATCGCCATCGAGCAATTGTTTCCACGACAAATCTTCAATATCTTTTGCTCCGTATTGCGTCAGCGTTTCATCTTCGAAGTTTATCGGCTTTAAATAATTTTTTCTCTTCAGATCGGATAGATACACATTCGGAATGGAAGTGATGACATGCAGATGCTTCGAATACGGAAGATAATTCATGAAGCCAAGCACGGCGACAATATGCACCCACCAGAATCCTTCGTACCATGCAAGCGTCTTATTGCACGGGCACATAAAACTCCCGAGCCAGCTTGCGATCGGACGAACTTCATTCGGATAGATTCCGCCGGTTGCAATGCGCGTGGAATTGGTAAATAGAAGAGCAATGACGATCACGGAGATCGTATACAGAATTAACTGCGCGTCTTTTTTCTCATGCTCATCGGATGATTGCAACCTTTTTACTTTCGTCACAAGCCGCCTCCAGAAAGCGCCGATGACGCCAATTAATACAAGGGCAATAAATATATCCTGCGAAACGGTGATCACCGAATACGCGCCGCCCAAAAACGAAAGCGAGAAGCGACCGAAGAGACCTTCGCCGATGGATTCGATGACAGCAAAAACGAGAACGAGAAATCCCCAGAAAATAAATACATGGATAGGACCCGCAACCGGATCGCGCATGATCTTCGATTGCCCGATGGCGATGACGAAGGTACGCCGCAAGCGCTCGGGTATATTATCGAAGCGGTCGGTCCACTTGCCAACGCGCAAAAAATCCAACAGCCTGCGGCTATTATAGATGATCCCGCCAAAAGCCACGGCGAGAACGATAATGAATATTCCGGTTTTCAGAGTCATAGAGTGCAAAAATACGACTCATATCTTTCTCCCTCTATTTTTCAAGGAAAGAGTTAGGTGAGATTAATAATGCAAAATCTTTTTTACGATGGAATTCGCGCCGCTTTGCAGCCTGCAAAAATAGATTCCATTTGGCAGATGCGAAAGGTCGAATGAAAGTGAACCGTCGCCTTGAAGCATTTCAGAAGTCGTTAATTCCGGAAATTCCTGCCCGAGTATATTATGCAGCGATAGTTGTCCCGTCTCATTTTCGGGGATGAAATAATGAATCTCAACATTCGATTGCAAGGGATTCGGGAAAATATCGAAAACGATTTCATTATTGTGAACGGATTTTTTAACAACATTCTTTTCCGGCACGATCCATTTTGATTTCCATACCCATGCATCTTCGGTCGCAAGATAGAGCGGCTCTCCGGGGACAGCAATAATATCATTTACTTTCTTAGTCGTAAGCCCGCCGTTCACGCCTTCCCAGTTTTTGCCAGTATCGGTAGAGCGAAAGACGCCATTGCCGTAAGAACAGATAAAGATTTCGCCTGAGGGTGCAACTGCTATTGCAGTAATATTGAGTTCGGATAATCGCAGGTTCTCCCACGAATATCCAGAGTCTGCCGAACGGAAAATCCCGCTGTTTTGTGTACCGATTAAATAATTACCCCAATGGTCAACTGCGAATGCAGTGATAGAATCAGGAGCAGACCAATGATGATATGATGGCGGATGGTTAATTTTATTTCCTGTCACTATAATGATATTATTGGCAGAGTCAAGGAATAAATGTCCGACATCTCCAACGTATGGCCAAGAGGTTTCATTATCAGAGCGGCGGAATGTACCTGATTCACCACCACTGACATAAGAACCGCCGCTGCCGCAGGGATAGCTATCATTTCCCGAACCGGATACATAAAGGGCATCCTTAGATTTGCAAACAGTTGAAATATAAATCTGTCTTGTAATAGGTGGGTAGCAGTTAATGGTATATGCAGGAACGGGCTGCAACCCCCATGAATATCCATTATCTGTTGATAAATTTAAACCCCTATATGCGGCAACTCGGTATATATTCCCGCTCGTATCGAATGATATTTGCTCGCAAGAGCTATCCGGCACTGATAAAGCTACCCAGGATTTTCCTCCATCAATCGAATAGAATAATTTTTTCCCTGTGGATGTATAAATATCTCCTTTTTTAGGGATATACATTTTTTTTGCTATTGAAGTCGAGCCAAATGACTGCCAAAATATGTTGTCGCCAGCAGTACTGGCTTCTGATCGAAGATTAAGATAAAGGCTGTCCTGCCTGGAATCGCCATTAAAATCGGGCTTGTAAATATCAATCCGCAATCTATCGTTATAGATACCACCGGTCTTCGGATTGCAGATAAATGTAAGCTCTCGTGTCGTTTCATTAATTTTTGTATCGGAAAAAGAAAAAGGTTGAGATGCCGAAGCAATACTGTATGAAGTAAACGCCGAATCGAGATGAAGGATAACAGATTTAGAAACAGAGGTATTCGGATCATTGGTAAAATTAAGAGTATCTTGATCTAACTTCGAGAATGACTTATAAGGCGCAGGAAGCAGTCGCAGGTCGATCAAATTTCTCATATCATATTCTGTTCCGTCGTAGGTGACTTTCGTATCGAATATCCCCCGCTTAATAACCGTATCATAAAGAGGTCCGTTGGTTAATGAAATCTTCATATCAAGAAATGTCTGATCCTCAAAAGGTTTTTCATTATAAGACAAAATCGGAATACTATCTTTGGAAGCTTCAACAGTAATCTTCATGTTCGCTTGCGAATCAAGCATTATTTCCCAGTCGTTGAAAAGCGCTGAATCTTTTGTGTTATTATCGAATCTTAAACGACATGTTCCCGTCCAATTTCTTGCAATCGTATCAGGGACAAGTGCAATTAATTGGTACCTGGGCAAGATTCTCACAGTCCTATTAGGAGTTCCTTTTACGGATGCAACACAATGGAAATCATCTTCACCCTGATCACATGAAAGTCTTACAAAATTATGAAAAAACAGGAAATCGCCGACTAATGTTACTGTTGAAGTGTCAAGGGGAGTGTATAAGAAATAGATTGTATATTGTTCGCGGTTTCCAGATGGTATGATAAAATAATTAAAAGTTGTATCTTTTGTACCCCAAAAATCAGCTGCACAGTATGTATTTGGATTATAAACGTACGGTCCAATCGTATCTTGTTCCCCAATTTTACCGATGACCCCAATACTATCAATAAATTTTTTTTGACAAAAAACAGACCCTGCCAAAAGAAAATGGACAAAAAAAAAGAGCAGTATGAATAAATTTTTCATGGTCATGCTTATATGCTGGTAGAAGGATATTACTACTATGTAAGTTCCAGCAATAGCAATGGCAAAGGGGCATTTTTTGTCCCCCATTCTTGCCCTCCCCAATCAAATAAATCCGATTATCCTCGACCCTGCTATCGGACTCGGTACGCTTTCCGGTGGATAGCGAATCGTGAAGACCATGGGCATGAGAATCACGGCATTAAAACCCATCGGAGGATTTTCCGCAGAAGCGGCGGCAGCAATTACATTACTGAGTTCTGCAGCGGCAGACATTCCCGTTTCGACAACACATACGATTACCGGCGCAATCGTAGGAGTAGGTTCGATAAAGCGTCCTTCGGCAGTACGCCGGGGATTAGCGACACGCATCATTTGGGCATGGGCTCTTACCATTCGCGCGGCAGCAGGCATCGGAGCAGGAAGTTATTATCTTATCAGAGCATTAGGTGGAGTATAACCGCGCTGGGTCTGAAAAAAAACTAAAGGTTAAGCTTCATTCTTCTTTGAAAAAAATTTGTAATTCACTCCGCTTCCTGCGGCACCACGTCATGCACATGCACATAATCCGAAAGCGAACGCATGGCGAGCACGAGGCTTGCAATCGATAATATCGCCCCCATGACGAGCGCTGCACCGGGGAAATAAAATGGACGGCTTGCACCGGTAAAATACGCGAAGAGATTTGTCATCAGAAGTGGTCCGATAATCATCGTTACGCTCACAAGGCTTGTCAGAGCGCCCTGCAATTCCCCTTGCTCGTTTTCTGGAACTTGGTTCGACATAATGCTCTGCAATGCAGGTCCGCAGATTCCGCCTAAGCAAAAAGGAATGAGGAAGACAAACATCATCCAGCCTTGAGTGGCAAAAGCAAAAAGGATAAAGCCGATGGCATTGAGCGCAAGCCCGTAATACACGGAATTCTTCGATCCGATCTTTGGCGTAATAATGCGGATAAGCCAGCCTTGCACAAGACCAATCCCTAAGCCCACTGCTGCAAGCGACCAGCCGATCATATCGGGAGTCCACCCAAATTTTTCGATGGTATAGAATGACCAATTGCTTTGCACCGCATGCCCGGCTATATAAACGAGAACGATAGCTCCGATAAGACCGGTGATGACCGGATATTTTTTTAAATGCAACAGCGAACCGGCAGGATTGGCACGCTTCCAATCGAATGGCCGGCGCAGTTCGGGCTTAAGCGATTCCGGCAAAATAAAATATCCGTACAGCCAGTTCAAAAGTGTCAAACCTGCCGCTACAAAAAATGGAACACGAGAGCCAAACGAGCCGAGCATGCCGCCTATGGCAGGACCAAGGATAAATCCTAATCCAAATGCTGCTCCGACCAATCCGAAATTCTGCGCACGTTTTTCGGGCGGGCTAATATCGGCAATATAAGCATTTGCCGTTGTCATACTTGCGCCCGTGATGCCGGCGATTATTCTGCCAATAAAAAGCAATCCGATCGTCGGAGCAAGCGCAAGGAATAAATAATCGATGCCGAATCCGAATAATGAGAATAGTAAGACAGGTCGCCGGCCGTATTTATCGCTCAGATTTCCCATGATAGGTGAGCAAATGAATTGCATAATGGCAAAGGAAAACATCAGCCAGCCGGTATATTGGGACGCCTGGCTCATCGTGCCATGCGTCAGTTCGGCAATGAGTTTCGGAAAAACCGGGATAATAATTCCGAAGCCCATGACATCGATCAGGAGCGTAATAAAAATAAAAACAATAGCAGGTTCGCGTTTTGGATTCATGGATATGAATACAAAGCAGAGATGGAAAGATGTTCCCGGCTTAGACGAGAATTTCCTTGAGCGTTTCTACAAAAATATTTACTTCCGCTTTAGTAATGATAAGCGGCGGAAGTAATCTCAAAACATTTCCGGCAGTAACATTCGTAATAATGAGACGGTCAAGTAATTGTTCCTGAAT
>Ga0207100_1171_pt1 | contig 11765 bp, 11 predicted proteins | sample Alteio_BWMinHeat_82_FD_153520 | JGI IMG/M metagenome (GOLD analysis project Ga0207100, IMG submission 153520) | Enriched cells from forest soil in Barre Woods Harvard Forest LTER site, Petersham, Massachusetts, United States -... | ecosystem: Environmental > Terrestrial > Soil > Temperate forest >...
AAGCTAATCGGGAACCAGTCGCGGGTGGGCTCGCCCAGGCCGGTCTGGTTCTTGACGTCGTGGGCCATGTGCGAGAGGGTGTAGCGCTGCGCCATACGGCGCTCGTCACTGACCGCCTCGTCGCGGCCGGTAAAGGAGACCGGCTGGAAGCTGAGGAAGTTGATCTTCTTGGGGTTGTCGAGGGCGAACTGGATGATGTGGCCGACCTGCTCGTTGTTGATGCCGTTGATGATGGTGGTGACGGGAACGATGTCAACGCCGGCTTCGTGCAGGTTGTGAATGGCCTGGAGTTTCACATCGAACAGGTTGCCGACCTTGCGATGCGAGTTGGCGGCATTGCCGATGCCGTCAAACTGCAGGTAGGCATAGCGCAGACCAGCTTCCGCCGCGGCGCGGCAGAGTTCCTTGCTCTTGGCAAACTCGATGCCGTTGGTAGCTGCCTGCACCGAGTTGTAGCCAACCTTGCGGGCGTAGGCGATGGCGTCGAGGAAGTATGGCGACAGCGTCGGCTCGCCGCCCGAGAACTGCACGCTCATCTGGCGACGGGGCTTGATCTGCACCGCGTTGTCGAGCATGGTCTTGATGTCGTCCCAGTTCAGCTCGTGAACAAACCCGACCTGGTTCGCGTCCATGAAGCAGGGATCGCACATCATATTGCAGCGGTTGGTCAGGTCGATGGTCAGCACTGATCCGCGGCCATGGGTGACCGTGGAGGTTCCATGATTGTGCAGGTCCTTGTCGTTGTGGGCGCGGATGTCGCGGCCCGGGAAGAGCTCTTCAAGGTGCTGCATCATGGCCGGATCGATCGACATGATGTCTTCAAAATGGCCGTGCTTGGGGCAATCCTTAATCATCAGGATCTGGCCATCGCGCTCGATAATCTGGGCCTTGATTTCGCCCACCTTCTCATTGAGCAGAATCTCGTGGGGCAGCTTGCCGTCCAGGATCTGCTGGCGAATCTCAGGCACGCACTTGGGGCACAGCGAATCGGTGGTACGCGGCCAGCCTAGAGGAGGTTTTTCCTTTTGATAAGACTTGAGCAGCGGCTTGTCCGACCACTTCGGAGTAAACGAATTGTTGGGTCGAATGCTGTTCAGTTTCTCAAAAACGACCCAAGCGCCCTGCGCGGCAATGGTTACCGCGCGCTCTGCGTACTTGACGGTCTTCGACATGTTTTCAATCTCCTGAAATTCATCAAAACGCGCTGCGAGTTCGACTTGCTGACCCGTCTGGCGGGAAAACAGCCCCTATGGGGTCTGAGGTTGAGGACGGAAGACGGCCAAGCGTCTCCTTCCCCGAGAGTCCCGCTTAGACTACGGGTATATCCCACGCAAATTAAACAGCTTGAGGTTAAACGGCGTAATTCGGCACCCGGATGGCAATCTCCCACCGCGAACGGAAAACCCACATTCACCAGGGCGGACGGGTTTCGGGCCGGTTAGAAGTGGGTCTGCCCTTCGTCCAGGGCAACCCGATTGATGATCCGCTGCACGAAGACGATGCGGACGTTGACGTGGCTGGCGAGATCGGGAAGGAACTCAGAGATGAAGTTGTCGATGGGATCGGTGGCCAGGGAGGTCCCGACGCGGGCGGCCGTGGCTCCCGCGCTGTGCCGGCGGCCGGGAACATACAAGTCGCTGATCAGATCGTCGGCGACCGTGCCGAAGGTATTTGCATAGTTGAACATCGGGCGGCCGGTGTCACCCTGGGTCCACACCACCTGGTAGATGGCATGGGCCACGCGGCGCCTCATGGAGGCATTCGGCATGCGGTGGTAGTGCGGATCCTGACCTACAAGAGACGGGATCAGAAATGTGCCGAAGAATTCGCTGGTGAAGTCTTCAGCAAAGGAGACGCCCATCTCGCGGGCGAATCCGGGCATTCCCGGTCCGTAGACCGAGTCGGAGTTGCTGGCGATGGCGATGGCAGAACTGCCAACAATGGTGAGAATGTTGAACGGATCGATCACATGCTTGCCGGCAAGGATCAGTTTGTCGCGCGGCGTGAGAGGCGGCGGCCCGGATTGTTTCAGGAACTCCGAGAAGAGATCCGGGGCGGGTTGGCAACACATTTTCGAGCCGGAAAATGTGCATGCGTTCGGGGGGCACACCGGTTTCGCAGGAAGGAACAGCAGAGGATCCAATTGTCCCAGCGCATTCGCCGGGCTTGACTGGGGAGGATCGACGCTCCCAGGCAGAATGGTAACCGGCGGTCCGCCGCTTGCCTGGGCTTCACCGCCTGCCGGCGTGTCGGCGTTCTTGCCTGCCGGCTGGTTGCTCTGCGGTCCAGGACTTCGAGGCACGACGTCCTGTGCCCCTGCCGAAGCTCGAGCCAGCAGCAGCGTGGCGAGCAGCAGGGCCGTCCCAAAGAGTCTGCTCCTCCAAATCGAATACAACATGCTCTGTGCTTCAGCCAGCTTCCAGAAATTTGAGGGTCGAGAATGGATGGAGACGCTCCGCGCTTGAGGAAAGTCTCGGATCAGATCAGGGAACCGAGGTGGTCGCGTCACCAATTCCGGAATTTGCCTGCGATTCACCCTCTGCATTCCTTAGACCGGCGGCGGAAAGAAATGTCGCGTTCTGGACTCAGGGCCTGGACCGGCGCGCGAGGTGAATCAGAATCGGGAGCGAATTCGTGCGTCTCTTATCCCGACATCGTCCCGACAAACGAGAGCGGGTAACCTTTCGCCGTGCCGCGCCAGGTGGCGCTTACCGCAGGGTAGTAGGTCATGGTCAGTGCGCAGGTCGCCGCGTGACCCGCGAATGCCGCATAGTTTGGTTCCGAGGCGCCGGAATCGCCCCGCGTGGCAGCCCCGCGTTATTTCACATTTTCACTTTTGGCCTGTTGGAAAATGCCCATGTATTTGCTCGATCGATCGACCGACATGAAGTTCGAGCAGGATGTCCGAGATGTACAGGAATCGCTGTTTGGGATACGCGGTGTAGAACATAGTGATTGAATCGATCAATTGCGCTGAATCGCGAGTGGAGATAGGGAAGCGATTCCAGCACTCATGATGGGCTCTCACGGCATCATCGTACTTCAGCCGCGCTTGAATCGTGCTAATGCCTGCTTCGCAACCTTTGGAATACCCCTTCTGCAGCCCCTGGACATAGGCAAGCACATAGACCGCTTTTGCATTGGCATCCCATTTCAGCCACTCCTCTCCTTCGTCACCCGTCCAAGCAGCTTTCGCTTGAACGGTCAAAATCAAGAAGAAAAGGGAGGCGGCGACTGACGCCCAAACTTTGAGACTGCGACAATAAGTTCTCGTCATTGGCTTGGGAACTCCATTGTGAATCCAGTCTAGCCAGGGCCGATGTACTTGCGGAAATTCGGCGCCAGGAGCGGTCTGGTTGCGTAAAACTTGCAGAGTGTTCGGGGCGTCGGGAAGAGCGTGCCACTCGTCTATGCGAAAACGGCCGCGCCGGACCCAAGCATGCCGACCGAAGCACGAGCCCATACAGAAAGGATAGCCGCAACTCTTGACACTTAGAGGCCCAAAATTTGGGGGGAAGATGTACTCGCGGAGATGGCGTTGGGGTTACGGTGGAAGCACCCTTTCGCGCCTGAACGTGTACTGCCACTTGATCCTCCGCATCCAAGCGTCATACTGGAAGAGGATAGAGTCGCGCAGGAGCACACATCGATGGAGAACGAGACCAGGACCGATAGTAGCCGCTTTCAGGACTTTGGCCGCAAAGTGGACGAGCGCTTCTCCGAAGCCCTGCCGCGGGTGGAAGACGAAGTGAAGCGGGTGATTGCCTTTCTGAATGACGAGGTGGTTCCGCACGTCCGGCAGAATTCGTCGCAGGCCCTGCGGCTGGCGGCGGAACAGTTAAACAAGCTCGCCGAACACCTGGATCGCAGACGCGGATAACCATGATGCGAGGTTTCCGCTGGAGTCTTCCCTGGATTGCAATGATGGTGCTGATCGCGGGCTGCGGCCACAAGCAGGCGCAGGTCAGCTACCCGGCCCCACCTCCCATACCGGCTCCAGCGCCGCCTGTCAGCCCGGCCAAACCCGCGCCTGGATCCGATACGACCGCCGCTGCTCCGTCGCTTCCCGCCGATTCGGCCGATGATCAGCAGTTTGTCGCCACCCATCAGCCCATCTATAGCGAAGAAGGCCGGGCCAGCTGGTATGGACCTCCGTACCACAATCGCCGCGGCGCCAATGGCCAGGTGTTCGATCAAAACGCGATCACCGCCGCGCATCGCATGCTGCCGATGAACTCGCTGATCCGGGTGACAAATCTGCAAACCGGGCAAACCGCGGTGATGCGGGTGACGGACCGGGGCCCGTTCGTCCCCGATCGTGTGATCGATCTTTCGATGGCCTCGGCGAAGCTGGTCGGCGTATGGCGGCCGGGTGTGGCCCAAGTCCGCATCGATGTTTACGCCGCGCCCAAGCCGATCGATGAGGGCGGGCGATGGTGCGTGCAGATCGGCGCCTTCGACCACGAAGCGAAGGCACTCAAGCTGCAGGCTCACCTGGAGCGGATGTATGCCACCGCCAATGTCATCGAGTTTACTGGACCGACGGGGCACTGGGTACGCATCCGCCCAGCCAACGACGACAAGGCGAAGGCGATGGAGATCGCACGCACGCTGAACCCTGACGAAGGGAATGCCTACCTGGTGCGGCTGGATTAGCGGGAAACCATGGCATCACTCCGCGGGTGGCGGGTAGTAGGGCAGCTTGTCGCGCTTCTCGGTGGCCGCCTTCACCGCGATCTCGTCGAAGAGCAGCGAGGGAGCGATCACCGTGCTGGGAATTTCGCCGGCGTAGTTGGTGGCCAGATCGTCATTGCCAACCGCGCTGATCTCCGACCGCAGGCTGCGCGTGTCCAGTTCATCGAAGACCGCGTCGCGCACCAGTTCGCGCTTTCCGTCGGCGACGTGGATGCGATACAACAACCGCGGCGTCAACTCGGGACCCAGCGTTTCGGCCTCGTAGACCCACTCCAAATCACGCTCTTTGCCGGTGGCCAGGAGTTTCTTTTCCAGTTCCTCCCGCGATTGAGTGTGCGCGGACTCGACCCGCAGGACGGCAAAGTGCGGCGCAGGTCCACCTGCCATGGGCGCGCGCCCGTGGCCGTTTGAGTGGGGGAAGTTACGAATCGGCTGGCGGCCCAGCAGGTAGTTGATCAGCTTGCCGCGTTCCACCACCTTCACCGCCTGCGCCGGAACTCCCTCGTCGTCCACTTCATAAGCGCCCACCAGGCCCCGTCCCGCAAAGGTTTTCATGGTGGGGTCGTCGACCACGTCGAAAAGCTCCGGCAGGACCCGCGCCCGGTAACTCGAAGCATAGGGTCCGGAGGTGCGCGCCGTGGTTCCAGGGTCGGGACGGTTGCCAGACACTGCGCCGGCAAAAATGCTGTTGACCAGGTCAGTGGCGGCATCGTTGAGGAAAAGAACCGGGCCGTGGTATTCCTCTGAAACCGGCGGCGCATTTCGTAACTCGTGCAGCGACAAAAGCAACGAGGCGGCGTGGCGGCGAAAGGCTTCCGGCGAATCGAGCTGGGCGGCGATCGTGCCGGTGGTTGCATACGATCGGTCCAGGTGCAGGCCGTCGGCTGCCTGCGAGCCGACCGAGACTCCACCCTGGTAGGCGGCAAACGCCTGGCGAACCACGGTGCCCTCGGTGTTGACCAGGTAGCGATTTACCACGCGCGCGTGAATGTCGGAGGAAGAATACTGGGTCTCCTGCGCAAACTTTTTGGCATCGGCGTCGGTGCGGTAGAGGCCTGAGGCTTCGATGATCCGGCGCTTCCACTCCTCGCGATCGATATCCGGATGGAGAATCGGTTCCAATGCCACGACCGGCTGCTCGCGCGAAAAATCATCCGCTTCAGGCACGGTCTGGAACGACTTGAGCATCACGCTCTTCTGGGTAAAGTCCCGAATGGCGGACTTGTAGGCGGTGTCGGTGGCCGACCACAGCGCACTGCGCAGAGCGACCGGGTCGTCCTCCACTGCCGCAATCTGTAGTGAGCCGTCGCCGCGCTCGCCGCGCAGGGCCGAGCTGTCGGTCTTGTAATCGCCCACCCGCACCGTAACCCGGACAATGCGGCGATGGTCGATACGCTCCCGGGTCAGGGCGCCGTAGCTGGCCTCTGCCTCGAAGCTCTCCATGTCGTCGAGCCGGTATTGGATGAAGAAGGGGTGCTGCCAGTCTTCGAAATGAAGCTGGGTGCGGCTGCGCTCCAGTTCCTCGAGCATGGCCCGCAGAATGGGATCCTTCTTTGCCTCGTCAAGTGACGGAGAGGCTGCCTGCGCGAAGGCCGCGGTCGCCAGTATGGCGACGGAAACCAGGACAGCCAGCCGGAGGCTGATCGACAGCGGCCGCATCAGTGCACCTCCGGGGAAACGGGCTTCTGATCATCGTTGCCGGGAAGCGGCAGAATCGGGATGCGCGACGTTCCCTGCGGCTGCCGCTGCGTTTCGATCTCCGACATCAGCACGGCAGGCGCGACTGCCGAGACGGGAATGGTGCCGGACTCCGCTCCACACTCACCGTTGAAGACCTCGCGCTTGTCGCCAGCAGCGAGGATGCGGCTGAGTGCGGCCTGCGGCGTGCCGACAATGCTCACGCCGCGAACCAGTTCGTCGGGCCGCCCGTCAACGTAGACGCGGTAGACCACCAACGGCAGAACTGAAAAGGCCTGCGGCGCGCGACGCGTGGTGACCGCGAAGCCTGAAGAGATGTCCTCGAAGTAGAGACCGTAAGCCTTGCCCTGCTTCTTCGCTTCCTCAATCAACATGCGGCGCAGCTCGGCGTCCGGGACTGTCTTGGTGGAGCTGACGACGAGGTTCCCCTGCCGCCCGGTCGGCATGCGCCCCGGCTGCGAGCGGCCGTGACCATTGGACTGATCGAAGCTGGCGATGGGCAGGCGCGACATCAGGAAGGTCTTGAGGACCCCGTCGTCAATCAGATCCACCCGGCGGGCCTTCTGTCCCTCGTCGTCGTAGGCGTAGTAGCCGCTCAGGTAGGTGCTTTCAAAGATGCGCTGAGTGGGATCGTCGGCCACGGAAAGAAAGCCCGGCAGGATCGGTTTGCCGAGTTCTTTCGTGAAGGTCTGGCCCTCTTCCTCTCCGCGCTGTCTTTGCCCCTCGAGCCGGTGTCCGAGGACTTCGTGGAAAAAGACCGCGGCGGCGCGGCCGGAGAGCAGTGCCGGTCCATTAAAGGGCTGGGTGACCGGAGCCTTGCGCAGCTGCGTCAGGCTGACGGCCAGTTGGCGGGCCCCGGCCTCCATGGTCTGCGCGGAGGGCAGCCCGTCCGGGGTCTCGGCTTCAAAGGTCTGCGCCCGGAAGAGATCCATCCCGTCTTCGGCGCGCGTTCCGGCGAATACGACGACTCGTGCCAGGTGGTGCGGCTGAACCAGCCTTGTTCCTTCGGTCGAAACGAAGTAGCTGGTGGTGTCATGCACCTGCAGCGAGACGAAGTTCTGGTAGACCTCAGGATAGCTGCGAAAGACGGCCGACAGAGCGCGCACGCGCTGCTCCCACTGCTTGAGGTCGACCTGCGCCGGAACAGCAGGAGCCTCGAGATTGACTTCCGGGGCTTCCCGGGAAAAGTCTGCAGAGAGGTCTTCTTCCCGCGCCCGCACCTGGGTGTCGGTCTTTACCTGCTGGAAGTTCTGGAGGGCATTCGCATAGCCGGAATTGGTTCCCCACCAAAGAGCGCGGCTGATCGCCGGCTGGTCATCGTTGAGGGGAAGCTGGACCGTGTTCACCACTGAGCCGCGATGATTCCCGTGGGCATTGTCGAGCTTGGGATCTCCCACGCGTACCGCAACGTCAGCGGAACGGGAATGATTGGCATTGGAGGCAGCCAGGGCTCCGAACTGCGCAGCGATGTTGACCTCGTAGCTGTCGTAGACGTGGTAGCTGGCGAAGTAGGGCGGGGGCGCGTCCGCTGCAGCCCGATCCGCGGCCGCCAGACTGGTCATGGCACGCGACAGCTCCGCGCTTAAGGTATCCAGCAGGGCCGGCGAGGCGGGAGGATGGACCGGCGGCGCTTTCGCCGCTGACGCCCACAGGCTCAGACCGAGACAGAGGGAAAAGCCAACAATATGGTGACTCCGCGGACGGGGAAGACACGAGGACCCGGGCTTTTTGAGCATTATGAACCTTAGACTCTGGTAAAAGAGCGAGTGTAGTCGATAGGGTGGGCGGCGGGGAATGAAGGAAGAGGATATGAGGCGAGAATCGGCCGCGCGAAGGTGGGTGAGATTCGCATGGCTGCTTTGCCTATTGATGCTATTGGGTTCCCCTACCTTGCTCGGGCAGCAACCCGCGGGAGACCGAGGCTCAGGGACGGCGGCGGCGGCCGGGCAGGCGTCGAAGGCATCGCCGCCCCCCGGTATCTACACCCTGGATGCCGAGAGGCTTGCCAAAGCGACCCGCCTGGAGCGGGCTCGCAACCTTCTCAACATTGGATCGACGCTGTGGGGCATTCTCTTTCTATTGCTGATTCTCTCGGTTGGCTGGGTTGGGGCCATTCGGGATTGGGCCGCTTCGATGACGCCAAAGATCTGGCTGCAGGGATTCGTGTTCCTTCCCGCACTACTTGTGCTTTTGGTTGCGGCCGATCTGCCATTCGATATCGCAGGACACCATCTCTCGCTGGCTTACGGCTTGTCGATTCAGCACTGGAGTAGCTGGTTGTGGGACTGGACCAAGTCGCTGCTGCTGATATTGCTTGGAGGAACGCTGGCCCTGGCGCTGCTGTTTGCAATCGTCCGCCGCTCCGCGCGCCGCTGGTGGTTTTGGTTCTGGCTGATCGCTGTGCCCTTGCAGGTGCTGCTCATTTACATCCTGCCGGTGGTGATCGAGCCAATGTTCAATCCGATTGAGCCGCTGGCCAAATCGAATCCCGCGCTGGTCGAGCAACTGGAACGCGTCGTGACCCGCAGCGGTCTCGAGATTCCGCCCACGCGCATGTTCCTGATGAAGGCCAGCGAGAAGTACACGGGCGTGAACGCGTACGTGACCGGCTTCGGCGGCTCGAAGCGCGTCGTGATATGGGATACGACGATTCAGAAGATGAAGCCCGACGAGATCGCTTTTATCTTCGGTCACGAGCTGGGCCACTATGTCCTGAATCACATCAGAAAAGGGCTGGTCTTTTCCTCGGCGGTGATTCTCGTGTTTCTGCTTTTCGCGTACTTGATTGTCCAGCAGCTGTTACGGCGCTATGGCGAACGCTGGCGAATTGCCGCCCAGAGTGACTGGGGCGCGGTCGCCGTGCTGCTGCTTATTTTTTCGGTCTTCGGATTTGTCTTCGAGCCGATCATGAACTCCTTCAGCCGGGTGCAGGAACATCACGCAGATATCTATGGCCAGGAAGCGATTCATGGACTGACGGCGGATCCGCAAAGCACGGCGGCACACTCATTTCAGGCGCTCGGCGAGGTATGGCTCGAAGACCCGCAACCCAGCCCCCTGATTGAGTTCTGGTTGTACAGCCATCCGTCGACCGCGCATCGGATGGCGTTCGCGGCGCAGTATGATCCTTGGCAGCCTGGGCGGCAGCCGCGCTATTTCCCGAAAGACTAGAGACACTCGTCGCAGGCTCTAACTTCGGCACAGGAGCAGTTCATGGAATGTCTGTTTTGCAAGATCGTCGCGGGCTCGATTCCCGCCAGGAAGGTGTATGAAGACGAGCAGTCATTTGCGTTTCACGACATCAACCCGCAAGCGCCCGTCCATGTGCTCATCATTCCCAAGAAACATATCGCCGGTCTCAGCGACCTGCGCGGCCATGAGGAGGAGAAGCGGTTGCTGGGGCATCTGCATTCGGTCGCGAGCGAGATCGCCCGCGAGCACAAACTGGAAAGCGGATACCGTACGGTGATCAACACCGGGGCAGATGCGGGACAGACGGTCTTTCACCTCCATGTGCACCTGCTGGGAGGGCGGGCCATGGCTTGGCCCCCGGGTTAGCCGGTATGCCTATCTGTTACATACGGGTCCGGCGATGCGATTTGGCGATGTGATTTTTGGTGGTCTGTGGCGTGCTGGGCGCCGTTCTGTGCCGATGGGTCTTTCATTGACGCTCCCTGCCAGCCCACCTATAATTCCCACAGTTCCTGAGAATGTCCTCTTTCCGTACCCTTCTTCGCAATTCCGGCTGTAGAGCGCCGGGAGTCTGCCTCTTCGGAAGTGCGCTGAGGGGGTAGGCCGGGAAGCGAAGTTCGTTCCGGCACATCGATGCGGGCGATCTGGACCGACACAGAATCCAAGGAGTTTTCTGATTCCCATGAAGCGTTCGTTGACTCTCATTTGCCTGCTCGCGTCAGGAATTGGCGTGAGCGCCATGGCTCAGACCAGCCCGGCTGCCGACCCGACGCCCAGTGCGCCGGCTCCGGTGTCCGCGGCAACTGCGGCTCCGGCTGCGGTCCCCGCCGGCCCTGCCAAGGTAGCCGTCATCATGTTCCAGACCGCGGTTGCCCAGACCAACGAAGGCATTCGCGATTTCACCGAATTGCGCAAGAAGTTTGAACCCAAGCAGGCGCAGCTCAAGTCACAGAGCGACGAGATTGAAGGCCTGAAGAAGCAGATTCAGAGCCAGGGCTCGACGCTCAGCGAGGCAGAGCGGACCAACCGCACCAAGTCCATCGACGACAAGGAAAAGGCACTGCAGCGGAGCGCTGAAGATGCTCAGAACGACTTTCAGACGGAGATGAACGACACCTACCAGCAACTGGCGGAGAAGGTCTACCAGGTGTTGCAGGGTTACGTCCAGCAGAGCGGCTACACCCTGGTCGTCGATGCCAGCACCCAGCAAAGCCCGATCCTGTGGGCGATCCCGTCGAGCGACATCACCAAGGCTGTCATCGACGCCTACAACGCCAAGTCTGGCGTACCGGCGCAACCGACGCCCGCAGCCGGTCCGGCAACCAGCGCACCACGCAGCGGCCCCTCGGGAACGAGGACTGCTCCGAAGACAGCAACCCCCGCTCCGAAATAATTTGGGGCACGAATCATTCGCAGCACGCACGCGAACGGCCCCATTCGTGGGGCCGTTTGAGTTTGGAGAATGGTCTCACTGGCTTGGGAAATCGGCGGGAGTGGTCGCTACAGGAAATGCTTCCGACGTAAAACACTCACACCGCGGCGACTTTGGCCATTTTGCCGGCTCAGGACGAATGGCGCCTTCCAGAGCGGGCAGGCAGCATCGCATTTGCCGCTCCAAGTTCCCTGTGGAAAAAATTGTGGATTACTTACCCTGCGACTGAAGCGAAACAGGAAGTATCGGTTTTGTCAAGCCGGAGGAGCCATTTTGGTGGGAGTTAAGTCTTTTCGTTTCAACTTGCGCCGGGCTGAGTGTTGGCAAGATTGTTATACCCCATTCGTGTCAGTCGAGAATTCCTGCACCAAAAAGCTTTCCACAATTGAGGTTACAAAGGTGTGACCGAGAGCACGTACTTGTGAGAAGATTCTGTGTCCTGTCTCAGGCGTCTTCTCCGATCCTTAATACCGCCAGAAATGCCTCCTGCGGGATGTCGACCTTCCCGATCCGCTTCATTCTCTTCTTGCCTTCCTTCTGTTTCTCGAGCAGCTTCCGTTTACGAGAAATATCGCCGCCGTAACATTTCGCGATCACATTCTTGCGCAGCGCGGATACAGTTTCGCGGGCGACGACCTTCGCGCCAATGGCTGCCTGAATCGCGACTTCAAACATCTGCCTGGGGATCAGTTCCCTCATCACGGCCTCCATCATCACCAACGAAGAATATGTTGGCGGCATCCTGAAG
>Ga0207100_1217_pt1 | contig 11762 bp, 12 predicted proteins | sample Alteio_BWMinHeat_82_FD_153520 | JGI IMG/M metagenome (GOLD analysis project Ga0207100, IMG submission 153520) | Enriched cells from forest soil in Barre Woods Harvard Forest LTER site, Petersham, Massachusetts, United States -... | ecosystem: Environmental > Terrestrial > Soil > Temperate forest >...
CAGCGTGGATATTATCGGAGTCAACGCCTATCGGGGACTCGACGGTTTTGGTCGTACCCTTTTCCGGGACATCAAAAAATTGGCGGACAGGCCGGTCCTTGTGACGGAGTTCGGCGCTCCGGCTTACGCGGATGGATTCACGGCCCGGGAGGCGCTCCGTTATCAAGCGGAGTATGTGAAGAACAACTGGGAGGACCTGGCTTATCATTTTGCCGGGAGCGGCGAAGGCAACGCCCTGGGTGGCGTCGTCTTTGAGTGGTGTGATGAGTGGTGGAAGGCCAATTCGGACATGCCGGAACGGGTCAAGAAGGGCAAGCCCCGCTGGTACGCCGAGCGGGAGGCCGCTTATCACAACCTCCAGCCTGAAAATCACGACACCGTCCCCCAGTTCGGGGCGCCGTTTTTGGACGGTTGGAGTTATGAGGAATGGTTCGGAATCTTTGGGCAGGGGGACGGGAAGCATTCTCCCTTCCTGCGGGAGCCCCGCCCGCTGTATGACGTTCTGAAAAAACTCTGGAACCAGGATTGAAAAGGCTTCTTTTTATCGCCGGAGCGGTCCTCCTGGGGACGTTCCTGGTGAGGACGTATCTGGTCGAAGGGATCTACATCGCCTCGGCTTCGATGGAACCGGAGTTCCCGGTCGGAACGCACCTCTTCCTGAACAAGCTGGCCTATCGGTTTGGGGCTCCGAAACGCGGCGATGTGATCGTCTTCCCCGATCCGGCGGGCACGGACAAGGATTTGGTGAAACGGGTGATCGCGACCGGCGGAGAGACGGTCGAGGTCCGCAAAAAGCGGGTCATTGTGAACGGTCAGCCTTTGGAGGAACCGTACGCCTGTCACCAGAGGGGCGACACCCTCCTGAACGGTGACAATGTCGGCCCTCTCATCGTGCCGGAAGACAGTGTGTTTGTCCTGGGAGACAACCGGGATTTTTCAGGGGACAGCCGGGATTGGAAAGATCCCAAAACCGGCCAGTGGATTCCATTTGTTCCCGTCCGTTCCATTAAGGGAGAGGTCATTTTTTTATGACAATCACGGTGGCCGAAAGACAGAAAAAACGGCCGAAAAAATTTCATCGGCGGGGGAACTCCGCCGCTCTCTTTGAGCGGGCGAAGAAAGTTCTTGTGGGAGGTGTTAATTCTCCCGTGCGGGCTTATCAAGCGGTGGGGGGAGAGCCCGTGTTCGTCCAGAGGGGAAAAGGGGCGATCCTTTGGGACGCCGACGGCCGCCGCGCGATTGATTTTGTCGGTTCCTGGGGGCCTCTCATCCTGGGCCACGGCCCCACGGCCGTCCTCCGCGCGGCCCGGCGGGCCCTCCGGAACGGCACCACCTTCGGGGCCCCCACGGAGCTCGAGATCCGCTTCGCGGAGCTCATCCGGCAGGCCGTTCCCTCAATGGAGAAGGTGAGGCTCGTTTCCTCCGGCACGGAGGCAACGATGTCCGCGGTCCGGCTCGCCCGGGCCGCCACCTCTTGTGCGAAGATCGTCAAATTTTCAGGGTGTTATCACGGTCACGCCGACGCGTTCCTGGTCCAGGCCGGGTCGGGAGCGTTGACACTCGGGGCCCCGACCTCTCCCGGGATTCCGGAAGAGATCTCGCGTCATACGCTCGTCATTCCTTACAACAACACGGACCGCCTGCGGAGTCTTCTTGAGGAAAGGAGCGATGTCGCGGCCGTGATCGTGGAGCCGGTGGCGGCCAACATGGGCGTGGTGCCGCCCGCGGAGGGTTTCCTTGAGGCGCTTCGGGAAGCGACCCGCCGGCACGGGACACTTTTGATTTTTGATGAGGTCGTGACGGGGTTCCGTCTTTCCTGGGGAGGAGCTCAAGGGGCGTTCGGCGTGACGCCCGACCTGACCTGCCTCGGCAAGATCATCGGCGGGGGATTTCCCATCGGCGCTTTCGGCGGTTCCGCGGGCCTCATGAAGCATTTATCTCCGGAGGGCCCCGTCTATCAGGCGGGGACGCTGTCGGGCAACCCCGTCACCGTTTCCGCAGGGTTTGCCGCGCTCAAGGTTTTGCGGGAGAACGACCCTTACGCGGGCCTGGCGCAGAAAACCCGGGATTTGGCGGCCGAGATCCGCTCTCTCGCGCGGCGTTTTCGTCACGATGTCACCGTGAACGCGGCGGGTTCGATGTTCACGGTCTTTTTCACGGCCGGTCCCGTGACGGATGAGGACTCGGCCAAACGGTCGGACACGGCCCAGTACGCCCGGTTCTTCCATCATCTTCTGGACGCGGGGGTTTATTTCCCGCCGTCCCAGTTTGAGGCCTGTTTTATGAGCACGGCCCATACGGACGGGGTGCTCAAGAAAGCCCTGAAGGCGGTCCACACCGCCTTTAAAGAACTATGAGCATTCTCTGGATTTCCGAGGAAGACGTCGCCCGCCTCGTCACGATGCGGGAAGTCATGGGGGCCGTGGAAGAAGCCTTCAAAAACCACGGTTTGGGCCGGGTCCAGATGCCGCGGAAAGTCTATCTCGATTTTCCGAGGTACCGGGGCGATCTGCGGGCGATGCCCGCCTACATCGAAGCGATGGAGATGGCGGGCGTCAAGATCGTGAATTCCCACGCCGACAACCCGATGTCGGGCCTCCCCGCCGTCGCGGCGGTGCTGGTTCTGAATGATCCCAAGACCGGCATGCCGCTGGCGGTCCTCTCCGCCACTTTGTTGACAGGCTTGAGAACCGGGGCCGCCGGCGGGATCGCCGCGCGGACTCTGGCCCGCAAGGATTCCCGCGTGGTAGGGTTGGTGGGCTGCGGCCGCCAGGCCTTTCGCCAGTTGGAGGCGCTCCAGCTCGTTTTGCCGGTGGAACAGGTCAAAGTCTGGGGTTTGGCAAGGGAAGAATCGGAACGTTTTCTCCAGAGCGCCTCTTCCTTCGGGAATTTACGCGTCGAAATCTGCGCTCAGGCCAAAGCGGCCTGCGCCGCGGATATCGTCGTCACGACGACGCCTTCCCGCCGGCCCGTCGTCCTGGATCCCTGGATCGCGCCGGGAACCCACATCAACGCGATCGGAGCCGACGGCCCCGGGAAACAGGAGTTGGACGTTCAAATCCTCAAGCGGTCCCGGATCATTGTGGATGAGATTGAGCAGGCCTGCCATGGGGGCGAGCTCAATGTTCCCGTCAGCCGGGGAGAGATCACCCGGCAGGACATCCAGGCTCAGCTTGGGGAGATCATCGTCGGCCGGAAGAAGGGCCGCGAAACCCCCCAGGACGTCACCGTTTTTGATTCCACCGGTCTGGCCATTCAGGACATCGCCGCCGGGGCTCTCGTTTATCGAAAGGCCCTTCAGGCGGGGGCCGGAAAGGTTCTAGAATAAGGAATTATGGTCAACATCGCCCCGTTCAAAGCGCTGCGTTACAGAAACGGCGGGCCCGACTTGAGCCGTTTGGTCTGCCCTCCCTACGATGTCATCTCGGAGAGCGAGCAGCACGATTTGTCGGGTTTGAGCCCGCACAATTTCGTGCATGTGGAGCTTCCCCTGGGCGATCCCCTGGCGCGGGCCGAAAGCGCCGCCGCTTGCCTGAACCGTTGGAAACACGAGAAGGTGCTGGAGAAGGATGACACGCCCGCGTTCTACATCCTTGAATCCACCTTCAAGGCCCCCGGCGGGGAAAAACTCTACCGGCGCGTGGGTTTCTTTTGCGCCCTCGGTTTGGAGGAGCCCGGAAAAGGTTCGATCCATCCCCATGAGCGGACCCTGCCCAAACCCAAGGCGGAGCGTTTGAAAATGCTCGAGACATTAAAAACGAACACGAGCCCGATCTTCGGTTTTTTTCTCGACGCGGAGAACCTTTGGCTCAAATCCGCCCGGGACTGGATGCAGGAAAAACCGGTCGCGCGGGCCCGCGAAATCTCGGGCGTTGAGCACCGCCTCTGGGCCGTGACCGACCCCGTCAGGATCAAAACGTTGTCGGAATTTCTCACATCGAAGGAACTTTTTATCGCCGACGGCCATCATCGTTACGAGGTCGGCTGGGCCTATCACCAGGAACGGATGAAAGACGCCCGGGGGGACCGGGCCGGCGACCGGATCCTGGCTTATTTATGCGCCATGGAGGACCCGGGACTCTTGTTATTGCCGATTCACCGTTTTGTGAGGAGCCCCCTGCCTCAGAATGAATGGAACGCCCGGATCAAGGCGTCTTTCGAAGTGCGTCCCGCGGATTCCCTGGACAACCTCATGAAATCCCTTTCCGAGGAAAAAGCCAGGCCCGGCCGCCGGCCGAGCCTGGGCCTCTATGGGTGGGGTCAGTACTATTTCCTCCAGCTCAAGAAAGACGCCGACCCTTCTGTTCTGAAAGAGCGCGTTCCGGAACCCCTCTGGGGGTTGGACGCGGTGGTGCTGGAGGCTTATCTGATTTCAGAGACCCGCGACCCCGCGTCGCATCCCGGCTGGGAGATCGCTTTCACCAATCAGCCCGGTGAGCTCACGAGCCGGGTCAGGTCGGAGCCGGGGACAATGGGGTTCCTTTTGGCGCCGACGGGGGTGGATGAGGTGGCGGCCGTCGCGCGCACAGGGCAGGTCATGCCTCCCAAAACGACTTTCTTTTATCCCAAGGCCCCGGCCGGTTTCGTTCTCTATGAGCTGGCTTGACCCGCTGATCGTTTTGGCCGTCCTCTTCTCCATGGGGGTGGGTTGGACCCGTGGATCGGTGTGGTATTCGAGCGGTCTGGCCGCCGGTTTCCTGGGTTTGTGGGCTGCCGATATCTATGGCCCGGTGGCCTCAACCGCGTTGGGCCGCTGGCCCGGCGCCGGGGCGGCCGGGACGGTCCTTGTTTTCGTCGCCGTCGCGCTGGCCGTTGTCGTGGCCGGCTGGGTTCTCCGCAAGATTTTGTCGACGGCTTTTCTGGGCTTCATGGACAAGCTCTCGGGTTTCATCGTGGGGGGCGCCTTCGGCGCCGCTTTAACCCTGGTGGTGTTGACCGTGGTCCTCACGGTCAAGCCCGCGTGGAAAACCCGCCCCGTGTTTAAAGACTCGTTTTTCATGTCCCGGATTCAGGCTCACTCCCTTTCCCTCTCTCTTCCCGGTTGGGCGCGGATGAGACGCTCTCAAAGGTCACTCTCCGACTATATTCCTGACAAGTCGCCTTTCTAGCACCATGCTGACCTCACAAGAATTCATTCGCCTGGCGAAAAATTTCCACCGCGTACCTTTGTGGACCGTGTGGAAGGGTTTGCCGGACGACCCCGTGCTCCTGTGCGAGAGGCTGGCCTCGAAGAGCCCCCAGGGGTTTCTGCTCGACAGCGGAGCCCCGTCAGCCCAGGGCCGCTACATCTATTTTTCCGCCGCGCCTCCGAGCCGGACCGTTGAGCTGAACCAGGACGTTGTCACGTGGGGGCCGGGCCGCGGAGACAGGAAACCTCTGGAAGGCTCCCCTCTGGATTTGTTGAAGCCCGTCCTGGGGGAATCCAGTCCGGCGCCGGGCGGACTGCCCCCATTTTGGGGAGGGGCCGTGGGCTACCTCGGTTATGATTTGGCTCCTCATTTTGAGCCCGGGCTGAAAGGTTTGGCTGTCCGGGAAGACCCCCTCGGTCTCCCGCATCTGGCGATGGGTTTTTACGACGAGGTCATCGCGCTCGACCTGCAGGAAAAGAAGACAATCCTCATGGTCAGCCTGCCCGGGGGACGGGGCTTGGGGGCCCGCGAAGGGGCCCGTCTCTATGAGGAGACTGCCGGCCGTCTGCTCAAGCTTGAACAGAGGGTCAAGCTCGCCGGGGAGGGCGGACCTGTGCCCGAGGCCCGCGCGAAAGCACCCCGGAGCCCCAAGTTTAAAACCACGCCGGATGAGAGAAGCTTCATCAGGATGGTGGAGCAGGCCAAGCGGGCGATCGAGCGGGGGGATATTTATCAGGCCAATCTTTCTCTGCGGTTCTCGGGGTCGTTCGCGAGCGATCCCTGGAGCCTCCACCGGCGTCTGCGGCTCGTCAATCCCTCGCCTTTCGCGGGTTTTTTCTGGTTCCCCCGTTTCTCGATGGTGAGCACCTCGCCGGAGCTCCTGTTGCGCGTCCGCGGCAACCGTCTCGAGACCCGCCCCATCGCTGGGACACGGCCCCGCGGCGCCTCCCCGCTGGAAGACCGGAAGCTGGAAGGGGCGCTCCTGTTAAGCCCGAAAGAACGGGCGGAGCACATCATGCTCGTCGATCTGGAGCGAAATGATTTGGGAAGAGTTTGCGCCACCGGGAGCGTCCGGGTCAGCGAGCGCATGACGATCGAACGCTATTCGCATGTGATGCACATCGTTTCTCAGGTGGAAGGGGTTTTGGCGCCCGGGCGTCATCCTTTTGAGGCGGTCCGGGCTCTTTTCCCCGGCGGGACGATCTCGGGCTGCCCCAAGATCCGCGCCGTGCAGGCGATCCGGGAGCTGGAGCCTCTGGCCCGGGGGCCCTTCTTTGGGAGCGCGGGCTGGATGGGTTATTCCGGCGACCTGGACTTGAACATCCTCATCCGGACGCTGGTTTTCAAGAATGGCCTCGCCCATCTCCAGGCCGGCGCGGGGATCGTCGCCGATTCCGATCCGCGCCAGGAATATCTGGAAAGTCTCCAGAAGGCGCGCGTGATTTTGGAAGCTCTCCAGTCTGGCCGCCCGACTTCGCCTTCGGCTTCGTCGCGGCAGGCCCTGGCAGACTTGTCGCACCGAAGCTCCGAAGGAGCGTAGGCGGATGAAAATCTGGTTCAACGGTGGGCTCTGCGAGGAGTCGCAGGCCCGGGTGAGCGTCATTGATCACGGGTTTCTCTATGGAGATGGGGTGTATGAAACCCTCCGGGTCCATCGGGGCCGTCCGCTTTTTCTTCGGGAGCATCTCGCCAGGCTCAGGAGTTCCTGCCGGTTGATCCGCCTTCCTTTGCCTTGGCCCGGGTCCCTTCTGGCGCGACGCGCGCGAAAGACCCTTTTGGCGAACAGGCTGGAAGAAGCTGTTCTTCGGATGAATGTTTCTCGCGGCCCCGGCCCGGTCGGTTTCGATACAAGGGACTGCAAAACCCCCACCCTGGTGATGATGGAACGGCCGCTGCCGGATTACCCTCCCGCTCTTTTCAAACAGGGGGTGACGGCGGCCGTTGTGAAGACGCGGAGGAACCATCCCCTCTGCCTGCCGCCTGAAGCCAAATCCACAAATTGTTTGAATGGGATCCTGGCGAAGCAGGAGGCCGTCCGTCTCGGGGCTTTTGAGGGGATTCTCCTGAACCTTTCGGGATTCGTGGCCGAAGGGACGGTGAGCAACGTGTTCGCGGTCAGGGCGGGCCGTTTGTTGACGCCGCATCGAAGCTGCGGGCTCCTGGCCGGCGTGACCCGGAACGTGATCATCCGCCTCGCCCGGAAGGAAGGGATCGTTGTCCGGGAAGTGGAGATGACGTTATCCGAGTTCGCGCGCTCAAGCGAGGTTTTCCTGACAAACAGCCTTTTCGGCGTCATGCCGGTGACGAAGTTTGCCGTCATTGTGAGCGGAGCGAAGCAATCCCGCCGTGTCGGCGACGGAAAGGTGGGCCCCGTCGCGAAGCTCCTCGCCGAACGCTATCGGCGGGCGATCGGGGTCTTTTTCTAGTAGAATTTCACGTTGCATGGAGGAGATTGCGCGCGCCCGTTTCGGAGAACTTGACGTGGAAATCCTGCAAGGGGATATCACCCTTTTGGAGGTGGACGCGATCGTGAACGCGGCCAACAACCACTGGACGATGGGGGGCGGAGTGGCCGCCGCCATCAAGCGCGCCGGCGGCCAGGAAATCGAGGATGAGGCGCGCCGGCAGGGAAAGAAGCCCGTCGGCGAGTGCATCGTGACCGGACCGGGAAAACTCAAGGCTCGTTACGTGATCCACGCCGCCGTGATGGAGATGGATTTTGAGACCAACGCCCGTTTCATACGCGAGGCGACCCGGAACACACTGAAAGCGGCCGAGCATTTGAAGGTGAAGTCCCTCGCCCTTCCCGCCTTTGGAACGGGGGTCGGGGCTTTTCCCCCGACGCAGTGCGCGGCCATCATGTTGTATGAGGTCAACCGCTTCAGCCGGCATTCACAGGGTTTGGAACGGGTCATTTTCGCGCTCTTCGGTGAGGAAGCCGGCCGCGCTTTCGCCGGGGAGTTGAGCAAATATCAATCGCCGGTTCATAAGGAGACCATGTGAGCAAGCTGAAGTTGGGCCTTCCCAAGGGGAGCCTGCAGGAGTCGACGTTCGAGTTGTTCAAGAGGGCCGGAATGAAAATCTATGTGGGGTCCCGGTCTTATTTTCCCATTTGCGAGGACGACGAGCTCGAGATCATGCTCATCCGCTCCCAGGAGATGGCCCGTTACGTCCAGGATGGCCTCTTCGACGCGGGGCTGACCGGATATGACTGGATTTTAGAGACGGAATCCAAGGTCAAGGAAGTCTGCGAGCTCCGCTACGCCAAAACGGGTTTCCGCCCCGTGCGTTGGGTGATCGCGGTCCCCAAGGACTCTCCGATCCGTTCCGTGAAAGATCTCAAAGGAAAGACGGTGGCCACGGAACTTGTGAACGTGGTGAAGCGCTACCTCGCCTCCAAGGGCGTGAAGGCAACCGTCGAGTTCTCCTGGGGGGGCGACGGAGGCCAAGGCGGGGAGTCTCGTGGACGCGATCGTTGAGCTGACCGAGACGGGGAGCTCTCTCGCCGCCAATAACCTGCGCATCGTCGAAGAGATCCTTTCTTCCACCACCCGCTTCATCGCCAACAACACCGCCTGGAAGGACAATTGGAAACGGCACAAGATCGAGAACATCGCCATTCTTCTTCAGGGGGCGCTGGCGGCCGAGGGGATGGTGGGTTTGAAGATGAATTTAAGAGAGCAGGATCTCCCCGCGATCATGAAGATTCTGCCGGCGCTCAAGACGCCCAGCATCAGCCGGCTGACGTTGTCGGGATGGATCGCCGTGGAGGTCATCATCGAGGAGCGGGCCGTCAAAAAGATCATCCCCCAGCTCAAACGGGCCGGGGCCGAAGGCATCATCGAGTATCCACTGAATAAGTTGATTTATTAGTGAAGGAGGACGCATGCCGAAGGTGGGAAGCAAGTGTCTGGAATGGATGAACGCGAACGAAGGAAAGCTCGGAGGGTTCGCTGGCCAATGGGTCACTTTTGTGGAAAGGAAGGGCATCGTCTCTTCAGGCCCCACGTTGTCTGAGGCGCTCAAGAAAGCCCATTTGCCCAAGGGAGGTTCGTCTCCCTACGTGTTCAAGGTCCCTTCGTCCCGGGAGCTGGAACCTTTCAACTTTTCCTCCCAGTGGGGCAAGGCCCTGAAAGACAGGAAAGGGTAGCCTCACACGAAACCTCTCCGTTTTGACATCCAATATCCTTACGTCCGGATTCACGGACAATATTACCCGCTCGTTCCTCTCACTCTTCACCTGAATGGCCGCTCCGTCAAAACCTTCGGGCTCCTGGATTCGGGGGCTTCCATCAGTTTGTTTCGTCCCGAGATCGGCCGGGCGCTCCGGATTCCCTTCAAAGATCGTGACGGCCAGGTTTTAAAGCTGGCCAAGGGGCGGCTCAACGCGATGATCTGCCGGGTGGACCTGCAGGTGGAAACTGTGCGGTTCCCCGCTTTTATCGGATTTTCAAGGAAGCACGCCGCCAGTTTTAACATCATCGGGCGGCAGGGGTTCTTCGAGCGTTTTGGAGTCTACATTGATGAGTCAAAACGTCGTATCGGATTGGCCGCAAAAAAGTGACCGCTAAACCCAGAGTCCGTTTCGCTCCCTCACCCACGGGCGCCCTTCACGTCGGCGGGGCGCGGACCGCCCTTTACAACTGGCTCTATGCCCGCCACACGGGGGGGACGTTCATTTTGCGCATTGAGGATACCGACGAGGCACGCTCAACGGAGGAATCTCTCAACGTGATCCTGGATGGGCTCCGGTGGATGGGCCTTGACTGGGATGAAGGTCCCACGCTCGCCCACCCCGGCCCCCACGCTCCCTACTTCCAGATGCAGCGTCTGGAGATTTACGCCGGGCATTTGAAGGAGCTCGTCGAGAAAGGGCTGGCCTACCGTTGTTACTGCACGCCCGAAGAGGTGGAGGAAATGCGTAAGCGGGCGCTCCTCAACAAGAGGCCGCCGAAATACGACGGGACCTGCCGCGCCCTCACCCCGGCTCAAACGCTGGCCAAAGAGAAAGAGGGGCGCAAAGCCGTCCTCAGATTCAAAACCCCTGTCGAAGGCTCCATGGATTTCACCGACGTTGTGCGGGGAGCAGTCCATTTCGACAACGCGCTCTTGGATGATTTCGTCATCAGCAAGGCCTCCGGGATCCCGACCTACAATTGCGCGGTCGTCATCGACGACCATCTCATGAACATCACGCACGTCATCCGGGGGGACGACCACATTTCCAACACTCCTCGCCAGCTCCTTCTCTTCAAGGCTTTCGGGTGGGAGCCCCCTCTGTTCGCGCACATCTCGATGATCCTGGGGCCTGACGGCACCCGGCTTTCCAAGCGGCACGGGGCTGTCTCCGTTGTGGAATACAGGGACGCCGGTTATCTGCCGGGGGCCGTCCGGAATTATCTGGCGCTCCTGGGCTGGTCCACCGAGGACAGTCAGCAGATCTTCGAGAAGGATGAGCTTGTGCAGAAGTTCACGCTCGAACGCGCCAAGCCAAGCCCCGCGATCTTCGACCCGGCCAAACTCCTGTGGATGAATGGGGAATACATCCGCAAAACCCCGGTGAAGGAGCTCGTTCAGCTCTCCATCCCCTTTATGAAGAAGGCCGGTCTCCTCACGCGCGACCCCGCTCCTCAAGAGTTGGCGCGCCTCGAAACGGTGGTGGCCCTGGAGCACGAGAAGATCAAGCTCCTTTCCGACATCCCCCATTTGGTGGACTTTCTTTTAAAGGATGAAGTTGTTTACGAACCTGAAGCTGTCGAAAAAGTTCTGAAAAAACCCGGCGCTTCCGGCGTTGTCGCGGATTTGATGGAAAGATTCTCAATACTCGAACCCTTCACGGCGGCCTCAACGGAAAAGACCTGCCGGGATTACGCCGTTGAGAAAAACTTCAAGACGAGCCCGGTTTTTCACCCGGTGCGCGTGTCGGTTTCCGGCCGCACCCAGGGCCCGAGCCTCTTCCATATGCTGGAGGTGTTGGGAAAGGAAAAGTCCCTCGCCCGGATGAAGAAGGCGCTGGGACTCTTGGCCGGCGCGGTTTAGGCCTAATAAAGCTAAAATTTAGTCGTTCTACTGGCTGCCTACTGTATTTTGCTGTCTGTCCGTTTTTGCCCGGTGGTGTAACGGTAACACGCGTGGCTCTGGACCACGATACTCTAGGTTCGAATCCTAGCCGGGCAGGATTTCCCCAGTTTGGACCCCTTCGGCCAACAGGTCGAAGGGTTTTTTATACATAAATCGCAGTGTTTCTCCATGTAACGAAAAGTTCGAGCACGTAAAATTGAGAAGCTCCCGCTTTTCATCGGAATTTGCTGATTCGTAAAGCGGGACGAGACGTTTTGAGAGTTCGAGCATTTTCCCAAGCTGGGGTAAGAGCGTTGCGATCCCCTCTTTTTCAATCAGGTCGTTTTTTTCCTGAAGTCTGACCAGTTCGGCCTGCCACTTTCTATTCTTTTCCACCCAGAAAGCCTCTGTTACCTTCCCGTCCAGCTTGTCGAGATATATCTGCTCTATCCTGCTTTTAAGACGCGCGATTTCCCGCCGCAACATCGCCATGTGCGTTTCTTTCCTCATCCTCTCAACGCCAGATTCCCTGGAAATTTCATCAACAATTGTTTCGGAAGCTTCGGGGGTGAT
>Ga0207100_1218_pt1 | contig 11737 bp, 7 predicted proteins | sample Alteio_BWMinHeat_82_FD_153520 | JGI IMG/M metagenome (GOLD analysis project Ga0207100, IMG submission 153520) | Enriched cells from forest soil in Barre Woods Harvard Forest LTER site, Petersham, Massachusetts, United States -... | ecosystem: Environmental > Terrestrial > Soil > Temperate forest >...
TCAACGTGAATCCTTTTATGGACGTTCGTCCGCCGAACAACGCAGACGGCGTACAGGACAACCCAGCCGGGCCAAGCCCAGTGTCCATTTATACGCAAAACACGCTGGGTCAAACTTCCTACACGTGGCAGCCTGGCCAGTATATTTTTAACCCTGTTCAGTTGTGTCCCAGCGGTAACGTCTCTATCGATCCAAGCTGCGGAAATTCGGTTTTTGACGTTTACGGGGTTAACCAGAACTTTCACACCGCCTATTTCTACAACTACAACCTAAATGTGCAGAAGAGTTTTGCCAACGGAGCGGCGGTTTGGCAGGTCGGCTATGTGGGCAGCGAGGGAAGGCATCTATCGGTCTTGCTCAACATCAACCAGCAGGTTCCCGATTCGAATAACCCCGGTTCCTTTATCTTCCCGTTCGCACAGCAGTACCCGAACTTCGGCAACATCAACCAGTTGAACAGTATCGGAACGTCGAACTACAACGCCTTGCAAAGCACGTTGCGGCTGCGGGCGTGGCACGGACTCAGTTCGCAGTTCGGCTACACTTGGTCACACAGTCTTGACGAAATCACCGCTTACCGCGGTGTGATTCCCTTCGACAGCTACAATCTCAAAGCTGACTACGGCAACAGCGACTTTGATGTACGGCACACATTTACGGGTAGTGTTGTTTGGGATGTACCCGGCTCTTCTCATGGACCAAAGGCGCTCTCTCATGGATGGCAGGTTACAGGCAGTTTGAGCTTCCACGGCGGCCCTCCGGGCGACCAGGTTCGCCCAGGGGTCGACATCATCGGCGATCCGTTCGCGGGCGTGTCGCACAGTTTTGTGAAAGGGAAGACCCTCCAGGACTTCACCGGTGTCCAGTGGGTCAACCCAAGTGCCTTCACGACGGCGAGCTGCGCGCAAGTCACGTCGGATGGCAGATGTTACGGCACGCTGCGTCGCAACCAGGTACACGGACCGGGCTTCAAGGACGTCGACCTGGGCGTGAGCAAAGCGTTTGACCTCACCGAGCGGATGAAGTTGCAGATCAAGGCGGAGATGTTCAACCTGTTTAATACGATCAACTTCGCTTCTGGTTATGGACCGTTCAGCTACGGCTCTGGTCAAATCACGGATACCATCGGTGATTGGAACGGCGCGCCTGGCCTTGGCCCCGGCGAGGCCTTCAGCACCGTGCTTTCGGCCAAGATAACGTTTTGATCGTGTTGGGTGCTTTTCCCGCCCCTGCCGCCATGCGACAGGGGCTTTAGCCTTTCACTTCGAAAAGCCGTCCGGGTTCGCCTCCAAACCAGGGCAGTCCGCCGATGTGACACTCATCGACCCGCCGGACACGGACGCCGAGGGAAATACACGCACCCATCTCCCTTGCTTCAATCCCTAGGGCATGAGTCAGCTTAAGCCCCACTCAAGCCAAGAGGCGCCTGAGTGGCCGGTTTTCGATTGCCCCTAAAATGGGCGAGATTCCAGATGAATGGCTTTACGACGAGAACGTTATCCGTCCAAATAGGTACATAGAGCTGGGGGATTGATTTTTCCGCTGAAGACTGACGACTGCCGTCTAGAACGTAAACGCCACACACCGTATACAGTCCGTGCAGATTGCACCAGATAGACTGTGCGATGTTTGCCAAACCCATATTTTCCCGATGAGATCATCGCGGACTATGCCGCAGGGTTGCGGCCGATCCGGTGGAGAGTGACCTTGCGGGCCACTTCGAACCCCAGTCGGACGTAAAGTTCGATGGCGCGACGGTTCGCCGCGGCGACATGGAGCCAGGACACAAGCCCATCACGACGATGATCTTGCGCCAGCCGCCAGATCAGGCTCGCAGCCAGACCCTTGCGACGATGTGCAGGGTGGGTGCAGACGCCGCTGATCTCGGAGTAGCCTTCGAGCATCAGGCGTTCGCCGCCCATCGCGATCAATTCACTATCAGATCGCACGCCGTAATACGAGCCCATTTCACAAGTCCTTCTGCGAAAAAACCCAGGAAACGCGAGGTCTGTGAGCGCGACCATCTCAGTGGCATTGGCATCGGAGAGACTGGCAATCTCAATCGTTGGATCGGGCGGCACAACTTCCTCGGGCAGTGTCATCTGAAGGCACTCGAGGGTTTCTTCAAAACGAAGCTCCGGCAGGTGCGGGTAATTTCCTCCAATGAGCCATAAGAACTCACCCGGCGCGAGCAGGGAATGCAGTTGCTGCAAAGCGACAGAGGTCGGCGCAGCAACTGCCGCGAAAGGAACGACCTCGGCAGGATAGCGGCATGCATTCCCTTCAGAGACCGCGAGGTGGCGATGCTTTGTTTGGAGAGCACGCCACACCGGTTTGCGAAGAGGCTGTCGGGCAGATTATTCATTCATCTAGAACATACACGAGTACGAAACGCACACTCGAGGCAGCCGGACCGTAGATCAGTCAGCTTTCGGAGAGCAAGGGGTTTTGTTGTGAGCTGAAGACCGACGACTGAAGACTGACGACTGGACTAGAACGTAAACGCCACTCCACCGCGTACAGTCCGGGCGGACTGCACCAGATAAACCGTGCGGCCATCCTGACCCATTACGGGAACATATCCCTGGGCCAGAAGATTACGTATATCGACCACCGCATCCATGTGCCCGGGAAGGAAACCGGTTCTGGGAATGGGTTGGCGAATGAAGAAGTTCAGATAAGGATCGGACTGCCCCGCTGACTGGTTGAACATGTCTACCGGCGTCAGGGCCTGCCCGCTGATCCAGCGATAGGAAGCGATCCAGCGCGTTTTGGCGCCCGGCAGCGTGCCGCTGAATTTCGCCGATGCGGTGTGACGATCACGCACATAGGTCTCACGGCGCGCGTCCTGCAAAGCAACATCCGTCTTGCTCAGATCGAGTACTCCGCCATACCCGTAGTCCAGGGTCGCGGTCAGGTCAGATGCCAGCTTGCGCTCTAAAACCACGCGCATGCCTCGAGCATCCAGTTCCTTGCCGCGGTAGGTGAACGTCTCGGAGTACATATCGGGAAGTACGTCCCCAGCGTCCGCGGAAGTCTCTCCGACGCCGGTCAGGGCTGGGTCCGCCACGCGATCGGTGTACATGGCAACCTGCACACTGGTGTCACCGATGCGATGAGAGAGCGAGAGTTCGTGATGGTGGGCCCGTTCCACCGTCGAGGAGAAGCTCGCCATGCTGACGCGCGGACCAGACTCGCTCAGGTCCGCCGGGGCTGAGTCGAATCCCTTTTCCATGCGGCTATCCGGTTCCGAGGTGGTGTAACGATATTCCACCACGGTATTGGGCGAGAGGTGCAGATCAGCCGAACCAAAAGGACGAAACGCGGTCACCCGTCCCAGGAACTGAATGGTCTGCAACTCGCTTCCGAAGCGCAGTTCCAGAATGTCTCCCAGCGAGAATTTGTCGGACGCAGAAAGCGCCATGGCCTGCAACGCCGTGCCGTAACCATTGATCCCGGGCGCAGCCAGGCGGCGCATGGTAAAGGCCATCTCCGGCTTCGACCCATCGGCCATAGTATGGCTGTAAGAGGCGCGCAGCACGGTGTTGGGCGAACCACCGTTGTAGCCGACGTTGCCCCGCAAGGCCACCGTCCCGGATGAGAAAAGCGACCTCTCCAGCGAGAACCCCGTGTTCATGTCGGACGAACTTCCGAAGCCGCCGGAGGCCGAGCCCGCGACGAACGACAGTGTGCCTTTCAGGTCATGCTTGTCGGCATTGTGTTTCTCGCCGGCCGACGCCGCCACCAAAGAACCGTCTCCCAGCATCCGTAGAATGGGCCGGTTGGAGGCCGATCTCAGCACCCACTTCCAGTCATCGTCGTCGGCCGGACCGCGCATAGCTGGAAACTGGATTGCCTCGAACAGCCCACTGAGCTTGAGGTTGACCATTACACTGCTGCCGGGCCGCAGTCCTACGTGCTCGCGCAACGCGGGCAGGAACGAAGTCGAATAGGCTTTTACGCTGTAAACGCCCGGCAGCAGACCGCTGGCCGAGTAGAAACCATTCTCGTCGGTAAATACTCTGAGGTTGTGGGCGGCCGTTCCCAGCACTTCGACCATGGCGCCCATCTGGGGAACGCCAGCGGCACTGCGCACGTAGCCGGTGATCGAACCGGGGCGGTCCGCGGCCAGCACCGGAAGTGCCAGCGCAATCCCCAGTAACCCGAGCTTGAACCCGAGTCTACCCAGCATCAATCCAACCACCTCGCGCGAGAGACAAGCGGTCCGGCTTACTCGACGGCAAAAGTTGCCGAAGGGTCAACCGTCTGCTTGGAAATATTGTCGTTCACCTTGATTTGAATGCGATAGACCCCGGGTTCCAGACTGGAGGCCGAAAGAGGCTTTTCCAGGGTCACTTGGTCGCCGATATTTCCCATCTGTTCCGTGGATTCCACGGTATGAATGACTGCCTTGTTGGTGGCCGCGTTGATGACATTGTACTCGACTGTAGCCGAGGGTTTGTGGGTCTTGTCATCCGTCCCGAGATTGTAGACCTGCATCCAGAAATAGACCTTCTGGTTGCGCTTGAAAACCACCGGCTTGCCATTCGCCGACCCCACCCGGGGCCGTACTTTTGTGTTCCCGATCACAAATTGTCCGGTGCCAATTTCTTTGGTGGAAACCGGAGCCATAACATCGGCGACGATCAGCGAGGAGGACGACAGACGATCGTCGTCATAGCTCGGCACTTGCAGCCGGCTGCTCCACAACCCGGAGCGGTCCCCGTTCAAATCTTTCACGGCAACATCGATCCGATACAGGTTCGGCCGCAGCGGAAGCGCCTTCCAGTACACTGACGAATTTTCCGTGACCTTGGGCAACAATTCCGCCGGCACGTCGACCTGCACCGTGTTCTCATCGGTCTGTACGATCTTGCCGGTGAGGGTCGTAACCCGAATGAAAATATTGACCGTCCCGCGCTGTACGCCGTCTTTGTTTACGAATGTTACGTCGCGATTCTTTACCTGCACCGTCACCGGAACCAGCACCGTGTCACTGGTCACCCGCACAAAATCAGTGCGCACATCGAACGGCATCATGTTCACGTTGATCTTGTGACTGACGACTTCTTCCAGGTCCTTGAACTTCACCGCGGGAGGTTTCTGCAGCTTGTAGAACTGCTCCAGGCGGTCAAACTGTTTGGTCTGATTGTTCGCGCTGAATGGCCCCGTCCCCAATCGCTCCAGGCCGCCGCCGCTAAACCGGTCCGCCTTGCTCGCCATGCCCATCTGCTCGTACAAGGTCAAGCCAGCGTTGGGCGTATTGAGCAGCGCGTCCTTCTCCGAGCGATCCATGGTCATGTGGTAGTCGCCGCACATGCACGTATCCACAAACTCGATGATGACTTCCTGTCCTACGCCTTCAAGATAACGATAGCGCCAGTCTTCAAATGGGAAGGTTGACGTCTCACCGCCACCCTCTTCCATGGGACGTTCATAAGACCCACCCGAAGGATGCGACTCAATTTCGTCCGCCGGTCCGTACATAATATAGATTCGCCCACGATCGCTCTTCCAGCCTGGAATACCGGCGGCATAATGTTCGTTGGCATAGGCCATCCGCCGATAGTGCTCTTCCTTGAATTCGTTTTCGATTGTGTCGGGCGTAGGATCGCGACGTTGCCAGAAAGCTTCGATGAACTGGTCCCGCTCCTCGTCGTTCGACAGCAGCTTGAACGCCTTCTGCTCTTCGTCGGTAATGATCCAGCGTACGTCTTCGTCAAGCCACTTTTTGTAGGTCTTGCTCAACTCGATCTTCAGCGATTTGGAATTCTGCTTCTTCTGCTTGTCGGTCAGGGGGCGTTTGAGTGGATCGGTGTCCGGATTGGTTTTGTCGGGGGAAGATGAGGCATCGGCGGATGGAGCAGCGGCGTCCGCTTTTCCCTCCTGGGCGGATGCAAAAGACACCATCACCCACAGCAACACGGGCAAAACGGAGACTGCGAAGAGGCGATTCAGAAACCTTACCCGGGACATGGAGGCACTCCTTACGACGTACGGCCCTTGGCAGCTATTCTATGACTTTAGTCGGGTCAAGGCAAGACCATCCCGCACCCTCTAACCAATTGTAAAGATTGTCAAAAACGGCCTTTCAGCACTCCGGAACGTGCCCGCACAGTTTCTTCGATTTCCGCCTCGCTCCGGCTATAATCGACCTGTTATCAACACACGCTGTGGCCGGTCTCCGCTCTCTGACTGTTTGGACATATCTGCTGCTCCGCGGTCCGGCACCCACACGATGATTGATTCCGCAGGAACTTTTGAGCCCGCCTCGCCGTATCTGATGGCGTGTGCTCGCTTACGCCTCAGATCGGGACGTAATGGCAGCGCCACTTCAGAAGTAGCGCCGGTCGTGAAATCAAGAGAGCCATGAGCACAGGAAAGAAAATACTGATCGGCGGCGGAGTCGCCATCGCCATAGCGGTGATTGCGAGCATCGCCGTTTACCAAAGCCGTAAGGGTGTAGTCACCGTCCAGACCGGGAAAGCAGGACGGCAGGACCTGGCATCGGTGGTGAGCGCCTCGGGCGAGGTCAGACCGAAGACTTACGTCAACATCGGCGCGAATGCCTTCGGCAAGATCACCCGGCTCTACGTTAAGGAAGGCGACCGGGTCAAGAAAGGTCAATTGCTGGCGCAACTGGAAAACGTACAGTCGTCGGCCGACGTGAACGCCACCCAGGCTTCCGTCGAAGCGTCCGAGACCGATTCTGTCGCAGCTGCCGCGGCGTTGAATACGTCCATGGCCGATCTGAACCGCGCCCAATCCGATTTCGAGCGTGCCCAGCTGGATTGGACCCGTGCGCAAGGTCTGTACAAAGAGTCGCTGATCGCGAAGTCGGAATTCGACAGCCAGAAAGCAACATGGCAGACGGCGCAAGCCGGTCTGGCGCAAGCGCAGGCACGTGTGGCTCAAGCCAAAGCGCAAAAGGATTCCGCCGATCGCCACATCGCGCAGAACCGGGCGAATCTTACACACGCGGCTGACGTATTACAGAAAACCACTTATGCCGCGCCCTACGACGGCATGATCACGAACCTGCCGGTGCGGGAAGGCGAGACCGTGGTCATCGGCATCCAGAATTCTCCGGGCAGCACCCTTATGACTCTCGCGGATATGTCTGTTATCACCGCCGAAGTGAAGGTGGACGAAACCGACATCGTCAACGTCAGGCTGGGCCAATCCGCAGAGGTAACAATTGACGCGATTCCCAAGAAGACGTTCAAAGCGATCGTGACGGAGATCGGCAATAACGCCATCGTGCGCTCGACGGGTGTGTCCACGTCGCAGCAAACTTCGGCCAGCCAGGAAGCAAAAGATTTCAAGGTCGTAGTCACGCTGCAAGACCCGCCGGAAAACCTGCGGCCAGGGCTTTCTGCCACCGCCAAGATAACCACCGCTACGCGTGGCGGCGTCCTGGCGATTCCCATTCAGGCCTTGACGGTCCGCACCCGAGCCGATTTAAAGGCCGGCGGCGGCGAAAAAGACTCAGTCCAGGCCGCTGCGCCGCAGGCCGAAGCATCCAACTCGACGACTACGGACAAAGAAGAAGTCCAGGGAGTCTTCGTCATTCGCGCCGGCAAAGCCCAGTTCTTGCCCGTACAGACGGGCATCACCGGCACCACGGAGATCGAGGTTGTGACCGGTCTGAAACCGGGTGACGAAATCGTTACCGGCAGTTACAAGGTACTGCGAACTTTGCGCCCGGGTACTAGCGTAAAAATAGATAACACGGCGCCCAAGAAGGAAGACGAGAACTAGTCGTTGGTCGTTGGTCGCTGGTCGTTGGTCGTTAGCCTCTAGCTATCGGGTCAGTGCGCTTGGCCAACGACCAAAGACCAACGACTAACAACCGGCCCAGTTGGCCGTCCAACACGCAGCAGACTGCATCGCAGCACAGAAGATCGGAGCGGGCAGGTGTCCCGAGAGGACCAGGAGAGAAAAATGGCAACCGCAGAAGTCATCAACATTAAGCAACCCGTAGTGTCGGCGCCTCCCGAGTCCTGCATGATCTGTACCGAAGATCTGTGGAAGACATACGACATGGGTTCGGAGCAGCAGGTCCATGCCTTGCGCGGGGTCAACATACGCATCCAGCGCAGCGAATACGTCGCCATCATGGGACCCTCCGGCTCCGGCAAATCCACGCTGATGAACCTCATCGGCTGCCTCGACACACCCAGCAAGGGCCACTACTGGCTGAACAGCCAGTTGGTCAGCGACCTCGATGACGACGAACTGGCGCGCATTCGAAACAAAGAAATCGGTTTCGTTTTCCAGACCTTCAATCTTCTAGCTCGCGCCACCGCACTGCACAACGTCGAACTGCCGCTGATCTACGCCGGCGTCCCCGGCGAAGAGCGAGTGCAACGCGCCAAGGACGCGCTGGCGTCGGTCGGCATGGAATCCCGCATGATGCACAAGCCCAACGAACTCTCCGGTGGCCAGCGGCAAAGAGTCGCCATCGCCCGCGCCCTGGTCAATCGCCCGTCCATCATCCTGGCCGACGAACCCACCGGCAACCTGGACTCCCAGACCGGCAACGAAATCATGGCGCTGATGGATCGTCTGCAAGCCAACGGCAACACCATCGTGCTGGTCACTCACGAGCATGACATCGCCGAGTATGCGCATCGCGTGATTTACATCAAGGACGGCGTAGTGGAGAAGGACGAGAGGAAAGCTGGTCGTTAGTCGTTGGTCGTTAGTCGTTGGTCGTTAGTCGGTAGCGGACGCCCAGCCGGGAGGCTGGGCGTTTGTGTTTGGGCCCAAGCGGAGCTTGGATGGGGCACCCTCTAACTTGTTACGGTGGGAATCGTCTAAGACAGGCGGAGGCAGCAAGTGGCACCTAGCCCGCGAATTGTCGCATCGAAGAACGATCCCACGGCGGCAACCGAAGCTGTCATCCCTAAGCGCTGCCGCCTCGAATCAGTTGACGTGGTTCGCGGCGTCATCATGATTCTCATGGCGCTCGATCACACTCGCGACTTCTTTGGCCAAACCAGCTTCAGTCCTACCGATCCCACCCAGACCACTATCCCGCTATTTTTCACGCGCTGGGTCACGCATTTTTGTGCACCGGTTTTCTTTTTGCTCACGGGTACGGGCGCCTATCTCTCGCTGCGCAGGAAGTCGAAAGCCGAGTTGTCAAGATTTCTGTTTACCCGTGGCCTGTGGCTGATTTTTCTGGAGCTAACGCTGTTCCGCTGCCTTGGGCTGCAGTTTAATTTCGACTATCGTCTGACACTGCTCGATGTCCTGTGGGCGCTCGGCTGGGCGATGATCGTGCTTTCGGCGCTGGTTCGCCTCCCAACGCCGCTGGTCACCGCGATCGGCGTTGTGATGATCGCCGGGCACAATCTGCTCGATCCCATTCGATCTTCCAATCCGGTCTGGACCATCCTGCACTCTCTAAATTTCATCGTGCCGAATCCGCAGCATTCCGTCTTTGTCGCGTATGTGCTGATTCCCTGGGTTGGGGTCACCGCTGCCGGATACGGCCTCGGACAAATCTACTCTTGGCCATCCGACCGCCGGAGGACATTCCTGTTGCGTGCTGGACTGGGAGTTACGGCGGCCTTCGTGATTCTTCGCAGCATTAATATTTACGGCGATCCAGTGCGCTGGAGCACGCAAAAATCCGCAGCCTTCACCGCGCTCTCGTTTCTGAATACCAACAAATATCCGCCGTCCCTATTGTTTCTTCTGATGACGCTCGGTCCGGCGCTGCTTTTTCTTTGGGCGGTCGATCGCGGGACGCCTCAATTCCTGCGGCCCGCACTGGTACTCGGCAAAGTGCCGATGTTTTATTACTTGCTGCACTTCCCGCTCATTCATCTGCTCGCGGTCGCCGTATGTTACGCGCGTTACGGACAGCTGCACTGGATGTTCGAGTCGCCAAGTATCGACAAGTTCCCCATCACTCCACCGCCCGGCTGGGGATTTTCTCTGCCGATTATTTATCTGATCTGGGCTTCGATTGTGCTCGCGCTCTATCCGTTCTGCCGCTGGTTTGCCGCCTTGAAACAGCGCCGTAGCGATGTCTGGCTTAGCTATTTCTGAACTCCCTTGTTGTCATCCTGAGGCAGCGGAGGACTCCAACGAAGGACCTGTGCATATGGCGGGCGCCACTGCCGCAGCAAACGAATGCATAGGTCCTTCGGCCCGCAAACAACGCGGGCCTCAGGATGACAAGGTGGAGAGAATTGCGCGATTACTGCTTGATCACCGTGCCGTCGCGCTTCCGTATCTCTCCCCATCCGCCATTCAGGTTGTCTGGCGCGGAGATGAACGGAGCTTTGGCTGCGGCCTTTTCATCGATCTCAATTCCCCAGCCCGGCTTCTCGCTTACCCACAGGTATCCGTCTTTCATTTCGGGGCAGCCGTGGAAGATCTCCTGCGTCTGCGCATTGAACGGTGAGTACTCCTGGATGCCGAAGTTGGAGCTGACAATGTCCAAAGTGACATTGGCCATGTGGCCAACAGGTGACACATCGCCCGGACCATGCCAAGCCGTCCTGACACCGTACTGCTCAGCCAGGATCGCGATCTTGCGCGCCGGAGTGAATCCGCCGGCCTGCGAAACATGCACCCGAATGTAATCGATCAATCGCTCTGCGATCAGCGGCTGCCATTCGTGCGGGCTGTTGAAGAGTTCGCCCATGGCAATCGGGGTCGCGCAATTCTCGCGGATTTGCCGGAAGTAGCCCAGGTCTTCCGGCGAGAGCGGATCTTCGAGAAAAAACATTTTGAACTTTTCGGCGTCCTTGCAGAACTGCACCGCCTGGTTGGGCAACAGGCGTTCGTGCATGTCGTGCAGCAACTCGACTTCCTCACCCAGTTCCTGGCGGCAAACTTCGAGAAGCTTCAACGCCCGGCGGAAGTAGTAGGCCGGCTCGAACAGCGGCTTATCATGAAGCGCCTTCAACGGTGTGCCACTGCGCCGCGCGCCGTAGCCGGCCATTCCCGGCACTCCCACCTGAACCCGCACGGTGCGGAAACCCTGCTCCAAGTACCGCTTCGCGTTGTCGACGACCTCCTGGAACTCGGCGCCGTCCGCGTGTACGTAAGTGTCTACGGCCTCGCGGCACTTGCCGCCGGCCAACTGATAAACCGGCATGCCCGCCTGGCGGCCTTTGATGTCCCAAAGGGCCTGATCGATCCCGCTGAGGGCATTGTTCAGCACTGGACCGTTCTTCCAATAGGAGCTGTCATAGCAGGACTGCCAGATATCCTCGATCCGGTCGGTAGTCTTGTTCAGGAGGAACGGTCTCAGATATTTCTCGACCGCCGGCTTGACCAGATCGGCGCGTTGCGTGAAGGTAGCACAGCCATAGCCGTACAGTCCGTCCTGGTCAGTGGTGACTCTGACCACGGTGAGCCGCACGCCCTGGGGCTGGCATTCGATTACGCTAATGTCCTTGATGCGCGGAGATGGCATTCCCCGCGTGGCCCGCACGACTTGCTCTTGGATTAGAGGCGGGGTAACGCCGAGCAAACCGGCGCCTGCGATGGACTTCAGAAAATTGCGGCGTCGTAGGGACATGTCAGGGCCTCTTGTCAGCGTCGTACAATTTTCAAATCCTACCTGAAAGCAATGGTTGCGGTGCGGGTTCTTGCTGGGCGCTGCCGAGCTTCGCTCGGCCTGGACGGGTCGGAGACCCGTCCCTACCCAGACGGTTCCGGGTCCAACACAAAAGACCCCTCTTGCGAGAGGCCTTTCTGAAAGCTGACGGCT
>Ga0207100_1219_pt1 | contig 11668 bp, 11 predicted proteins | sample Alteio_BWMinHeat_82_FD_153520 | JGI IMG/M metagenome (GOLD analysis project Ga0207100, IMG submission 153520) | Enriched cells from forest soil in Barre Woods Harvard Forest LTER site, Petersham, Massachusetts, United States -... | ecosystem: Environmental > Terrestrial > Soil > Temperate forest >...
GCCATGGAAGCCACCGAAGGCATGGTGCGCGGCATGAAGGCCATCGACCTCGGCGCGCCTATCACCATGCCCGTCGGCCGCGCCACCCTGGGCCGCGTGCTCAACGTTATCGGCGAGCCGGTCGACGAGCTCGGCCCGCTCCCCAAGTCCGAGCGCCGCCCCATCCATCGCCAGGCGCCAGCTTTTGACGAGCAGTCCACGCGCGAGGAGATGTTCGAGACTGGCGTCAAGGTCATCGACCTCATCCAGCCCTTCCTCAAAGGCGGCAAGATCGGCCTCTTCGGCGGCGCCGGTGTCGGCAAGACCGTCGTCATTCAGGAGCTCATCAACAATGTCGCCTCCAAGCACGGCGGCCTCTCCGTCTTTGCCGGCGTCGGCGAACGCACCCGCGAGGGCAACGACCTCTGGCGCGAATTCCAGGAAGCCGGCGTCATCGACCTCAAGGACTTCGGCAAGTCCAAAGCCGCGCTCATCTATGGACAGATGACCGAGCCCCCCGGAGCCCGCCTGCGTGTGGCCTTGAGCGCCCTCACCGTCGCCGAATACTTCCGCGACGAAGAAGGCTCCGACACCCTGCTCTTCATCGACAACATCTTCCGCTTCACCCAGGCCGGCTCTGAAGTCTCGACCCTGCTCGGCCGCATGCCCTCCGCCGTCGGTTACCAGCCCAACCTCGCCACCGAAATGGGCGAGCTGCAGGAGCGCATCACCTCGACCAAGCACGGATCCGTTACCTCCGTCCAGGCTGTCTACGTGCCCGCCGACGACTTGACTGACCCGGCCCCGGCTACCACCTTCGCTCACCTCGACGCCACCACCGTGCTCTCGCGTCCGCTTTCTGAACTCGGCATCTACCCGGCCGTCGATCCCCTGGCCTCCACCTCGCGCATCCTCTCGCCGCGCATTGTCGGCCAGGAGCACTACGACGTGGCCCAGGGCGTCAAGCGAATCCTGCAGCGCTATAAAGACCTGCAGGACATCATCGCCATCCTCGGCATCGACGAGCTCGCCGAAGACGACAAGCTCACCGTCGCCCGCGCCCGCAAGGTGCAGAAGTTTCTCTCCCAGCCCTTCCACGTCGCCGAGCAGTTCACCGGCATTCCCGGCAAGTACGTCAAGATCGAGGACACGGTGCGCAGCTTCAAGGAGATCATCGAGGGCAAGCACGACAGCGTGCCCGAGCAGGCCTTCTACCTCAAGGGCGCCATCGAAGAAGTGCTCGAAGCGGCCGAAAAGCTTACGGCAGCTACCGCCTGAGGCTAAGATTTGTCATCCCGACCGGAGCGCGCAGCGCGAAGTGGAGGGATCTGCGGTTAAGTTTTGAAGCGGCACGGCTGGTAGGTACGGGCTTCAGCCCGTACAAAAACAGGTGCTTCGAACCGGGGCTTTAGCCCCTGAGGCAAAGTTTTTGCAGGGGACGGGCCTTACCCCGTCCGTGAATGCAGAGAAGAACTTGAGGCAAGCAATGGACGCTTCCAACCAACTGAGAGTCCGCCTGGTCACACCCGACCAGGTGCTCCTCGACCAGGCCGCCGATGCCGTCGAGCTGCCCGCCAAGAACGGCTACCTCGAAGTCCTCCTCGGCCACGCGCCGCTGCTCGCCCTGCTCGGCTCCGGCGAAGTCCGCATCCACGGCGGCGAGACCAGCGACCAGCGCTTCCACGTCTCCTGGGGATTCGTCGAGGTCCTCCCCGATCGCGTCACCATCCTGGCCGACGACGCCCGCAAGCCCGCCGAGATCGACACCGCCGCTGCGAAGCAGGAACTCGAAGACGGCCATAAGCTGTGGAACGATGCCGGCGACGACGCCTCCCAGTACGAGAAGGCCAACCAGATCATCTTCGACGCCGAATCGAAACTCGAAAGCGCCGCCTCCAAAGCCTGACCTCTCGCCCCGCCCGGCATAATGGGATTGCATGTCTTACTTCCGCTGGGACTGGCGCGGGCCATTTAGATGGAGAACCAACCTACGGAGCAAGCTGCCGTGGTGTCTGAACTCGCTCTTCAGTAAGGGCAAGGACTGCGAAGCCGTTGGTGGAACTCACCAGTGGTACAACATTGATAATGAGAACTCCGGGTGCTACCACTGTCGGGTTGTCCGCGAAGGGCAACTTTGGAGCAAGTCTGCGCCTGTGGAGCCAGAATGACCCTCGACCCCAAAAAGCGGTAGTGGCTATTTGAATTTCACTCGAATGGCTCCGGTCGGTTTACAACGTGGCGGGCAATTCTGCGCGAAATCCTTGAAGGTGTCGAGGTCGCCCGGCTCATTCTTGACGGAAGATTTGGGCTTCATTCGGCGTAATTCCCACTCGGGGGTAGCGCCGATGTGCGTTTCGGGGTCAATATGCCGCGAGATGGGAAGCGATCATGGTGTTAGTTTATTGCGATGAAAGCATGGATGAAACCTGCCAGCGCGTATGCGCTGTTGGGGGAATCGTCGGAACTGAAGAACAATGGAGTGCGCTGGAAGCGAAGTGGGTCGAGCGAACTGGCGGCATCCCGTTTCACGCCAACAACTGTGAAAGCGATCGAGGCGATTATCAACACAATGCCCACCAAGCAAATCAGGATCTCTACAAGGATTTAACCATAATGCTTGCCGACAGCACATTACAGGGGTACGCTTCTTCGGTCGATCTCGTGGCACAGAGCAACGCCTTCCCGTCAGCGACCACCATTTCGCGGCACACATACTATAAGGTCTTCATAGATGTATTAGAAGCAATGACATTTTTCGCAGAAAAGATCGATGATATGGCCGAACTAACATTTGACAACAGAGTTCAGACCAATCACAATGCCGCTCTAATTTATGCAAACCTAAGAGAGTTTCATCCTTCATGGAAACAGCGTCTAGCATCGAAGATATCGTTTGAGTCGTCAGAGGACAATCCGCGTATTCAGGTAGCAGACCTTTTTGCAAGAGAAGCAATGAAGGCTTTAGACAATGTTGTTGGCCCAACAAAGAGACCTATTCGTAAGTCATGGGAAGCTCTACGCGATACCAAAAGATTTGTGGTGTATTCGTGGGGAGAAGACTACTTCAAAGACTTAGTGACAGACCTGAAAGGATTAGAGGAGCGGTGGGGGATAAGGCCATTTGAGTATAGACAATGGCTTACTGACAACAATCGAGAAGATAATATGACGGCTTACTTTGAATATGTTGGATTAGTACTTGAGAAACGCAGCAAATAGGTCTGAATCACGGTTGCGGGTGAACCGGCAATATTGAAACTTTGCTTCGTCCCCGGACGTTCAACAGCGCACTTGGTCTGACGTTTTACCCTACTCCGGCAGCCGTTTCCGCGCGCCCTCGACCCCCGCAAGCGAGCACGCCGAATGTCGCGACGATCCCGCGCTCTTCGACCGCGTCACATGAAAGCGATGCAGAAAGACGTATCGCACCCGCAGCCCGCCGATAATCGCCGGCATCTCCCGCGGCGACCGGTCCAGGTCGACCAGCACCAGCAACGCCGCCTCGCTGGGATTATCGTGGCTCTGCGTCACTCCCACGCCGAAGATCGCCGCATCGGCCATCAGCCGCCGCGCCAGCAATTCGGCCATCGCCCCGGCGCTCCACAGCGTCTCCTGCGGCAGATGAATCCCCGGAAACATGCCTGCCGACTTGGGAGCCGTGCCGTTGCTCACGCTGCTCTCGTCGGTCGCAATCACCTGGGTGCGAATGCCCTCGAAGGTCTGCGGCACACTCACGCTCCCCCGGCTGCGATCCACGTAAACAATCACTGCCGGCTCTCCGGCATCATCGGCGCTGCGCCCGGCGGCCGCTCCCAGAATTCCGTTAGCTGCCGATACCAGCGACTCGTTCGCGTCGTGCGCCGCGGTTTCCGCCTTCCGCATCCACTCTTCCGGCACGCTGGTCGAGGTCGACGGCTCATTCCCGTCGTAATTCAGGCAGGCCACTGGATGCTGCGCCCCGCCCACAATCTTCAGCGGCTGCCCGGCCTGCGTCCCCAGTTCGCCCAACACATCCTGGATAGGATTCGCGACGCTGTATCCGTTCCCGTTGTTGTCCGAGCCGCCCGCAAAAAACAGCCCCACCGGCTCGGCATTGCTCGCGTCCACCACCAGCGCGCCCGAGTCGCCGCTGTCGGAAAAGCTGTTCCCCGGTATGCCGATCTGGTTCGTAAAAATCTTTGTGTAGTACGGCTGCGATTCGGCGCAGTCTTTGAAGTAGTCCACCGCCACCGTCAGGTGAATGGCATCGACGGTCGAACACGTCAGCCCCGTTGTCCGTCCGCTCTTGGCCAGCTCCAGGGTTCGCGACGGGCTGAAGCTGGCTGCCGTCAGCGCTTCTCCGAATCCGCCCGCCGGAGGAGCTGCCCCCAGCTGCGAGCCCGCGGCTCCGCTCGGCTCACCCAGCTGCAGAATCGACCCGCTCGGGTCGACCGATCCCGGATTCACCGCCGCCAGCGCAGCATCCACATTGCTCCGCGGCGCCGCCAGCGGCACTGCATACTTCAGCGCTCCCACCGACCGCCCGGCTCCCGGGGCCGGCGAGGCCGCGCACGCTGAATCGATCAGTCCCGGCTGCACAATCGTGTCGCCCGTCGCCGCATGGTCCGATTCGGCAAGCACGTGATTGTTGCTCAGGATGAACAGATCTCCGTTGCCGCCGCTCACCAGCGCGCCCAGCGTTCCCCCGCAGCAGTCCAGCACGTTGCCGTTGCTGTCGGAATCGTAGTCCGCGTTGTTCCCGCCTGAGGCTCCCAGCTGCACCATGCCCTTCTGCGCCGCCTGGTTGGCCTGCGGTGTGCTGTTCACGCCATCGGCATTTAGCAGGATATGCAGCGGCGCCACCGTGTTGCTCCCGTTCACGGTTCCCAGCAGGTAGAGCGAACTGGTTCCCGCCGGCATGCTCGCGGGCGCTGTATACGTAACTGTGCAGGATGTATATGCTTCGGAGCTTCGCTGGCAGTTCTGCTCGCTCAGCGTTCCATAGTTCGCGTCCAGGCTCACCCCGCCCCGCGCCGAACTCGACAGCCGCCAGCGCACCTCTCCCGACGATACTTCTGCGATCTGCGCCGTCACCGGGGTGTTGGCTCCGAGCGTCAGTGCCGCGTTCTCCGGAGCCAGCGGCTGCAGAAATCCCGGCGTCACCCGCAGCACCACCGTGGCCGTCTTGCTGGCATCGCTCTGCGACTGCGCCGTGATCTTCACTGAGGCTGAGTCGCGATCGAGCGCCGCCGGCGGTGTGTATACACCGGTTGCGTCAATTGCGCCTTGGCCCAGCGACGCGTCGTTTTGTCCCTCGATGATCGTCCAGTTCACCGCGACCGCCGAGCCATCCGCCGCAACCGCCGAAAACCGCACCTGCCCGTTCGTGTTCACCGTGTTGCTCGACGCCTGGATCGAGAACGATTCGTTGCTCGGGCTCGCGACATAGCTCCCCACGCCGCCGCAGCCGGCAACCAGCACCGTCAAGGGTGCAATCAGTCCAAACGCGCGAAAACGAACAGCATGTGCCATGACAGGGAGAACCGGTGTGAATCTTTATGATCGCAGAGCAAACGTGCAGTTGAGTGGCAGCAATCCATTGGACGGTCTCCGGGCATTTTTGTTCCTCGGCCGGCCCGGCTGCGGCTTCGTGCTCAGCAAGATCATACGGCGGAACCCCGCCCCAGCCCAGGAAATGATGTGTCTGGTAGCTATTTTGGCCGGATTGGCCCCATCGCGGGAAGGCCGAACTCTCAGGAAGGAGGGAACAGGAAGGGAAGAAGGGAAGCGGTACGACCGAAAAAACGCTGCCGCCCGCCGGCAGCCAGGCAGGTCAATGAGGGCCCAGCATCACCAGGCCGTGCCGAGACGCTTTCATTGGGAAGCAGTCCCCGGGGTGGAACGCGGATCCACGCCGTAGCCAGAACTTCCCGCAGCGTGTGGACACAACTCTCCCCAGCGCCTGGCGGCGGCATTTCTCACTTTGCGCAGTCTTACGCTGCGGCGTTTGATTTGTTCGACTTGGCGGCTACCAGCCTGCGTAGCTGCGCTGTCAACGGTACCACTCTCAGTTCTCCGGCTTGTGCAGCTCTCAGGTTCCGCAACTCACGGGCACTCAATGGAGTCATCCGCTCCGCCGAGTAATAAATCTGCTTCCCGCAGTCGAGGCATACTTTATACGTCTGATGTTCCAGCGTAAAAGGCCTGGTCTGTTTGTAATGCCGACATCCGAAGAGAATCTCGCAGAAAAAATCAACGATCCCATGGATCCAACTCATCTTTGGGCTCCTTTCCCCCTGCCCTTGGACTACTTGCCTGCGCGGAGGGGTTGCCACGCATTCTGTTAGATGCAAAGTACCCCAAATTGTCTCTCTTGGCTGGAAAATATTACGCGAGGTGTGTAACTTCTTTGTCTCTGTCCGATTAAGCTGCCACCCGGATCACCACCTTGCCGAAATGAACTCCGGCTTCCAAAGTAGCCAGCGCTTCGCGCGCCGCTCCCAGTTCAAAAACCCGGTCCACCACCGGCCTCAACCCGGTGCTCTCGACGGCCCGGTTCATGCTCTCGAAGTCGGCCCGCGACCCTACATAAATACCCTTTATATTCAACTGCTTATGCAGAATCGGCACGATCTGGAATACCTGCTCCACGCCGGTCAGCACGCCAATCTGGGTCACCGTTCCTCCCACCCGCGCCGCTTTGAGCGACTGTGGTAAAGTTGCCGCACCGCCAACTTCGATGACCGCCTCCACGCCTTCGCCGCCGGTCTGTTGCAGCACCCAGTCCGACCATTCCGGCACCGCACGGTAGTTGCATCCTTGGTTAACACCCAGACGCTTCGCCCGTTCCAGCTTTTCATCATGCCCTGAGATCGCCAAAACTCGCGCTCCCAGCAACTTGGCAAACTGCAGCGCGAAGATCGAAACTCCGCCCGTGCCCTGGATCAGCACCGTATCGCCCGGCTTCACGTGCGCCGAAAGTAATGCGTTCCAAGCCGTCACCCCGGCGCAAGGCAGGGTCGCCGCTTCTTCAAAGCTCAAAGCCTCGGGAAGCCTCACCACTCCCTGCTCCGGCAGCGCCACGTACTCGGCCAGCATCCCGTCTATGTCTCCGCCCAGCGCGCCCTTCTGCTTCGCCTGCGTCGGCGCGCCGGCCAGCCAGTTCTGCATAAAGATCCCCGCCACCCGGTCGCCAGCTTTCAGGCTGCTGACCCCTTCTCCCACCTCCACCACCTCGCCGGCGCCGTCCGAGCAGGGAATCCGCGGCCTCGCCAGCTTCGGGTTGTAGTGCCCCTTCACCATCAGCAGGTCGCGATAGTTCAGGCTCACCGCGTGGACCTTGACCAGCACCTGCCCCGGCCCTGGCTTCGGCACCGCCAACTCCGCCATCTCCAGCTTCTCAATCCCGAACGACCCAATCCGCCATGCTTTCATTCGTATCCGCCTCCCCAGCATGGATGCGCCAGCCGGCCCTTTCGACAACATGTATCTGCTCCCACTAGGGCAATTTCCGCGAACCAAGTACCATAGAAATATGGCTAGAGGTTGGGAAAGCAAATCCGTGGAAGACCAGGTGGCGAGTCACGCCGAGCAGCCGACGAACACCACTACCCCGAACAACAAGCAGCAGGACGATGCCGCGAAAAAGCGCGCGCGCCAGGACCTCGAATTGCAGCGCGAGAGAATTCTCTCCCAACGAACCTCAAGTCCGGTCCGCCGCGCCGCCCTCGAAGCCGCGCTCACCGAAGTCGAATCGCGCCTCCGCGATCTCGGCTGATGAATTGTCCTGACGCCGGATAGGATCGGCCTGAGGTTTGTTCTGAGGAACCTCGACTAGCGCCCGAGCTTCCCTTCGTCATTTCCGGTTGAACATGATCGAGTTGGCCTGGTCGATCGTCGTCATCACGACCCGCGCAATATTTACATGCGCCGGCCGCGACGCCGCCCACACGATCGCCTCCGCCACGTCTTCGGGAGTCAGCGGCGTCAGCCCCTGGTACACCTTCGCCGCCCGCGCGCTGTCCCCACGAAACCGCACTTCGCTGAAATCCGTCTCCACCATCCCCGGGTCGATCGACGTCACCCGCACCGCCGTGCCCAGCACATCCTGCCGCAGACCATCGGTGATCAGCCGCTCGGCCGCCTTCGTGGCGCAGTACACCGCTCCCCCCGGATAAGCCATCTCGCCCGCCGTCGACCCCAGGCTCACCACGTGTCCGCTGCCGCGCCGCACCATGCCCGGCACCACCGCCCGGGTCACGTACAGCAGCCCCTTCACGTTGGTGTCGATCATCTCTTCCCAGTCTTCGCGCTTGCCCTCGTACAGCTTGTCGAGACCGCGGCTCAGCCCCGCATTGTTCACCAGCACGTCAATCGGCTGCCACTCCTCCGGCAACGCCGCCATCGCGCTCTCCACCATCGCCGCATCGCGTACGTCCAGGGCAAAGTTGTAGACCTCTGCCGCGCCCGCTGCCAGCAGCCCCTCGCGACCCTCTTCGAGCCGGTCCAGCCTGCGCGCCGCCAGCAGCAGCCGCGCGCCCTCCCGTGCAAATGCCCGCGCCGTGGTTGCGCCGATCCCGGCGCTGGCCCCGGTAATGAAAACAATGCTTCCTTTAAGCGTCCCCATGGAAATTCATCCTATCGCAGCCGCGTCGCACGTTCATGGCTGTGAACCCGGCAGGGGAATCTGGGTGCCCCACATCTCGAATGGGCTCCAAGTTAAATAACTGCCCAATGCGCGCATTGAGGCCTGTGACACAGTCCGAAGTGTCACAAGTCGTCCCGCGGCCGACCGACTGTCTTGTAAGAATGTGAAATCGACCACGAGCGACGGAGGGAATAACCGTGACCAGACCATTCTTTCTTGCAGCCGCTGTATTGACCGGCTTGCTAGTTTCTCACTCTGCTGCCCAGACTCTGGCCTTCCGTCTGTTGGTCTTGGACGCATTGAACGGGGAGCCTCAATCTGGGGTCAGAGTTGAATATTTTTGCGAAGGCGAGGGGTTCAGAGGCGATTCAATCAACACAGCCTCAGACGGGAAAGCAGAGATTCCATCTAAATGTAAATGCAAAAACGGAACACGGATTGAAATCTCGGAATTGCCACCAGGGAATAAAGAGGAGTGTGGCGGAGTTGATGCCTTGACGATTGGCGAAATACTCACCAAAGGCTTCATCAGTGAGCCTACGGGCGCAGGTAACATTTGGTGCCCGAACAAGCAAAGGCGCCGGCTTAGGGCAGTTCCCGGTCAAGTAACTGTGTTCGTTAAAAAGCCGACGTGGTGGCAGGCTCATGTGGCCGGTTAAACCGGCCACGCTCTTCCATTACTGCTGGGTGCCCCACATCTCGCCTTTGGGATGTGGGACTGCTTAGACCCGGCGTGCGGACTCCAGTCGACCGAAGCTCGAAGTCCCTCGCAGGCTGCTGAAAAATCATTGCACCTGGCGAATAATAGTCTTCGATGTGAGTCAGAGTCTTGGCGCAGCTGGCAAACCTCAGTTCCTTACCTTCTGGTTTTGGAGTCGCTTGTAGCGTGCCTTAACCTCGCGCAGCGGGTAAATACTGCGAGTTCCGGGTCGTCTTCGTGCGAGATGTTCGGCATAAGCGGCGAGCGCCCTTTTCCGCTGACCCATTCCTTCCAGGATGAGGGCTACTCTGTAGTGGCAATCTGCAATCAAGGAACGCGCCGCACGAATGCCCTCGCCGCAATCCCCATATGCTAAGTCCTGTTCACCCCAGTTCAGAAGCCATCGATACAACTTGAGCGCCTCTTTACCCCGGCCCAGCATGTCGAGCGAGCCCGCGTAGCCCCAAATCGCAAGCGGGCAATATGGGGCAATCTGCAGAGCTTTAGCCTCGATGTGCAGGGCTCGGAGATACTGTCGTTGCTCGTAATAGGTCAGTGCAAGGCGGCTCAGAAACCAGTGATGGTTCGGATCCATCTTTAGTTCCTGCCGGATCAGCTTGCGTGCCCCAGCCCAGTCTTCGGCACCAATCGCTCGTTCGATGAGGTCGGCTGGACGGTTCTTCACCGAGTCAGTTTACTTCCGAGGCGAGCGATTCCAAAGGCTGGAGGCAGCCTGCTGCCCCACATCTCGCCTTTGCGATGTGGGATCGCTTCGGACGGCGTTAGTGACCGCCCCTCCTCACGAAGCTGTAGACGACCTACTCCCCTTGGGTGTAGAGTGCCTACACCATGACCTCCCCGCCCAAACCCTATCGCAATCGCATCGAACTGCTCCAAGGCACCCTCGATATGCTCATCCTGCAGACCCTCCAATGGGGAGCGCAGCACGGCTACGCCATCAGCCAGGCCATCCGCACCCAGTCCGGAGACGTCCTTCAGGTCGAGACCGGCTCCCTCTATCCCGCCCTCCATCGGATCGAGCGCCAGGGCTGGATCTCGAGCGAGTGGCGCCAGACCGAACAGAACCAGCGCGCCAAATTCTACCGCATCACCGCCGCCGGCAAACGTCAGCTTGCCCGCGACCGCTCCAAGTGGGAATCGATGGTCGCCGCCATCGGCGGCATCCTCAGCCCCGCCGAAGAACCCTGAGGCTTTGCCGGAAGAGGTGCCCATGCTTCGCCCCATACTTCAGTGGATCCGCCGCTTTCGCCCCGACGCTGCCAACTCCGACCTCGACGCCGAGATAGCCGCCCACCTCGCCATGGCCGCCGCCGATCAGCAGTCTCGCGGCGCTGATCCGGACTTCGCGCGCCGCCAGGCCAGCCGCGAATTTGGCAACCAGGCCCTGGTCAAAGATCTCGCCCGCGAATCCCGCCCTTGGATCCGGCTCGAACGGCTGGCCGTCGATTTCCGCTACGCACTGCGACAAATTCGCCGCTCGCCTCGCTTTGCCGCCTCCGTCGTGGGCACCCTGGCGCTCGGCATTGGCGCAGCCGCGGCCATGTTCACGGTAGTCAACAACGTCCTGCTCCGTCCCTTGCCCTATCGCGACGCCCGCCACCTGCTCATCCTCAGTGAATCCGATCGCGCCGCCAAAGAACGCTGGCCCGCTCCCTGGTCCGACATCGACCAGTGGATCGCCCAAAGCCGCTCTGTCGGATCTGCGAGGGGGCGATCAAGCGATGGTCATCCCGACTGCGCCCGTCATCCAGTGCTGGTATCAGCGCTGGCTCGTATGACGTGTGACCTCGACAGGAATCTGGTAGGTGAGCAGCCTACTTCCGCGCCGAAGGATGAGATAGCTCCGGCCGTTCTTATGTGCGAAGACGCCTGACGAGGTGCGGTCGTTGAATCGCAATGGGAACGACAGGATCGTCTTGCAATCAGAGGTCGATAGGACCTTGAGGGCGTGCCAGAAAATGATGCCGAAATCTCCATATGGATCCCCAAAATGCTCTTTTCCGCAACGATAAAGCGCCAAATCCCCTCCCGGAGCGAGTGCTTCATAATCGCAATCGGGCCCGGCAAGATGCTTGATGCGTTCGCTCACAATCGGAAGATCTCCCAAGTCTTGAATGCCAGATAGATGGGCAGCCTGTATGACCGCGGGGCAGGAATCGCCGGCTTTTATCACTCCACCGCCTGGCGGCTCCTCGTAATCGCAACTAGCCACCCGGTCCAGCGTAGGCAGAGCTAGGACGGTCACGGCGAAGGGCAGCGGACTCCCAAATTTCGAAAGCGTGTGCAACATCAACGCGCCGCCGTCACCAAAGAACAAGTGGCCGCCACCAGCCAGTCCACCA
>Ga0207100_1220_pt1 | contig 11595 bp, 10 predicted proteins | sample Alteio_BWMinHeat_82_FD_153520 | JGI IMG/M metagenome (GOLD analysis project Ga0207100, IMG submission 153520) | Enriched cells from forest soil in Barre Woods Harvard Forest LTER site, Petersham, Massachusetts, United States -... | ecosystem: Environmental > Terrestrial > Soil > Temperate forest >...
GGCATTATTCTTGCCTAATACTCCCTGCAGAAGGAGAAATTAGTCATGAAAACATTTCTGAAAATATTAGCGCTTTCGCTGCCATTATTTTTTATGACGCCGAAGAGCGAGGCACAGGTCAGAGTTGGAGTGGATATTCATTTAGGCGATCCAACATATCGCCCGTGGCCAGATGCAGTGTGGGTCCCGGGGTATTACTATTATGAGCCTGAATACGGAAGACGCGTATGGATAACCGGCAGATGGCACCACCACGATGAAGGACGCCATGTAGGCTGGTATAAAGATCGCGGCGGTGAAGGACGTGGGCACGGCGAAGGACATGGACGCGGTCGCTGACATGAATAGGTGTTAGGTTTTAGTTTGTCATTCCCACGAAAGTGGGAATCCATTTATACTGGATTCCCACTTTCGTGGGAATGACATTTTTAACTATCGACTATCAGCTATCTCCGTGAATATCAATTAATGAAAGTGTTAGTGATAATTCATTGATTTTATTAATCAAACGAGCGTTAATTACGTCTGAATATATGAGATCAAATTGTTGATCTCAACTTTTTCACGAAAGACAAAGGAGAAAAAAATGAAAACGCTCTTAAAGATTGCAGCAACTTGTTTACCGATGCTTGTATTATCACCATTGGCAATAACGCCAGCACATGCGCAGGTAAGTTTCGGTGCCGATATTCATATTGGCGATGGAGGATATGTACCCGCACCTCCTCCGCAGGAAGTAATTGTGGATGCGCCCCCGCCTCCTCGCGAAGTCATTGTCGAGCGCCCCTACCCTGAGGCGATATGGGTTCCGGGATATTATAATTATAATGCCTGGACGCCAGGCTATTGGCGCCATCCCCATTATGCAATGGGTCGCGGTTATGGATATGGACGCGGCTTCGAACGCAGAGAATTCGAACGTCGCGATTTCGACCGTGGACGCGGGTATGATCATGATCGCGGACGCCATGAAGGCTGGGACCACGGAAATGGCGGTCGCGGAAGAGAGAGATAATCCATGAGAAAAAATTAATACTAAAATGAAAAAGGCGGTTCGTAAACCGCCTTTTTTATTTTAAATCTGGCGCGAATTTTGTGGAGATTACCCATAGAAAAATTATTAAGAAAGATTTTGCAATAGCACGCAGAACTTTCTTTTTACAAGTGAAAGGAGAAAATATAGTTATGAAAAATCTCATTAAAGCACTTGCATTCAGCTTCGCGCTTCTCATTTCAGCGCCGCTGTTTGCACAGCAAAGCTACCAGATAACGATTGCTCCGCCGGTATTACAAACGGAGGTCATTCCCGATCAGCCGTTTGCCGGAGCAGTATGGCAGCCCGGATATTTTAACTATGATCCTGTTTTAGAGAATTATAGTTGGGTTTCGGGTCAATGGGTAACTCCGCCATTTGCCGGAGCAACCTATATTAGTCCAACATACGAATTAACCTCGGACGGAACATATCTTTTCGTTCATGGAAGATGGATAGGAGTGGGCGGAACAACGATCATGACCACTCCGCGAAACGATGATACGAAACAAGATCTACGCGAGCGCGACAAGCGGAACATGGAGAAAATAAAAGATCATGAAGATGATTAACGAACATGCGCTCAGGTAGTAGTTAGTCGTTAGTAGAGGCTTTGGTTTCTGCTAACGACTAAGACTACCATCTAACGACTGCTCTTCCGTATCCATCCAAAAATATTTTAACAGAAAGGAGAGATTGATTATGAAAAATCTTATCAAAGCAATCGTGCTCAGTACGGCGCTCTTTATTTCAGCGCAATCTTTTGCACAGCTTAGAATAACCCTCACCCCGCCGGCTTTACGAACTGAAATCGTTACCGATCGTCCGTTCGATAATGCAATTTGGCAATCGGGGTATTGGTCATTCAATGTGACAACCAATTCGTACGACTGGGTATCCGGCAAATGGGTACCCTTGCCATTCACCGGAGCAGTGTGGGTCGCCCCACATTACAGGCTCCATGAAGGCGAATATCATTTCGTGCCGGGACATTGGAGACGTGATTAACGATGCATAAAATGAAATGCAAAAGGCGGTTCGAAAGAACCGCCTAAAAATTAAAAACTCATAATTCAAAACTACTGACTATTATTTCTCATCCTTCACAACCCAAATTTGTCCGACTTTCACTTCGTCAAACGAGGCAGGTTTTTCACCAATGGGTCGGGTAACAAGGTGTTTCGCTTTTGGAGATATAACTGTTTCGGGGATAATGACTTTTTCTGTCGTATCGGTTTTTGTTCCGGTTCGGGTTATAAGCTGGTACTTTATTTTCCGGTACGTATCGCTACCAAGATTCTCATAAATTACTTCAAGGTATTGCTTGCCGTTTTCGGGATTGGATTTATCGGCGATGATGGAAATATCATGTGTCTCGACCCAGTTGTCGTCACCCGCTTCTTTCTTACATCCTGCGACGAAAATACCCGAGATTACGAGGGATAGCAGATATATATGTGTTTTCATAGTGCGTATTGATTGAAACAAATCACCGAAATATACGAAGATTTTTGGACGTATCCGAGTAATTCGTGTATCCGGGTATCCGAGCGAATCATAATTTTTACACGGATCGCTCGAATACTCTGGGCTTCTCGGAATACTTTCGTACCTGTATCGGTTTTCTTCAATGATGTTTAATTTTTCCGATCACGAGTTTGCCTCGCCTGTGAGAAGGCGGACGATTGCAATTTTAATTGCCTTCGTTTTTGCCGGTTTTATTTTCCGCTTTGTGCAGTTGCAACTTTGGGAAGGCTCCGAGCTTCGAGGTGCAGCAAGCGCGCAGGGCATTAAGCGTATCGAGCGCGTGCCGGTTCGCGGTGCGCTTTATGATAGAAAAGGCAGAGTCGTTGCCGCAAGTATTCCGTCCTATACTGTCATTGTTACTCCGCAGGATTTTAATCCTTTCCGAAAAACGACGCTGCCATTACTGGCAAAAATTATCGGAGTCGATACGAATTACATCCTTAATAAACTCAATCAAGCCGGCTCTTATACTCGATTTCAGCCGGTAAAGATTTTAAATGACGCCGATCCGAAAGTGATCGCGCAGATCGAAGAGCATCATGACGATCTTCCGGGCGTTGACGTTTCGTTCGAATCCAAGCGCCAGTATGTTGCGCCGGTTCGCGCCTCGCATTTGATCGGATATACGAAAGAAATTTCCGAGGCAATGCTCGAAAAAGTCTCCGACACTCAAGACAGCGACTATTATCATCCCGGAGATATTGTCGGGACTACAGGTTTGGAATCGGTTCATGAAAGAGATCTGCGCGGAGTCAAAGGATATGAATTTGTCGCAGTCGATTCGCGTGGACAGCGGCAGGCGCGTTTCAAAGAAGGAAAAGCCGATATTAATTCTGTAGATGGCGAAAGCATTCAGCTTGGGATGGATATCGATCTGCAGGTATATGCCGAGCAGCTTCTTGAGCAGGCAGGAACAGGCTCAGGCTCAATTGTTGCAATTGATCCGAATACCGGAGAGATTCTCTGTCTTGTCTCGAAGCCCGATTTCGATCTCGATGTTTTCAGCGGCAGAACGACGAAGGCAGAATATCAAGAAGTCATGCTCGATCCGACGCATCCTCTTTATAATCGCGCCATGCAAAGCGCCTATCCGCCCGGCTCGACCTGGAAGCCTATGATGGCGGCTGCATGTCTGGAATCAAAAACGATTCCGTTTAATTTTGCGCTCAATTGCCCCGGATCGTTTACCTTCGGCAATCATACATGGAACGATGATGCCGCGCATGGGCACACCGATATTCATAAATCGATCGTTGCTTCGTGTGACGTCTTCTATTATAACATGATTTTGAAACTCAGTCTGGATTCGATGTATCGCTATGCGAAGCTTTTTGGATTTGATTCCTCAACCGGAGCTGACATCGGTCACGAAGGCAAAGGCGTAATTCCGAATACGCAGAAAATGAATCATTGGTATCCGAAAGGCTGGACCAAAGGATATATCGTCAGCCAAGGAATCGGACAAGGGGAGATCGGCGTAACGCCGATACAGCAGGCGTGTTATGCTGCAACATGGGCGAATCATGGAGTCTGGGTCCAGCCTCATGCTGCACGCAGCATTTATAATACGAAGACGGGAAAGTGGGATCTGGTACAGCCTGTCAAACGAAAACTTCCTATCGCCGACACGGTGATCGAATATGTTCGAAATGCCATGTGGGGCGTTACACATGAAGCAGGGGGAACAGGACATGCTGCGGAAACGCCCGGTCCGCATGATTGCATGATTGCCGGAAAAACCGGAACGGCAGAAAATCCGCACGGCAAAGATCATGCATGGTTTATTTCTTTCGCCCCGTTCGATCATCCGAAGATCGCGATGTGTGTCTTAGTAGAAAACGCCGGCTTCGGTGGAGCGATCAGCGCACCGATTACAAGAAAACTTATCAAATATTATCTCTATGGAGAGAGAGAAGATTCACTTCCAAAAATCCTTCCGAACACTCCCGAATACGAAAAGATGAAAGCGGAAAAATACCAGAAAAAGTCGCAGATTCGCAGTGGCGAACAGAATCAACAGCCGAAACCCAAAGAAATGCCAAGAAAAAATGCCGAAAAAGAGGCGATTCTGAACCAAAAACGCAGTGGGTGAAGAATTCATCAGAAATAATTCAATTTGAGTTTGGATTTTGTGGAAAAATGTTGTAGTTTTGTAGCGCCCGTAGATACATTTTTTTCGATTCATAAGCCACATAAATGAAACGGAATTTCCCCATATTCGCACTCGCGGCACTGTCGCTGGTTCTATTAATATCTTGTGGTTCACCAACTCCCCCTCCTCCAGCTTTTTCCAGCGAAATTTGGATTACTCATTCCGTCATAAAAAATATCGCCGAGAATAAGGCATTGCGCAATGACACCGCAAAAAAAATGGGACCCGGAATCCTTGAACTTGTCGAACAATATAAAGAGAATGGAGCGTCGTTCAAAATTCCGACTTTTGTTCTTGGAAAAGAAGATTTAGTTCAACTCTCCCTTGCCCGAAAAGATGGTTATCAACGAGTTTTCGTCTATATATATCGCGATAGTACTATCACTTCTGAAAAGACTTTGCTAAATGACCTTGCAGCATTGGGATTACTTATCATCGATTCATTGAATAATCCCGATGCAAACATCGTACGCCAGATGGATATTAATCCCAACGTTCCATTCATTCAGGCTCGTATTAAGATGAAATTTTCGCCGAGTACAGGAACTACTATGATAGAAAGGATCGCCGGTCTGGAGAGCGTAAGCCAAATAACACTTGTGACCGAGCCTTTTCGCAGCGCTCCAAGCGGCGCAACTGCCTTTGCACCTCAACCACCCGATACGTTCCCGATGCCGCATGTATCGAACGGAGGAGCGGGTATTGTTGTCGGAGTCATGTCCGATGATTGCGGCTCTAATGATGCAGTACCCAATTTGCCTTCTTTTCTCCAGCAGGCAAAAAACCAGAATGCGATTAATGTGAATGATTTTCCGATACCAAATGGCGATAATCTTGCTGAACATCGTACACATGAAGGGTTGGCAATGATGGAAGTTGTCCATAGCGTTGCTCCATGGGCGTCGGTTACATTTGCATCTGCTGCCGGTCCGGGTGAAGCAGGAATCGTGACTTTTACTAATAATATCGACCGGCTTGCCTCAAGCTGCCAAGTCATTACCGATGATATTTTGTATCCCGAAGAGCCGATGTTCGAAGATGGCGATATAGCCAAGGCAATGGAGCGAAATAGCCGGGACCATCAAACGGTTTTCGTTTCGGCAGCAGGGAATTGGTCGAAGAACGTGTATTCCTTTCGATTTAAACCGACTTCAACAAGTATGCCGGTCGGGAGAGCATTTTCCTGGCTGACTCAAAAGATTCATAATAATTCGAACGGGGATTACAGAAAGAATTTTGAAATTTTACCGGGTCGTGGAGTAGATGTCGTTCTTCAGTGGGATGAGAGATGGGGTCATTCTGCTAATGATTACGATCTCTATCTCGTCGATATTGCAACATCCTCTATTGTAGCTGCCAGTGCAAGCAATCAGACCGGCGGGCAAAATCCGTTTGAGCATCTATGGTATAACTATTCTCCGTGCTGGGGTGAAAAAGGATTTAAAATTGTGATCTCGGCATATTCGGTCGATACAAATTATAAGCCGAAGATGAAACTTCTCATTCGGGGTATAACTTCATCGGCTGAAATGGCTATGAGCATCGTCGGTCATCAGGCAAGCGATAGCGTCCTCGCATGTTCGGCGATGAATTACGATGCGGATCTGACAACCGAGGTAGGGAGCTCTCAAGGGCCTTTTGTTGGTAGCGACGTCACACGGAAGAAACCCGATGTTTCTGGATTGGATGGCGCTCCGACAACAGTTTTCGCTCCATTTACAGGTACATCGGCTGCCGCCCCGTATGTTGCCGGCATTGCAGCGCTCATGCTTTCCACTCAGAAAACAGCGGGTGTAGTATTTAAGAGTGCCGATGTCCGGGATTTTATCAGAAAAGCCTGCATTTCCGGATCCGGAGGGTTTAGTACTATTTCGGGGAACGGACGATCAGACGTCTTTAGAACAGTCTCAGGCTGGTTAGATTATGTCGATCATCATTTTGCCAGCGGTAATAAATACACGGCACGTTTCGCTGACGGAGTGGCTACAATAGATATTCCTTCTGCCGGTGGTTCCGGAAATAACATGCTTGTTGGAGTCAATATCAATAACTATACACCCGGCGAAGTAATCACACTGAGAAAAAATGGGGCGGATATAGCTCAACTCATAGACGCTTCGGGAACATTCGATGGGAATTCGCTCCGATTGATTTTTGATAATAATGCGCCGCCGCCAGCCGCAGGAACTCGGAAAAAAAGAGGATATTATAAGCCGTTCGCCGGGGCCTTGCCTCCTGTAGGTGCATTTCCGGGAACCTGGAGTGTTGCTGCTTCGGGGTCTGCCAAGATTCAGAACTGGGGTATTTTGCTGACGCCGTAAATTTTTCACGAATGTAATCATAAAATTATGAAAACTCTCTTCTCGCTCATCGTTTCGATTCTTATTACCGTTTCCTATAACGGCTGCTCGGATTCTTCCGCTCAAAAACCGGGTTCGGCACAGCCTGCGAATCCGGCGTTGGATAAAAAGATCACCGATCTCACGCCTGGCGATCTTATTAGCCTTAAAATGGGCTATCCCTCTCTTTTCGGGTGCTGCTGTTGCTGCGGAGGCGGGCATGGTTCCGGCGGCGGCGGTTCGATGGGCGGAGGGTATGGGCAATTCGGAACTCGCCCGACTACAACAGTTACTGCTCCAGGTGTTACCTCAGGTAGCGGAAGCACTCAGCAAATTTTTTCTATTATGGTTTCTCCCGATAATGGTTCATCTCCAACCCTCGCGAGCAATTCAGTTATGGTATATGCATTCTCCACCCTTCCGGGAGTAAGTGTTTCTATCGGCACTTCCACCCCGATTGCTGTCGATCCATATAGTTATTATTATCCTATGGGATTTTCGCAGATCGTGATGTCTGTCGGCAACCCATCTTCCGGCGGACTTACATCCCGGAGAATCGAGCAAGGGCTTGCGCCTGCCGGATCTACGTTCGGAACCGGCTTAGGGACAATAACCCTTCCAGTTTCCGTCACTCTTCCTGCAGGCTATACTTACATGAACGCTACTCAAACCATGTATGCTCCGACACCTCCGGGCGGGTTTTATTCTGTTATGATCGGAATTTCCGGTAATAATTATCTCACTATTGTGGTTGGAGATCACTCGTATTTTTACTAATAAAAGTGTTGGGCGCTCTTTCATCTAAATGAAAGAGCGCCTACTTTCTTCACATTAACTAATTTCATTTACATATATGAAAAAATCACTTATTTGCATTTCATTGTGCGCCATTATTGGCTGTGCAAAACCGGATAATCCGTCATCGAGCCTCGCTTCGGCAAATTCTGCGGGGGGGGGGTATTAGAGTAACCTCCGGTGATATTAGAGTTACTAACAACTCTAAATCCAATATATTAGGTAATCGTCCGACAACAACCATTAGTTCTACGAGTGTCGTCAACCCTATCTCTGTTTTTGTTCCGAAAGATAGTAATGACGCAGAAGTATTCTGCTATTTCGTAGGGAGCAGCGGCGATCCGAAAATATCAATTTCCGATGATGGAACGACGACTAATTTTGTCCGTTCCGGTTCGAGTCAAAGCGGTACTCAATTAAGTTTGGGTTCTTATGCCAGATATGTTATTCATGCCAGTTCGACTGCCGATAAAACTGTCTATATTACACTGACATATAATTCCGGTTCGACGTCTTTCGGTAATTATTTCCAAGGACCCGGAGCCCCTGAATTCCTTTCCGCTCACTTTTATACAGGCACTACTGCTGCGGGTATTGTGATAGGCGATGCCGCTATTTTCCAGTAAAATCAGCAACACAATCATCTCCTTCATATTTTTTCAATTGAAGGAGATGATTCATTTTCTTGTTTGATAATTGTCTCGAGTTCTAGAATTAATTCTTGAAATTCTTCCTGATATTGAGGGTTATCAAATTTGCCATCCCGAACTGTCTCTATTTCACGAAAACCTTTGCGTATGGCATGCCTTAAAATGGCTATATTTTTTTCAGGCATTCCAAGTAGGTCATATAACCCCCCAAGGTTATAGAGAGTCATTCCATCTAAATCTTCACTTGATAAAATATCAGCCTCTCTTAATGCATCTTCATTTCTTTCAGCCCAATGAAGGGTGTAAGCATATCCGACCCTATAAAAATAATCATCGGGATGATATTTTACATGTTTTTCGAGTATTGGCAGCGCATCTTTTGCTCGTTCTTTAATCTTCTCAGAATCATTAAGAATTGAAAGGGATACTAAAAAATTAAAGTAATGCCGATTATTCGGCGAAATTTTCAGGGCATTTTCAAAAGCACTCACCGCTTCGTGTATTTTTCCAGATTCGAGATAAACATTTCCGAGCATATTTAGTATATCAGAATCATTAGAGTCCAGAGCAGCAGCCAGCAATAATATTTTTTCGGCTTCATCATAATTTCGCTTTTGCCATGCGATCTCTCCTGTTATCCAAAGTGTCTTAGCAGATTCTCCTCCGAGTTTAATTGCTTTCTGAAGATTACTTTCGGCTTTTTCAAGTAATTTCAGATCTCGTGAACATTCTCGATAATAAACGACAATCGTTCTTGCCATTTGAAGATAGGCATCAATAAATTTCGGGTCTAGATTTATTGCTTCTTCATAGAATTTTATAGCTCGTTCATAGGCAGTCCTTGTTGTCTTATTGTGCATGGCATTTCCTTTAAGCCATAATTCATACGCCTCGGCATTTACCGTCGGCTGTTCGGCAATTATTTCTTTATCTTTCGGCGTAAGCCGCAACTTTAATGTCTCAGTAATCTCCTTTGACACCCTCTCCTGCAGTTCGAAAATATCGTCGAAGCTGCCATCGTAGTGAGCTGTCCAGAGCTGCTGGTTGGTGAAGGCGTCGGTGAGGGAACTGGTGATGCGGATCTTCTCGCCGGCTTTGCGGACGGAGCCGCCGACTAAGTAGCGGACGTTCAGGTCGCTGGCGATCTCCTGCGCTTTGGGATGATGCCGTTTGTAATACATCACATCCGTGCGGCTCGGCACTTTCATATTTTCGAGCGCGCCGAGCGTGGTGATGAGTTCATCGAGCATACCATCGGCGAACCATTCGTTATCGTGCTCACGGGAAAGATCGTCGAAAGGCAGAACTGCCAGGCGAATATCTTTGGAAGCGGGAACGGGTGTTCGGGCGTTCAGGCGTTCGGGCGTTCGGTTTTCTGCTGTTCGAATTTGTAGTTGTTCAAGCGCTTTGAGGATGGAAACTGAATCTTCTATTGCAACCTGATGTAATCCGGTAAGATGATAGGCGAACTCTTCGGTAAGTTCGGTATCGTCGATCATGATCGGAAGCAGATGCTTATGCTTCTGTGCAGCAAGATTTAATTCCTTAATGACATTCTCGCTCAGGACCGATGAAGAAGAAATAAGAACGGCGACGAGCTGTGAACTCGTGATTGCTTGCACGATTTCCTTACCCCAGCGGTTCGCACCATGAATATGGTGCTGGTCGATCCATGCGTCATATCCGGACGCGCGCAATTTTTCCGCCAGCGAAAGCGCCTGCAGGCGGTCATGAGATGAGTAGGATATAAAGACGTCCGGCATGGGGGTTTTTAGCTGACAGTTCACAGCCGACAGCTAACAGTTCAAATCAATTCATGCAAACATCCCATGAATCGTAAAAATCCCATAAATCACGGTTCAGACAGTCCAGTGCCGTATTTTTGCAGTCCACATAAGGAAAAAAGATTATGATGTTTTCACGCTGCTATAGCGGCACAACGCAGGGGATCGAAGCCTACACGGTCGAGATCGAATCGCATATCGAGAATATGTCGCCGCTCTTTATTATGGTCGGCTTGCCGGATTCTGCAGTTCGGGAATCGAAAGAGCGTGTCATGGCGGCAATGAAAAATTCGGGATTGCAATTCGATTTTTCCAAGCGCATTACGATCAATCTTGCCCCCGCCGATATACGTAAAGAGGGGAGTGCGTTCGATCTGCCGATCGCTTTGGGATTGCTTGCAGCGACTGGCGGAGTCGAGCCGGATGTCTTAAAACAATTCATCGTGCTTGGCGAACTTGCTCTCGATGGCTCGGTGCGTCCTGTTCATGGTGCGCTGAATGTGGCGCTGCATGTACGCGATATGAAATCTGAAATGCCGAACCTGCGCGGAGTGATCCTGCCGGTGGAAAATGCGCGCGAAGCAGCACTTGTGCAGGAACTCGAAATTTTTGGCGTTGCAACTCTGCGTGAAGCAGTTGGATTAATTAATTCGACCTCGATCATTGCGAAGACCGATGTAGATGTTCGCGGGCTTTTCAAGCAGCATTCCGAAGATGGGTTGCTCGATTTTGCCGATGTTAAAGGACAGGAAGCAGTGAAGCGCTCGCTCGAAGTAGCCGCAGCAGGCGGGCATAATGTCATTATGATCGGGTCACCGGGAAGCGGGAAGAGTATGCTGGCGAAACGATTTCCCTCTATCTTGCCGCCGTTGACATTCGATGAAGCTCTTGAGACAACAAAGATACATTCTGTCTCAGGAATTTTGCCTACTGATACTCCGCTCATTACGACGCGCCCGTTTCGCGCGCCGCACCATACGATTTCCGACGCCGCGCTTGTCGGCGGCGGAATGAATAATATCCGCCCCGGCGATATATCGCTTGCGCATCACGGGGTCTTATTTTTAGACGAGCTTCCGGAATTCCAGCGTAATGTGCTCGAAGTTCTACGACAGCCGCTTGAAGATGGAAAGGTAACGATCTCGCGCGTGAAAATGACAGTAACGTATCCGGCGAATTTTATGCTTCTCTGCGCGATGAATCCTTGCCCGTGTGGGAATTTCGGTTCAACTCTTCACCAGTGCACTTGCTCGGAGCAATTGCGCTCTCGCTATATGAGTAAAATTTCCGGTCCATTATTAGATAGAATCGATAT
>Ga0207100_1221_pt1 | contig 11541 bp, 7 predicted proteins | sample Alteio_BWMinHeat_82_FD_153520 | JGI IMG/M metagenome (GOLD analysis project Ga0207100, IMG submission 153520) | Enriched cells from forest soil in Barre Woods Harvard Forest LTER site, Petersham, Massachusetts, United States -... | ecosystem: Environmental > Terrestrial > Soil > Temperate forest >...
GCGCGTATGTTTTCAGTATATATATGTAAAATAATCACTTAGCGGTACGCTCCCCCCCCGGGGGGTATGGGTTTTCAGGACGCTCAGCCGAACGAGACTTCGTACATCGCGCCACGTTTCAACGCCGCCGAGACCGTTCCGTCCGCCGCCTGCGCTAGAGTCACTCGTGTACGCCCCGTCCGGACCGACGCTACCTTCTGCCTCGCCGGCGCCGCCAAACGGACGTCCACATCCTGGGAAGCTCGAAGCGTCGCGCCGGTCGCTTTGCACGCCGTCCACTCGAGGTCGATCTCGAGCCCGCCGCGCGCACGCAGACCCCGGAAGCTTCCGTGCGGCCACGCCTTCGGTAGCGCCGGCAGCAAGCGGACGACGCCAGCGTGCGACTGCAGCAGCATCTCGATCAAACCGCTCGGACCGCCAAGATTGCCGTCGATCTGGTACGGCGAGTTTTCCTTCAACCCGCACACGTCAAACAGGTTGTGTCGCGTCGACTGTCGGAACAGCTCCAGCACGTTCTCATACGCCGCGTCGCCGTCCTCGAGCCGCGCCATGCAGTTGATGATCCAAGAGCGCGACCAGCCCGTGCTTCCACCGCCCGCCGCGAGCCGCTTATCCAGCGTCATCCGCGCTGCCTTCGCCAGCTCCGGCGTGCCGCGCAGAGTAATCTGGTCGTCCGGATAAAGCCCGAACAGGTGCGAAATGTGCCGATGCCCAGGCTCGTAATCCGCATAATCTTCCGGCCACTCCTGCAGCCGCCCGTCGTGCGTGACGCGAAACGCAGGCAGCCGCGGAATCGCCGCCTTCGCTCGCGCCACCAGCTCCTGGTCCTCCGCCGGACCGCCGAGCAGTTCCGACGCACGCACCAGCCGCGTAAGTACCGCGCGCGTGATCGACAGGTCCATCGTCGGCCCCATGCACAGATTGAACGCCTTGCCGTCCGCCAGCTTGTACTTGTTCTCCGGCGAGCACGATGGTCCAGTCACAAGCTTGCCCGCGTAAGGCGTTCCTTCCGGCGCTTCGGTCAGGTAGTCCAGCAGGAACAGCGCATTCTCGCGCAGCAGCGGATAAGTCCGCTCGCGCAGAAACCCGAGGTCGCCGCCGTACTCATAATGGTCCCACGCGTGCGTCGAGAGCCACGCACCGCCCATTGCCCAGATGCCGCCGCCCAACGCGTCGATCGGTGAGGAGTCGCCCCAGATGTCCGTGTTGTGATGCACCACCATGCCGCGCGCGCCATAGTACTTCTTCGCCGTAATTGATCCGGGCCCGCGCGTCGCATCCTGAAGATCGAACTGCGGCAAATGGCAATCCGCAAGGTTCGCACGCTCCGCCAGCCAGTAGTTCATCTCGGTGTTGATGTTCACCGTGTACTTGCTGCCCCACGGCGGATCAACCGAATCGTTCCAGATTCCCTGCAGGTTCGCGGCCAGCGTGCCCGGCCTGCTCGAGGAGATCAGCATGTAGCGCCCAAACTGGAAGTAGATCGGAAGCAGACCAACGTCCTCGCCGCCGTCCTTGATGTGCTGCACTCGCTGGTCCGTCGGCACGCCCGCGTTCGCATCCTCACCAAGCCGAATCTCGGCACGGCGAAAGAACCGCTGGTGATCCGCAACATGCCGCGCCTTCAACTCGCCGTACGGCCGCACACTTGCCGCCTTCAGGTTTCGATCGACCGCAGCCCGCATTGCGTCATCGCCGGCCGGAAACCGATAGCAGGTCGCGCAGTCGATCAGCAGCGTCACCGCCGTCGCATCCGCAACCGTCAGTACGCCACTGTCGCTCGTCACTGTGCCACCGGTTGCCAGTGCCAGCAGTTCACTGTGGAAGCGAATCCCCACGGGATTTTCCTTCACCGGCAATCCCGGATTGTCGTTCACCGGAATCGCCGCGCCAGCCAGCACCAGCCGATCCTGGCCGTCGGAGCTGGTCGAAAAATGCGCCGGCCGATCCATCCGCGCCGCGAAGCCGATTTTGCCAGGCCCGTTCGCCGTCATCCGCGCAACGATCACCTGGTCCGGCGCCGAACTGAATACCTCGCGCACATAGGTCGTTCCAGAGTGACGAAAACTTGTCTTCGCAATCGCTGTGTCCAGGTTCAACTCCAGCCGATAGTCCTCGACCTTCGCGTCCGGTGTCAGACCGCTCGCCGAGAAATCAAGCCGCAGATCACCCAGCGTCTGATAGCACGGCATGCGCCGCGGAATTGAGAGCATGTCCGTCGTCGCCAGTGCCTCGGCCTCGGCGATCTTGCCTGCGAAAAGCAACTCGCGAATCTTCGACACCGCCTCTGCCGCCTTCGGATTGTTGCGGTCGCGCCGCTCTCCATCCCAGATCGACTCTTCGTTCAACTGCACCCGATCCATCGCCGGATTCCCGAAGACCATTGCTCCCAGCCGTCCGTTGCCGACTGGTAGCGCGTCCGGCCACGTGGCCGCGGGCCGAGCAAAGTGCAGCACGTATTGTCGCGATTCTGCCTCCGCATCCGGCGCACCGGCCCATCCGCGCCGCGCCGCCGCGGCCGCAGCTATCGTCGCCGATCCGGCCAGAAAGCGCCTGCGGCTCACCCGGTTCGTCGAACTGGAAATCGTCATCTCCACAACCGCCTATCAAAGCTCATAGATCATCCCTGTATGACCAGGAACCGAAACCACGCTCGAACGCGCGACACCGGCTTCACCAAACATCGTACCTTCTTTGCTCTCGAGACTCGGGCCGCTCAGCTTCCACGCCTTCGCTCTCGCTCGCGTGGGCAACTCCACGCTCACAGGGCCATTGTCCTTGTTGATTATGGCAACCCGGCGTCGACCGGCATTCTCTGCTACATACGCGGTCACGTGCGGTCCCGCGCCGGTCAGAGTTGCCGGCCGCATGTTCGCGCCCGCAAAGCTTTGCCCAAATTGAATTCCAGAATACTCTGGCCTGTGCGAGAACCCAGTCGACGGAGCGCCGGCGATCGGTGTGTAAAAGCCGCTGCCGCCGCCGTGTAGATTTACTCCGCACCAACCCAGCGCGGCGAACCGCAGCATCGTATCCGCGCACCACAGCGCTGACGCCAGTGTGTCCGATACGCCCGGCTGACCGCCGTTCCAGCACGAGTTTCCCTCGCTCATCCGGAAGGGAAGTCTCGCCAACTTCATCGCTTGCGCAACTGCTGCGAATCCGGCCTCATGCATGGTTGCCTGTTTGGGAACCGCCTCAGCCAACTGATCGAGCGTCGCGCCCTGACTGCCTGCAGGTCCCATCGCGTAGTAGTGCGCCGTCATCAGAATCACATCCTTGTGCCTGGGTGCCTCGTTGGCAAACACCGTCAGAAACGGAAGCTTATTGGAGATGTCTGGGCCGGCGAACTTTGCATCCGGCGCGGTCGCAACGATCGTATCGTGAAAATCGTTCCATTCGCGCATGTAGTCGGCCGGCCCCCAGGTCGCCGGCCGATATCTGTTGCGAAACGAGTCGGGTTCATTGGCAATCTGGAAGGCGATCAGCCGCGGCCCGAGAATGCGAAAAGCCGCCGCCGCCTCAGCCGCTGCATTCTCCTTCGTGCCTTGCCCGAGATTCAAGCCGTACAGGCAACTCCAACCCGTCGCATCCAGAAACTCCCGCAGATTTCTGAGTGCCAGCGCGGTTGTCACCGTCCCATGTTTCACCGTTTTGCTTGTGTCTGGCCCGAAGACTTCGAACGGCGGAGAACCTACAGGGTCGGCATCGGAGTAAGTCGTGTACTCGCTCGACCCGCCCCCCAGCCGCAGATTCCCGCTCGGTGAAAGCGCACGGAACAATGCAATCAACTCCTTGTTCCCCGGTGCAAAGAACTCCGGATTGGCCAACTGCGCCGACTCGTACGACAGCCCTGTAAAGTCCCGCGGAATCGTCGGGCCGGTCTTAGTCGCGTCAATCTCCAGTTTCGTCGTCGCACCAGGTTGCCCAAAGCTCGGCATCGCTGTGACGGCGACTCCTGCCGCCATTCCCGCGACAAAGTGTCTGCGATTCATCGTGCGGCTCCAACCTCGGCGCCCGCCGCAAGGGTAAGGTCGAACGTTACTCGATGCCCAACCTCGCCCGCGGCGACAATTGCCTGCTGCCCGTTGGCCGAAGTTGTGATCGCACTCATCAGTATTGGCTCCCCATCCATCTTCGCGTCCGATAGTCTAGAGCCCACCGCCAACGGCACATGCACAAATGTCTCCACTGCTCGCGTGCCAGGATCGAACTCCAGGTGCAGCGTTGTCGGCGAGGTGCGCTTCAAATCCAACGACACCACCGTCCCGAGCGTTGTCGGCGTACGCTCGACGCTGGCCGCATCCCCTACCTTCGCAATCCACTCCGCCGGCAAACCTGCAAGCAGATGCAACGTGGTCTTACTTTGCGCTGTCACAGGCGCCTCCGTTCGCTCCTGAACCAGCATGTCGCGCAGCAGATCCACTACGTTAGCGTTCCCCCATGCCTCGGGCATATCGCCAGTTCCCTGCATATTCTGCCGATTGCTATGCGGCGTATCGCAAGCGCGCTCCTTGGTAACGTCCGTCAGAATCTCTTCCTTGAATACGTCTGTCGTGTAAGAGTGATTCAGCGCCGCCACCAGTAACGCCGCGTTCTTCTTCACATCATCCCGCAGCAGATACGTCTCTGACATATTCATCGCCTCGCCCGGCCAGGTACCTGCCGGCCCTGCCCACGCAACATTCGTCGGCAGTCCCTGCGACTCCTCGCCCTCCATCCTGGTCAACAGCCCGCTCACCAGTGGATCGTCCGGGCTGTAGAGCTCCGTCGGCCAGATCGCCAGGAACGTCTGCGAGTACGCCGCATCCGGTCGTGTCGGCTGCGCAGGCAGATATGGAACTGCCGTCTTCTCGAGCTTCACCGAGCGCTCTACGGACTCCCGAATCGCCGCGGTGTACAAGCCATACTCCTTGTCCAACCACGCCGCGTCGTCCGTCTTTCCCAGCACCCGTGCTGCATCCGCACTCACTCTCATGCCATACGCGGCGAGAAAGTTATGCGAATACGAATGTCCTTCGGGCAGCCCCGAGTCCCCATACGACCACGGTAGCAGGCCATACCAGTACGTCTTCTCGCCGGGGGCAAGCGGCGGCTCCGGCTCCGGCCTGCACTTTGACCCCGTTAGCATTCTCCGAATTGGCCGCGCGCCGACGGGAACACCTGCAACGTTCTCGTAAGTCGTCTCCTCGCGATGGTCGCGCACCCATTCCGACGCCCGCAGCAGAAATGGATATGCCTGTGCCAGCCATGCCTTGTCGCGCGTGTATTGGTAGTAGTCCCAAACGGCGCCCGCATTGCCGCCGATGTTATCCCACGCCGGCCATCCGCTGGTCGGCGGCCCGTCCCATTCCCCATCATCATTCATGATGTGGAAAGCATGTTCCACCGACTCCCGTGCTGGCTGCAAATACCCTGCTACCTCCATTGCTCGCGCCTGAAAATACTCCCCCCGCCCCCAATATTGCCGGTAGACATCCGGCCCGTCCAGGGCCCACAGATCGCCCTTCGAGTCGTACTCGGTCAGGATCAGCACGTAGGCAATTGAAGCATCGAAAAAATCGTTCAGCACCTGCTCCGGATAGTGGACCCGCGCCCCGCGTGACCACATACCATCCCACTGCGAAGCCGCCTTCACCAGCAGAGCTTCGCCACTTAGCGTAGAAAGCTCAGCATTCCTAGCAGACGGCCATTCGTACGGAACGCGCAGCCAGATCGTCTTCGACTCCTTGGGCGCGAGTGTAGCGCGCAACGCCAGCGTCAGCCCACCATCTTCCGCCGTCACCGTCGCTCCGCCCGTATCGGACACCAGTGCCACATCCTCGCCTGCCCCAGTCATCAACACGTCAGCGACCACGTGTCCCGGAAGATTCCTCTCGCGTCCACTCAATTTCAGCACAACTTTCTGGGGTGTAGCGCCATCGTTCGTAAACACCAGCCGCACCACATCCAGACCCCTTGCGCCCGAATTTGTCGTTGGCATTTCCCCCGGATTTGCATCGGGATCGACGGCAAATGCCAACTCTTCCAAGTTCACGGCGGCCGCAGAAAAATTCGACACCACAAACGGATACCGATTCTTGTACAGCGTCTGAGTTCCTGGCTGCAGCGCCACCTGCCCGTTGACCCCCTCGACGAACGGTTCAATTGCAAGCGTTCCATCCATCTGGCTCGAGAAACCAATCGGCACATCCAGCGGCTTCCGTTTCAGCGACCACTGCGACCACCGCAGCGATCCGTTCTTCTCCACCGTCGTCTTGTGCGACCCATGCGGCAGCCCAATCAAACTCTGCGCATCCGTATTCGTATACCGATGGTCGATGCCCAGGTCGACACCGCCGCTGCCCTGCGCGAAGCCGCTCGGCGGCACCGCGGCAAGCAGGGAACCGATGCTCAACAGAATCACGCTATGTAGCCGTCGCATCGCTTACCTCTCCTCAACCAGAATCATCTCGCCGCCCCGGTCGCTCGACCGGTACGCTGCCTCGACCAGGGCCATCGTCTCGTACGCCGACTCGAAGCCAGTCGGCAACTCCGCCACCGATCCCTCCACGTACGCCAGCAGCGCGCCCATGCTTCCCGCAAACGCATCCGGAAACCAGTTCCCGCTCACCGGCACGCTCTTCCATCCGGCTGTGCCGCGCACCGCATAGCGCAGCGTGTCAGGCTTTCCGGTCGGGTAGTCCAGGAGCACGCCCATCTCCATCCGGATTGCGCCGCCGGTCCCCTCCCACTGCACATAGCTGCACTGCGTCTCGGAAAAGTCATGCCCATGATTCGTCAACACAACCACTCGCTTCGAATCTCCGTAGTCCAGAATCATCGAAGTCTTCGTCGCCGCCGACATCCCGCACTGCGGATTCCGCACTGTCTTGGCATACACACCACGCGGATTTCCCAGCCACGATCGAATCAGATCGACATAATGAATGCTGTGGTAAAGAATCTCCAGCCGCGGCGCCTTAGCGAGAAACGTCCATAGCTCCCACGGCGTATACGTCCGTACCTGCACCTCAATGTCATTCAACTCTCCCAGCAGCCCAGCCTTCGCCAGCGCTGCCGCGCCCAGATGGTTTGGTGCATAACGCAGCTGGAAGTTCACAGCCGCGGTCAATCCGCGCTTGCGGCACAACGCTCGAATGTTCTTCGCTTCCTGCAGCGTTTCACCCATTGGTTTCTGCATCAACACTGCCGCCCCTTGGGGCAACAGCGGCAGAATGCCCAGAAGTTGCGACGCCGGCACCGCTACATCGAACACTGCATTCGCTGGCGAAAACCGCACTGCTTCCTCCACCGAATCGAACCCTCGTACGACGTCGCCTCCGAGCGCCGAGGGTGGAATCGCTGCAGATAAGCGCTGCGCCTTCCCTGGCAGGATGTCGGCGATCGCTGCTACGGGAAATCCTGCCTTCGTGTATGCCGGCAGGTGCGCTGCCTGCACGATGCCGCCGGCGCCGAGAATCACAATCGGCCTCGGATGCTTCGGTTTCGGCGGAGCGGACTCCCCCGCTGCCAGCATGTACCGCGTCTCGTTGGTGACATCAACCATGGCGGATTACGTCCCAGCCGAGATAGTTCCCCAGGCCCTCGGCAGCGGCCCCGGCACAGTGCGCTCCCGTCATTGCCGCATGATGCTCGAACCCGTTCCGGCAGATGTAGCGCATCAGCTCCGGTAGTCGCGGTACCTGCACCACCGCCTTCGTCCCGAAAGTGTCCAGCGGATCATCGGTGAACGACCCCTCGCCGACATATGCGCGTATCTTCCCGCTGAGATCGTCCGTGCTGATGCGCCCGAACGTGACCGGCCCTGCTGGAGTTCTCCCGGCCAGTGCGCCCACCGTGTTCGCCTCACCCAGCACCGTGCCCAGAATCGGCGCAGTGCCGATGCGGATGTCGGGGAGAAAATCCTTTGCCCAGTTGCCGCAATGGAAGAAGACGCACTTGTCCGGGTCGGCGCCATAATTATTGTTCCAATCGACCAACGCGCTCGGGCGGCCGCTGGCTAGTTGCAGAGCGTACATGCTGACGACGCCGGCGATGTCGACTTCGCACGCGCTTGGCATCATCTGTTCGCTCATCATGCTCATGATGGTGCAGACGTTGACGCCGTAGTTTTTCTGCATGCTGCTCCAACACTGGATCGCGGTCGCGGTCAACCCGAGCTCTTCCATCCACCCATCGATAACAACTGCGAACTTCGCCATCCGCAACATGCTCTCGTCGGGCGCCGCCGAACTGTCCGCGTAGTCGCGGATCGCGTCGATCCGTTGCGCTACACGCCGGTCGCCGGTAGCGATTTCCGCAGCCCTGCCAAAGACTTCGGAAAGGTCCAGCGTATTCACGCTAATCCCCGCCGCCTCCAGCAGTTTCTCACTGTAGCGCGTCGTGTTGAACGCATTCGGGCGCGCGCCGACCGCTCCGATCCTTACTCGGCGCAACCCCTTCACCACACGACACACCGCCAAAAACTCGATGAGGTCTTCCTTGAATCGCTCCGACTTGATCGTCACCGTATGGTCCCGCGTCAACGAATACTTCATCCCATACTGCCGCAGGTTATTGCACACCGAGATCTTGCCGCAGAAGGAGTCGCGCCGCCGCTCCAGCCCGAACTGGTCTAGATCATCCGGACAAGCCTGGACAAGGATGGGGCAGGTTAACTCGCTCAAGCGCAGCGCATCGGCAACTCCCTTCTCATCGCCGAAGTTCGGCAAGCACACCAGCACACCGTCGATGCGCTGTTTTGCTTCGCGCAATAATGTACCGCACAGCACAGCGTGTTGCCATGTCTCCACCGCACCTAGCTTGGTCTGCTCAGGCGTCAGCGTAACGATCGCAACACCCATGCCCGCGAGCACCTCCAGCAGGTCGCAGCGCGCTTCCGCCACCAGGCCATCGGGAAAGAAATCCCGGTTGCCGAAGATCACCCCAAGCGTCATCCCCTTCATTCCAGTCATTACTGCTTCCTCCATATCTACCGGCGCTTCTCGAAGTTCGCGTACTCGCCTGCGTTGGCCTTCACCACCAGATCGCAGGGAATCACCTGCACCTCCGGTCTGCCCGTCGAGCCCGTCTTCAGCAACGCATCCGCCTCGTCCACAGCCATTCGTGAGATTAATACCGCCGGCTGCAGCGCGGTCGCGTCCATCTCGCCCGCCTCAATTGCGGCAACGGCGTCCGGACTGCCGTCGAACCCGACGATTCTGATCCCCTTCAGCCCGGCCGACCTCACCGCCGCAACCGCGCCAAGCGCCATCGTATCGTTGCCGGCGATAATCCCGCGAATGTCGCCATGAGCCTGCAGTATCGTCTCAGTCTTGCTGAACGCCTCGGCCTGGCTCCAGTTCGCCGATTGTGCCGTCACCATCGTTAGCGCCGCGTCCTGATCCAGCACTGCATGGAACCCCTTTGTCCGCACCTGCGCATTTGTGTCGCTCTCGCGCCCCAGCAATTCAGCGTACGCGCTTCTACCGCCCTCAAGCGATCGCACAAACTCCGTCGCCACTAGCCGCGCGCCCTGATCGTTGTCGCTTACAATCTGTGCTTTGGCGATCCCGGTTGCGTTGATCTCGCGGTCGATCAAGAACACCGCGATCCCCGCCTTCGCCGCCCGCCGAATCGCCGAGATCGAGGCGTCTGCCCCTGCGTTGTCCAGAATGAGGGCCGCCGCATTGCTCGCGATCGCTGCGTCAATTAGATTGTCCTGCCGGTACGCGTCATCCTCATGTGCATCTACTCGAACACGGTACCCCAGTTCAGTCGCCCTCGCCACCGCAGCGTCCGCCTCCGCTTTGAAAAACGGATTGTCCTGCGACGGCACAATGACGGCGATCAGCCGCCGCGTGTCGCGCACATGGCAGCCTGCCAGCAGCACCAGTCCCGAACAGATGGCTGCCGTGACGCGCCTCACGCTCTCTCCCCGGCGGCAGTTCCGCGCAGCACGGCCGGTAATATTCGCGCCTCCACCTTCGTTTGTAACTGGTCCACAGCTACGGCCAGCACAATCACCAGACCTTTGATCACTATCTGCCAAAACTCCGACACGCCCAGCATCACCAACCCATCCGCCAGCACTCCGATGACGAACGCCCCAATCAGCGATCCGCGCACTGAACCGCGTCCACCCATGAGCGACGTGCCTCCCAGCACCACCGCGGCAATTGCGTTCAGTTCAAAGCTTTCGCCCGTGGCCGGATGTGCCGATTCAAGTTGCGACGCGATGATTAACCCCACGAGTCCCGCACACAAACTCGAAAAGCAATAGGTCAGCAGCTTCACCCGGCCAACGCGAATTCCTGCCAGGCGCGCCGCGCGTTCGTTGCCGCCCACCGCATATACGTGTCGTCCAAACGGCGTTCGCGTCGCCACCGCGGAAGCCATCACGGCAATCACGACCATCAACCACACCGGCAGTGGAATCCCCAGCACGAAACTCTGTCCAATCGCGGCAAAGCTTGTGCTACCGCCACCAGCCGTTCCCGCGAGATTTGGGAACGTCTTTCCATGCGAGATCAGCAAGGCGGAACCACGCGCCATGTACAACGTGCCCAGCGTTGCGATGAACGGCGCAACACCCACCCGCGATACCAGAAGGCCGTTCAGCAATCCCACGCCGCAACTCACCAACAAGGCGGCGAGGACGGCTACAACAACTCCAGCCCTGTGTCCGCCGACGCCGATGGTCAACAGCCAGCCCGCGACCATTCCGGCCAGCCCCGCGACGGACCCCACCGACAAATCGATCCCGCCAGAGATCACTACGAATGTCATGCCCACCGCCAGAATCGCGCTGATCGACACGTGCTTTGCGAGGATCGATAGATTGTTTGCCGTCAGGAAACTCGTAGCTAGAATCGAGAACGCACCCAGCAAGATCAAAAGCACAAACACCGCCCGCAGCTTGAGCAAGAGCAGGACGGACGCCGCAAATCTTCCTCCGTTACGCTCGCTCACAGAGCCGTCTCCACCGCCGGACTTGCTGCCGCAAACAGCGCCTCATCCGTCATCTCGCACGCAGCAAACTCTGCAGCCAGCTTGCCCTGCACCATTACCAGGACACGGTCCGCCAACGTTTTCGCCTCTTCGATCTCCGAGGTCGCAAACAGCACGCTCAGGCCCTTCGCCGCCAGCTTACGCAGCATGAGGTAAATTTCCGCTTTGGCCGCGACATCCACTCCACGTGTCGGCTCATCCAGCAGCAGCACTTTAGGTTGCCGCATCAAACATCGCGCTACCACTACCTTCTGCTGGTTGCCTCCACTCAACGTGGTCACTTTTTGTTCGAGGTCGCGGGCTGCAATGTTCATCTGTGCGGCGATCTCGCGGGCCTGAGCTATCTCCGCACGGCGTCGCAGCCATCCACCGCGCGCGAACTTATGCAGTGAACCCAGGCTGATGTTCTCCCGGATGGAAAGCTCCGGCACCAGGCCATCTCGCTGGCGATCCTCGGGCACCAGCGCAATGCCGGCTGCGGTGGCATCTGCGACCGACTCCACGGACACCCTCCGGCCGCTGAGGAACACCTCGCCTGCGAACATCCCCAGC
>Ga0207100_1222_pt1 | contig 11506 bp, 14 predicted proteins | sample Alteio_BWMinHeat_82_FD_153520 | JGI IMG/M metagenome (GOLD analysis project Ga0207100, IMG submission 153520) | Enriched cells from forest soil in Barre Woods Harvard Forest LTER site, Petersham, Massachusetts, United States -... | ecosystem: Environmental > Terrestrial > Soil > Temperate forest >...
TGCGGCCCTGATAGAAATACCAAGCCCCAAGGACTGGCTGGCCCAAATCCCTCGTAGCAATATGCAATGCCTGTGTTGGATTGTGGATGCTCTAGGACTGTCCAGCAGGGATATTTTACGCCTTCTTTGTCATAGTCCCAGCCCCTATCAACGCGGTAGGGCTTCACGCGCAGTTCGGCAATCCTCGTAAACAGTTTAGTATCGGACAACCGCGAAAGTTCTTGTTCTACAAGCTCGTTAATGGTTTGCTCGTTCAGCATCTCTCAACAATAACTGATGCCGCGCGGGAGCAAAGCCGCCCGGGTTCTCGTGAGTTGGGTCTAAGATCTAGTCATGCTCTTCGCGCACGTTCTTATGCTCGCATTTGGTTGTGGTACGGGCCGTTACGGCTGGTTTATGGCCCACAATCCCGAGCGTGCTCTCCGTCTCTTCACATTCGGAACTGAACCGACTTTTGGTAAGCGATTCTTCCTCTCGTGGAATAGGGGGGTCGGCTGGTTCTTTACCGTGTTCGGATGCCTTGCGATAGCGGCCTCTTTGGTTCTCCTCGCTATTGACCTCTTCACTGTCTTGGAAGGCGTCGGAAGGTAGCCGGTGTTGCCGTGAAGCATTGCGCCCGACGGCCTGCACGCCGGCATCCAAGGAGGATGGTGCGGATTGGGACGGCGGGGTGGGTGATTCCGTGGCAGAGTGCGGAGAGGGCGGTGGGTGAGGGGAGTCATCTGGAGCGGTATGCGCGGGTGATGAACTGCGTGGAGATCAATTCGAGCTTCCATCGGGGGTACCGGCCGGCGACGTGGCTAGAAGATGAATGGGACTCAAAGGTATGTGTCGGGCCTTCAGCCCTCTGGTTCTTCGCTGCGTCCAAACCTAGGCCTTCGGCCTAGGCTGGTATGTTGCGCGCCGTTGGCGCTTGCCGTCTAGGCCCGTATGTTGCGCGCCGTTGGCGCTTGCCGTCTAGGCTAATATGTGGTTTCCGAAGACGGTGACGCATGAGGTGACGCTGGCGGTTCCGGCGGCGGTAGATTGCAGTGGGTGTCAGATTTTAGCGCGGGCCTTCAGCCCGCTGATTCGCTTGGTGTGGCTACCTGGGGCGTTGCCCCAGGCTAGAATATGTCGGGCCTTCAGCCCTCGGTCCTCATTGTGGCTCCAACCTAGGGCTTCGCCCTAGGCTGGTATATTAGGCGCCGTTGGCGCTCGCATTCTCGGCGGGACGAGTTCTGGGGGCAAAGCGAGCGGGCGCTGTGTCAGGCGCGACGGCCTTGTTTTCCGGAGAGGGACAGGTCGAGGATCCAATACACGATGGCGAAGAAGATCCAGCTTTCCAGGATGGATGGGAGCTCGTTCCATACAGGAGTGTGGCGGTGGGTGAAGAAGAGAAAGAGCAGACGGCCAGCGACGTAGGCTACCGCAGATGTGAGCAGTCGTATGAGCCAGTTCGATTGCATGATTCGATTTTAAGTGGAGAAGCTGGATCCGCAGCCGCAGGATTTGGTGGAGTGGGGGTTAATGAAGTTGAAACCCTGGCGCATGAGGGTTTCTTCGTAGTCGAGGATCATACCGCTGAGGTAGATGAAGCTCTTCGGGTCGACGAAGAGGCGGATGGGGGGAGCGTCGGCAGGGGCGGGGTCGAGGTGCGGCTGGTCCAAGTGAGACTGGGGGAAGGCGTAGACGCGGTCGCGCTCGCGGGGCTGGGTGTCGAACTTGATGGAGTAGCTGAGGCCGGAGCAGCCGCCTCCGGTGATACCGACACGGAGGCCGCCGGCATCAGGCGTGATGCCTTCCTTGGCCATGGCGATGCGGATGCGCTTGAGCGCGCGGACGGTGAGCTGGATGGACTTGGGGCCGGTGGTCTCGCCTTCGGGGGTGAGGATGGGAGACGGCGGGGCCGCGGCGACCGTGGGGGAGGCTACGGCGCCTTTGGGGGTTTCGGTTTGGAGGGTGACCATGGACATATGTCGTTCCGAATCGTGATGCGTCGTGCGAGGGTGGCAGATTATGTCTCGGGCCTTCAGCCCTCTGCTCTTCTCTTGTGACCCAGCCTAGGCCTGCGGCCTAGGCTGGTATGTGTCGCGCCTTTGGCGCTTGGCATCGTGGCGACTTCGATGCCCGAATTTGGCGCGGGCCTTCAGCCCGCAGTCTCGCCGTCATCGGGTAGCCTGGGGCGTTGCCCCAGGCTAGGGTAAATCGCGCCTTCAGCGCGAAGCTTGCTGCGCGGCTGCTACGGCGGCGCCTTCGGTCTCGGCGACGTTGTTCTTCTTCTTCCAGTCGCCGATGGCGGCGCGGATGGCGTCTTCGGCCAGGACCGAGCAGTGGATCTTGACTGGAGGAAGCGCGAGTTCCTTGACGATGTCGGTGTTGGTGATGGTGAGGGCCTCGGCGACGGTCTTGCCCTTGACCCACTCGGTGGCGAGGGAGCTGGAGGCGATGGCCGAGCCGCAGCCGAAGGTTTTGAACTTGGCGTCCTCGATGACCTGGGTTTCGGGGTTGACCTTGATCTGGAGGCGCATCACGTCGCCGCACTCGGGCGCGCCGACAAGGCCGGTGCCGACTTCGGACGAGCTCTTGTCGAGGGTGCCGACGTTGCGGGGGTGTTCGTAATGACTTAGTACCTTGTCGCTGTATGCCATTTTTTCTCCTCGTTCAGTGCTTTTAGATGCTTCTGATTACGTTGGGGTGCATCGTCCGAACACCCCGGGGCTAAAGCCCTTTCAATTTGCCATGCCGTATTCGTGGGGCTGAAGCCCCACGCTACTCCCAAAACCTAGTGCGCGGCCCATTCGATCTTGGTTAGGTCGATTCCTTCTTTGACCATCTCGTAGAGCGGGCTGAGCTCGCGGAGCTTGAGGACTACGTCGATCAGCTTGTTGGCTACGTAGTCGACTTCGGCTTTGGTGTTGAAGCGGCCGAGGCCGAAGCGGATGGAACTGTGGGCGATCTCGTCGCCGAGGCCGAGTGCCTTGAGGACGTAGCTGGGTTCGAGCGTGGCCGAGGTGCAGGCCGAGCCGGACGAGACCGCGATGTCGTTGATGCCCATGAGGAGCGACTCACCTTCGACGTAGACGAAGCTCATGTTGAGGTTGCCGGGCAGGTGATGCTCCATGTTGCCGTTGACCTGAACGTAGTCGAGCGAGGCTTCGAGTTTGGCGCGGAGGTAGTCGCGGAGTTCGCGCTCGCGGACGGCTTCCGCGGCCATCTCTTCGCCACAGATCTCGCAGGCCTTGCCGAGGCCGACGATGCCGGGGACGTTGAGGGTGCCGGAACGCATGCCGCGCTCGTGGCCTCCGCCGTTGATCTGCTCGGTGATCTGGACGCGCGGATTGCGGCGGCGCACGTAGAGGGCGCCGACGCCTTTCGGCCCGTAGATCTTGTGGCCGGAGAGGGAGAGGACGTCGATGTTGTCGGCCTGGACGTCGACGGGGATCTTGCCGACGGCCTGGACGGCGTCGGTGTGGAAGAGAACGCCCTTCTCGTGGCAGATCTTGCCGATTTCACGAATTGGCTGGACTACGCCGATTTCGTTGTTCGCGAACATGATGGTGACTAGGATGGTCTTGTGGGGGCCCTCGGTGACGATGGCGCGCTTGAGGTCCTCGAGGTCGATGAGGCCGTCGGCGGAGACGGGCAGGTAGGTGACAACGTAGCCCATCTTTTCGAGTTTCTTGCAGGTGTCGAGGACGGCCTTATGTTCGGTGACCTGGGTGATGATGTGATTGCCGCGCTCGCGGTACATCTCGGCGATGCCCTTGATGGCGAGGTTGTTGGACTCGGTGGCGCCGGAGGTGAAGATGATCTCCTTGGCGGTGGCTCCGATGAGCTTGGCGATCTGGGCGCGGGCGGCCTCGGTGGCGGACTCGGCCTCCCAGCCGAACTGGTGGTTGCGGCTGGCAGCGTTGCCGAACTTGCCGGTGAAGTATGGCATCATGGCTTCGAGCACGCGGGGGTCGAGCGGGGTGGTGGCGTGGTTATCCATATAGAGGGGAAGGTGGACGCCCTCGGGGAGCGGAGTGGCGGAGTGAGTAATGACGACTCCCGTGGAGTTGGTGCCGGGGACCGCGCCGTTGCTGCTGCCGTTTTCAGTGCTCATTTTGTGTTGCTCCTCTTTTGAATCGAATCTTCGTTGTCCCGGGGGCTAAAGCCCCCTTAAATTTTGCGCCGCCAATGGAAGGACTAAAGTCCGTCCCTATCCCAAAAACCAATTCGCCGGGGCTAAAGCCCCTAAACTTCCGTTCCGCTAATGGAGGGGCTAAGCCCCTTCCTAATCCAAAAATGCGCTGGCTAGGCCAGGATGGTTACTAATCCGCCGCCTACGGCTGCGCCTTCGTCGTTGTGTGCTTCGGACATTTCGACGAGGTCGCTGATGTGGATCTTGCTGAGCAGGTCCTTGATGCTGTCGTTGACCTTGCGCAGTGGTTCTTTGATGGTGCAATGACCGGCGAGGTCGCATGTTCCGTGAATCGTGATGCAACTGGTGATGAAGAGCGGGCCGTCGATGGCGCGGATGACTTCGAAGGCCGAGATTTCGTTGGCCGGTCGGGCGAGAGCGTATCCGCCGTTGGTGCCGGCGTGGGATACGAGGAGGCCGGCGCGGGCGAGCGTCTGCAGGATTTTGGCGAGCAGGGGCGGCGGGATGTGGTAGGCCTGTGCGATGTCCTTGGCGCTCTGGGCGTTGTGCGCGGCGTCGCCGGGCTGCTCGGCGAGGTACTTGAGCGCCATGAGACCGTAGTCGGCTTTTTTGGTAAGACGCAGCATAGGGTTCCCTTTTGAAGCCCGGATTCGCGGCGGAGGCTAATCCGACCGTATTGGTCCTATTTAGTGTACGGCGGGAGTGGGTGTGGAAGCAAGCCCATTCGGGTGCCGGGTTGATGACATGCGGGTTGGGGAGCTGCCGTAAGATGTTCAGGATGCTACTTACGCCTGCTGTCGAAACCGATTATGCCGAGATCATCGATCTGGCAAACTGGGCCTATCGAGGCACGGGGGCCTCGGCGAGTTGGAATATAAAGGCGGGCGTACTGGAGGGTCAGCGGCTGACCGAATCGCTGATCCGCGAGGACCTGGCGACCAGGCCGCTGGGGCAGTTGCTGATTCACCGCGACGCGGAGGATGACAAGCTGCTGGGGATAGTGTGGCTGGACCCGAGGCTGGACGGGGTCTGGTATATGGGGTTGCTTGCGGTTCGGCCGGACGAGCAAAAGAGGCAGTTGGGGCGGACTCTGCTGGCTGCCGCGGAGAATTTTGCGATCGAGCGCGGGGCGCGGAAGATTCGCATGAGCGTGCTGCACGTCCGCAGTACGTTGATTGAGTGGTACGCGCGGCGAGGGTACCGGTTGACCGGCGAGACGGAACCGTTTCCGTACGGCGACGACCGGTTTGGCCGGCCGCTGCGTGACGACCTGCACTTTTTGGTGTTGGACAAAGAGGTCGGCTGACCCAAAATTGAGGATTGACAAGCGGATTGGGCATAGGCAAACTCTTCCCAAGCTCCCACCTTATGCCCAAATCGTGCAAACATCCGCAGGTACGGGTCGTCGCCCGCGAAGAGGACGTCGAATTTGTTGAGTGCCAGACGTGTGGCGAGGTGTTCGATTCGGCGGAGTTTGCCGACATCCTGAACGAAGCGGACGCCGGCGCGGATGGGGTAGAGGCGCAGGGTGATGAAGCGTAAGGCTTAACACTGATTTGCGCCGATTGACCGATCACCAATTGATAGCGTTGAAAAGCGGAAGCCGGGGTGGCTAGACGGCTTCGGGCTCGGGTGCACTGATTCGGCGAAAGACGATCCATGCGTACTGGGCCGCGGAGATGGGTGCCAGGATGGCGATGGCACGCAGCAGACCGTGGCGCAACAGACCGACGTTGAGAGAGGGCCAGACCTGTTCGACCAGGACGACCGTGAGGCCGAGTATCTGAACGAGGGTGTTGAGCTTTCCGAGGCGGCTGGGACGGAAGTCTTTGAGCGCGCCGGTGACGAAGAGCAGGGTGGAGATGAGCAGGATTCCGAAGTCGCGGCTGAAGACGAGCACGGTGACGTAGCGGGGCACGAGGTTCATGTGCGTGAGCACGAGGAAGAGCGTGCTGAGAAGCAGCTTGTCGGCGATGGGATCGAGGTACTGGCCCAGGCGGGTGCGCTGCGAGAGCATGCGAGCGAGGAGGCCGTCGAACCCGTCGGAGAAGCCGGCAAGGATAAAGAGTGCGAAGGCGAGGGGGTATCGGCCGTCGAGGATTGCGATGACCAGAAACGGGATAATGAACAGACGCATCAGCGTGAGCAGGTTGGGGGCGGCGCGGAACTGGGCGAGAAAATCCATCTTGCGGGGCAAGGCAATCGTAGTGCATTTTGGGGATGGATGCCGCGGGCGTTTGCGGTTGCCGCGCAGGAACGTTCCATTTACACTGATTGAACGCACTAGAGGCGCGTAGCTCAGTTGGTTAGAGCGCTACCTTGACACGGTAGAGGTCAGGAGTTCGAGTCTCCTCGTGCCTACCAAAACCCCTTCAAAACTCAGGAATTGCGGACATGACCTCTACTGTCATGACCGCTCCTGGAGTGCTGAAGAGTTCGATTGCAAAGAATCGCCCAACAAACCCCTTGCGGCGAGGGTGTTTGCAGAGTGCTTTTCTTCGGAGATCGACTGCTGATAAAGCTCCATCGTGATGCGTGAGTTTGCATGCCTCAACAGTTCCTGCGCCGTCTTCAGATCGACGCCTTGCTGGCGGAGCATGGTACCCAGTCCATGACGGAATGAATGCCAACCGATGCGCTTGTTGATCTTCAGTTCCTTGAGCGCTGGGCGGATGTAGTTTTTGAGGATCGAATCCGGTGCGACGGGATGCTCTCCGTTGTGACGGACCGAAGGAAAGAGATAATCGTCATCGCCGTTCCACTTGCTAGATTTTCGCCACTCGCAGAGCCGTTGGATGACGAACGGGTGCAGCGGAACGGGCTTCCGGCTGGCCTTGGCCTTCGGGGCCGAAAGTTTGTTGCGCCACACCGAGCGTGTGATCATGGCCTGCCGGAGATCGAAGTCGATGTCGCTCCAACGCAGGCCAACCAGTTCGCTCCTGCGAATGCCAGTGCTGCCGGCGATCAGCACCATCACTCGTTCGCGCTGCGGGAGCTTGCTGATGAGCACCTGGAACTCCTTGCCGTTAAGAAATTCCGGATCGCGCAGACGCTGCCCTGACGTGCGTACGGGAGCGATTGGGTTCTCGATGTTGAAGGGTGAAGAGTTGGAGCCGGAGTTGGAGGAGCTATCCGGTGCCTCGCTTGAAATGCTAAAGGCTGCGCCGGAGCCAATCAGCTATAACCCGGCGATCCCGATCGGCACCTTCGACATCATCGTCACGGACGAGTGCCGTCGCTCCATCCTATCGTCGAGATGAGGAACGAAGTGGAACGGATCGCTTCGAGCGATGCTGCATGTCTGAGACTGGGCAGATCCCTGGCATCGGTCCCTTGGTCGCGACTGCGATCGTGGCTTCCATCGGCAACGGCGCAGCCTTCCGCAAGGGAGAAGATCCTCGATCATGTGCGGCAGACCCGGGAGTCCGTCATCCGGATGGAGAACCAGGGTTCTCCGTCCTGCCCAACCCAAAACCCCTCGCGCGCCCGCGCGGGGAAAAGCCCCAGCCCCGCTTACCGGTCGCTGGATGCGTTGCGCATTCGGTTTGAGTGCATCGCTCCGAACCAGAGCAGCCACGGAAATTTACCCCAAAACCGCGCAACGGCACAGAAGCACCGTTGCCCATTGCCCAGCTGGAACGAGGGATGTGCGCAAGGGCCTGCCAAAATCGCAAATGTTTTGCACCCGAACAGTAGCGATACCGTTTCGGCGTTCTAACGGTCGCCTCGTTCGGGTTAGTGTACTTGTGCAGGTTGATCGAAGGATAAGCAAAGACATTCGGAGCACGACAAGAGGAACGGTGAAGACATTGAAAGCAGTGCGAATTGCAGAAGGTCTTGTAGTGGGTGTGGTACTCTGCCTGGTGCTCGGCGGTGTTTCCGTCGCGCAGAGTCAAAGCAACGGAGTGGCGGGGACTGCGGAACAGGCTGCGGATGCGAAAGAATGGCCGACTTTTGGTCACGATTCGGGAGGTATGCGTTTTTCGCCGCTGACGCAAATTAGTCCTGCCAATGTCGGTAACTTATCTGTGGCGTGGATCTACCACCTGAAACAGGAGGGCGACACGGTTCGCGGGCGCGGTGGGGCAGGGGGACGGGGCGGTCGCGGGTCCGGTGGCGGGCCCCCTGACGGAGCAGCAGCGGGTGATGCAGCGGGTGTGCGTCCGGCGGACCAGTCCGTAGCACAAGGTGCGGCGGAAGGAATCGGTCCTCCACGTGTTCAGACTGAGTTCTCCTATGCCGAGGTAACGCCCCTGGTCATTCATGGCGTAATGTACATTGCCAATCCGTACGGCCGGGTTAATGCTCTTGATCCAACTAACGGCAAAGAGATCTGGTCCTACAAGCTGCCGAGTGGGGCACCCGCTACGCGTGGCGTGGAGTACTTTCCCGGCGACAAGCAAACCCCACCGGAGATAGTGGTGGGGACTTCGGACGCCAAACTCTTCACACTCGACGCGAAGACCGGCGCCCTGAACACCGCTTTCGGAGTGAATGGCATCGTGGAACTGGACACTCCGGAGATTACTCACAATCTTGAGGACGCCAGCGATGGTCTCTCGTCGCCTCCGATCATGTATGAGAACCTGATCATTCTTGGGGGCAAGACAACCGAGAATGGCGGACCAGGACCTTCGGGCGATGTACGTGCTTTCGACATACACACCGGGAAGCTGGTCTGGACCTTCCACTCCATTCCGCAACCGGGTGAACCCAACTATGGCGGCTGGGTGGGGGAAAGCGCCAAGTTCCGTTCCGGCGTGAACGTTTGGGGTCTGCTTACGGTCGACGCCAAGCGCGGCATAGCGTACCTGGGGTTCGGAGCACCATCCGGAGATGCTTTTGGCGGTGACCGCCCTGGAGACAATCTTTACAGTTCAAGTATTGTTGCGGTCGACGCCAAGACTGGCAAATACATCTGGCATTTTCAGCTAGTACATCACGACATCTGGGACTATGACCTGGAGACGCCGCCGCTGCTGATGGACGTGAAGAAGGGCGGAAAGACCATTCCTGCCGTTGCTGTGATCGAGAAAGACTCGCTGCTATATCTGCTTGACCGAACCAACGGAAAGCCGATTTACGACGTCGAGGAACGCCCGGTCCCTCAGAGTGAGGTTCCTTTGGAGAAGACGTCGCCCACACAGCCATTTCCGGTCAAGCCAGAACCCCTTGCGCGGCAAGGTATGACGATGGCTGACATCGCAACAGTGACGCCGGAACTGGAAGCGGCTTGCCGCAAACTGGTCGACGACAATCATCTTTTGTTGGGCGGCCCTTTTCTTCCGGAGACGTATAACCGCGTTCGGGTGAACTTTCCGAGTGAGATTGGCGGGGTCAACTGGCCCGGCGGCGCGTTCAACCCGCAGCTAGGATATTTCTTCATCAATGTTATGAACCTGGGCCAAATGCAAGGCTATCGTGATCCGCTCAAAGGCCCACTGAAGCCTGAAATTGTGGGGACGAACATTCTCCCAGGCCGCGCTGGTACCTATCGCACGCTGCGGCCTGCCGGGCGCTTCAAAGACAATGAATCGAACATGCCGTGTCAACAGCCACCCTGGGGCGAGTTGGTGGCCGTCAACGTAAATACCGGAGCCATTGTCTGGAAAGTTCCACTGGGCATTACGGAAAGTCTGCCGCTGGACAAGCAGAAGACCGGCCGTCCAGGTATCGGTGGTCCGATTGCAACGGCGGGTGGCCTCGTATTTGTTGGGGCGACAGATGACAATCGGTTCCGGGCGTTCGATGCAAAGACAGGCAAGGAACTGTGGGCGATCAAACTCGACGCCGCTGCGGGAAGCGTGCCCAGTACGTATGAGGGCAAGGATGGTCGCCAGTACGTTGTTGTGACGAGCGCAGGCAATATCTTCGCAGCCGAGCCACCCACCTCGGATGCGATCACAGCTTTCGCGTTGCCGAAGAGATGAGATCCGGTAGTCAGTGCGACTGGCTTCTTTCGACGAGGCTTGTTCGCTCCGCGATTATGCGCAGGTTTCGATACGGTAGCAACACCGTAAAGTACTTGCAGATTGCGAATTACAGAGACTAGTGTTGCCCTCCAGTCGGCCAGTTCCGGCATCACCCAAACCTGGGACACCTCTCGGAGGCAGGAATGAAACTGTTTGTCGAACGGATTGTGGTCGCTGCGTTTGTCCTCTGCATCATCTTGGGCCATACTCTGTGGGGACAGGCCGTCTCGATTGCTGAGATTTCGGGAACGGTGCGGGATCAAACGGGAGCCGTTGTCCCAAACGCTGATGTGAAGGCGATCCAGCTTGACACGGGCTTAGAGCGCGGCACGAAGACCGGCGCGAACGGCGCCTACCTGCTTAACAACTTGCCGGTTGGTCCATACGAGCTGCGAGTTGAGAAGCAGGGCTTCAGCACCTACGTGCAGACGGGTCTTGTCCTGGAGGTCGATTCGAATCCAACTATCAACCTGGCGCTCAAGGTGGGTTCAGAAACTGTCTCTGTGGAGGTTCAGGCAGGTGCAGCGATGGTGGAGACCGAGACAACCGCAATTGGACAAGTTGTGGATCAGAAGGAAATAACTGAACTACCGCTGCTCAATCGGCAGGCCATCAACCTAATCGTTCTTTCTGGAGTGGCCAACAATACCCCGGGCGGGGACCTGAACTCCAACAAGAACATCCCGACGGTTACGTTCGCCGTGGCCGGTGGGTTGCCAAACGGCACGGTGTATCTGCTGGATGGGGGAACCCACAATGATCCATTCAATAACCTGAATCTTCCGCTGCCTTTCCCGGACGCATTGCGGGAATTCAAAGTGGAGACCAGTTCCATGCCGGCGCAGTATGGCCAGCACGCCTCGGCTGCGATCAATGCGGTTACCCGCTCGGGCACGAACCAGTTCCATGGAACTGCCTTCGAGTACATTCGCAATTACATCTTCAACGCAAAGGACTATTTCCAGCCGACTCGCGATTCTCTGAAGCAGAACCAGTTTGGGGGGGTGATCGGCGGACCCATCAAGAAGGACAAGCTGTTCTTCTTTGGCGCCTACCAGGCTACCCGAGCGCGCTCGAACCCTACCGCTACTTCGGAGTTTGTACCCACGCAGGCAATGCTCAACGGTGACTTCACTGCGTATGCTGCGTGCACTGGCGTAACTCTGAAAGCTCCCTTTGTTGGCAACAAGATTTCACCCTCGGCATTCAACACGGTCGCAATGAACGCCCTGACGCACATCCCAGTATCCACTGATCCTGCGGGCTGTGGAGCCATCGGAGTGGCGACTCCGAACAACACGAATGAGTGGCAAACTGTGGGGCGGGTTGACTACAACATCAACTCCACGAACAGTCTGTATGCGCGTTACATCATCGATAACTACCAGAATCCGACTATTACCGGAGC
>Ga0207100_1210_pt2 | contig 11434 bp, 9 predicted proteins | sample Alteio_BWMinHeat_82_FD_153520 | JGI IMG/M metagenome (GOLD analysis project Ga0207100, IMG submission 153520) | Enriched cells from forest soil in Barre Woods Harvard Forest LTER site, Petersham, Massachusetts, United States -... | ecosystem: Environmental > Terrestrial > Soil > Temperate forest >...
CGTCCCTTTCACGGGGACGCTGGAGAACCCGGCCGCGGCCGCCCATCGTTTGTCGGATGAGATCGTCCGCTATTTCACGAGACGCCCGGTGGAAGCGTCGTAAATCCGGCCCCGCAGTTCAAATTCATTTTTGGATGGAGCACTCACCCGGGCCACCACCACCACGTCGGTGCCCCGCTCCGCCCATTTTCTCGCCTCCCCTTCGCCCTGAACGGAGGGGCCGTTCTCAACGATATTGAACAGACGGGAAGACAAGAGGTCGGATTTGCAGATGCCGCGCAGGTCCTGAGGGAGAGAAACGGGAAGGCCGGAGGGGGCGGACCCAAAGTCAGAAAGCCCGAGACCGAATTTATGCCCGGACAACGCGAGCTCCAGATAGACGGGCTGGGCGCGCAAAGGCGGAGCCCCTGCGAGAAAAGGAAGCGCAGTCAAAACGATAAGAAACCGTGGAATACGCAAGGGAAAGATTACTTTATGGGGCCGGACGAGGGTTGAAGGGGCGCTTGTTGTAAAGTTTTCAACCGGTCCTGGGCCAGCTGAGCCTCGGGACGGGAAGGGTATTTCTGGACAATCGCTTCATAAAGTTTGGCGGCGCCTTTCGATTGCCCCGTCTGCTCCAAAACCTGGGCCTTGTCATAGGTGGCGTTCAAAACCAACGGATCATTCGGGAAACTCGAAATAAAACGGTCGAACTGGGTGGTCGCCTCGGCCCACTTTCTCAGGTGGGCCTGGCATTCTCCGATCCGGAGGACGGCCTCCGGCCCCTTGCCGCCCGAGGGATAATGCTCCAAATACCGCTGGAAACCCTCGATCGCGGATTCATAGCGGGAACGGACCATATCCGAAGAGGCCTGGTTAAAGAGCGCGCTCGGCTCGGCGCTCCCCGCGAATTTGGAACCCGCCAGAAGCTCATAGAGGGCGTCCAGACGGGCGGTCAGCGAGGCCTGGAGGTCATCCATTTTCCCGGCCAGGGAAGCGGAGGTCTGCCGGTTGCTCTGGGTCTCGGCTTTCAAAGCCTCCAGGCTCGAGGTGAGATTTTGAACGGTCGAGTAGATGTCCGCCTGGCTGGGCTGAACTCCGGACTCAATATAGGTCTTGATGCCCTTGATGTCTTCCTGAAGGGTGCGCACATCTTCGCGGGTGGCGCAGGACGTCAATCCCAAACAAAAAAGCCACGCCGTGATGATCCGGCATGGCTTTTTCAAATTTTCCGTCCTCAACGTTTACTCAGGGTTGACGGCCACCGGCTCACTGTTGCGAACCCGAGTGACGCCGCGGCGGTTGCGGGCCCAGCATTCCTCGGTGGAGTCGGAACACGTGGGGCGCTCTTTCCCGTAGGAGATGGTCTGGATCCGGGAACGGTCGATGCCGGCGTGAGCGTAATAATCTTTGACCGCGTTGGCCCGCCGCTGACCGAGAGCGACGTTGTATTCGATCGTCCCGCGCTCATCGCAGTAACCTTCCACGATCACCTGAACACTGCGGGGTATTCTCTTCAATACGGCGGTGTTCCCTTTGAGCGTGCCGAGCGCGCCGGACCCCAGGTCCGTCTTGTCAAAATCAAAATAGGCTTCTTTGACCTCGCCGAGCGTCGTCCACTCCGTTCCGATGGTCTCACCCGACGGCGCGGACGTTCCCTCGGCGGACGTCACGGCCGCGGCTCCCTTGGAGTTATCCGTTGGTTTCGTCTCCTTTTTAAGCGCGGGGCAACCGATGAAAACCAATGAAACCATCCCCAAAACAGTGAATAAGATCGCCCGATTGAAACGTGTCGTCATAATTCCTCCCATCAAAAACTCAATGAAATTTATACCGTATGATTGGATTATACCGAAGCCTTTAAAGCGCCGCAAGCGGCCAAGGTTATCTCTTTTTGGCGGGGACATACTTCACGTCTTCCAAATCTTTGAAATCGGCGTCTTGAGTCCATATTGTCGCGCCATGGATTCTCGCGGAAGCCAGGATCACGCTGTCGGCCATGGGAAGTTTATGCTCCAAACCGACTCTCGCCGCTTCCAAAGCGATCGAAGCGTCCAAATCAACCATCTTTCCCTGCTGTATGAGAGCCGCCGCTTGAAGGGCGGCGTCTTCGCCTCGCTGCGCCACCACTCGCTTAAAAACTTCCAGCAAAGAAATGGTCGGCACCAAAAGATGATCGGTATCCTCAATAGCGGACGCGAAGAAATTCGCGTTGGGTCCGTCCGAGAAATACTCAAGCCACCCCGAGGAATCCACCACGTTCATACGCGGTCCTTGTCACGCTGAACACGGGTATCGATTCCTTTCAAGAATCCTCGCATCTGTTTCATCTTCCTGACGGGGATAAACTCGATCCGGTTCTCATATTGCATAACCTGCACTTTTTCCCCAGGGTGGAGATCCAAAGATTCCCTGACGTCCCGCGGAATGACAACCTGGTATTTGGGTGAAACCCTCACTGTTGACATAGCGCCTCCATCGATACGACTTCTGTAGTATGATACCATGATCGATAGGGGTTTTCAAGGGGAATCGCTTAAGCGCGGGAGGTGGTTTTGCGAGGGGCGGGAGAATGAGGAAGGTTTTGGTCAGCTTTCAGAATCTCCTTCAGAAACTGGCCGGTGTAGGAACCGGGGACGCGGGTGACTTCTTCCGGGGTCCCCTGCGCGACGAGGTGGCCGCCGGCGTCTCCCCCATCGGGTCCCAAATCAATGATCCAATCCGCGGTCTTCACGACCTCCAGGTTGTGCTCGATGACAAGCACCGTGTTGCCGGCTTCCACCAACCGGTGGAGCACTCCAAGCAATTTCTCTACGTCCGCCAGGTGGAGACCCGTGGTCGGCTCATCCAGAATATAAAGCGTCCGCCCCGTCCCCCGGCGGCAGAGTTCGGTGGCGAGCTTGACCCGCTGGGCTTCGCCCCCGGAGAGGGTCGTCGCCGACTGACCGAGTGTCATGTAGCCCAACCCCACGTCCACCAACGTCTGAAGGACCCGGGAGACGACCGGCACGGCGCTGAAAAACCCGGCCCCCTCCTCCACCGTGGCCCGGAGCACGTCGGCGATGTTTTTGCCGTTGTAGCGGATTGAGAGCGTCTCCTCATTGAACCGAGCCCCATGGCACACCTCGCAGATCACATGGACGTCGGGTAGAAACTGCATGGAGATGGTGAGCGTGCCGTCGCCCTCGCAGTTCTCGCAGCGGCCCCCTTTGACGTTGAAGGAAAAACGGCCCGGCTTGTAGCCCCGGCGGCGGGCCTCGGGCACGAGAGAAAAAAGCTCGCGGATGGGGCCGAACGCCCCGGTGTAGGTGGCCGGGTTGGAGCGGGGGGTGCGACCGATGGGAGACTGGTCGACGACGATGACCTTGTCAAAAAGCTCCACCCCTTTGAGCGCCCTGTGACGACCCGGCAATTCCTTGGCGCCGTACAATTTCTTTGCCAGCGCTTTATAGAGGACCTCGTGAACCAACGTGGATTTTCCGGAACCCGAGACTCCGGTGACGCAAACGAACAGGCCCAAAGGGATCTTCACATCGATGTCTTTGAGGTTAAACTGGGAGGCCCCGTTGATCTCGAGCATTTTCCCCGCGGCCGGACGCCGCTCTGAAGGAACCGGGATCACGAGATCGCGGCTCATGTAGCGGCCGGTCAAGGACTTCTTGTTCTTGAGGATCTGCTCCGGCGTGCCTTCGGCCACCACTTCGCCGCCATGGACCCCCGCGCCGGGACCCAGGTCGATCACCCAATCGGCCGCCCGGATCGTCTCCTCATCATGCTCCACGACAACCAGCGTGTTGCCCATGTCTCTCAGCCTCAGGAGCGTCTGCAGGAGCCTCCGGTTGTCTCTCGGATGGAGCCCGATCGTGGGCTCATCCAGCACATAGAGCACGCCGACGAGTCCGGAACCGATCTGCGTGGCGAGCCGGATCCGCTGGGCCTCGCCGCCCGCGAGCGTGGCGCTTTCCCGGTCGAGGCTCACGTACTCAAGCCCCACGTTCATGAGAAAGTCGATCCGGGAGGAGATTTCCTTCAGTACCTGGCGGGCGATCAGCTTCTCACGCTCGGACAAAGCGACCTCCTTGAAGAAACTCTGAAGGTCCCGGACGCTCTTGCCGCAAAGCTGCGAGATATTCAAGCCCGCCACGCGCACCGACAGCGCCTCTTTCTTCAATCTGGCCCCCAGGCATAAGGGGCAGGTCCGGCGCGCCATGAAGCGCTCCTGGATATCCTCTTTCACGAAATCGGACTCGGTCTCGCGGTAGCGCCGGGCCAGGTTGTTTGTGACGCCCTCAAACTCTCCGTCGCCGTGGAGCATGATTTTTTTGTGTTCACGGCTCAATTCCTTCCACGGGCGGTCCAGGGGGATCCGGTGTTTCTTGGCGGCGTCGGACAAAATCTCGTCGTAATAGGAGGCCCAGGACCTTTTCCAGCGGTGGGTGCGGGTCGTGACGGGGTCGGACCAGGCCTGGAGCGCCCCTTCCGCGATGGAAAGGTTCTTGTCGGGAACCACGAGGTCCTCATCGACTTCGAGCTTCACCCCCAAGCCGTCGCACTCGGGGCAGGCCCCGTAGGGGCTGTTGAAAGAAAACAGGCGCGGCTCGATCTCCGGCAGGGAGAGGCCGCAGTGAACACAGGCGTGATGCTCGCTCAAAAGGACGTCTTCCTTTAAGTGGGAAGCTTCCAGGAGAACGAGGCCGCGGGATTCCTTGAGAGCCGTCTCGATGGAATCCGAGATCCGCTCCCGGTTGTCTTCGTTGATCTGGACACGATCCACCACGAGCTCGATGGTGTGCTTTTTGTAGCGGTCCACCTTGATGGGTTCCTCGAGGCGGCGGACCTGGCCGTCCACCCGCACCCGGGCGTAGCCGGACTTTTTCAGGCGCTCGAAAAGTTCGGTGTAAATCCCGATCCGGCCGCGGATCAGGGGGGCCAGGATCGTCACGGCCGTGTCCTTTGGCCATTTCATCACCTCCTGGATGATCTGCTGGGCCGACTGAGGCTTGATAACGCGGTCGCAAGTGGGGCAATGGGGCACGCCGGCCCGGGCGTAGAGGAGCCTCAGGTAATCGTAGATCTCCGTGACGGTGCCGACGGTCGAACGGGGGTTGTGGGAGGGGGCGTGCTGTTCGATGGAGATCGCGGGCGAGAGCCCGGTGATGAAATCCACGTCGGGCTTCTCCATGAGCTCCAGGAACTGCCGGGCGTAGGCCGAGAGAGACTCGACGTAGCGCCTCTGGCCCTCGGCGTAGAGCGTGTCGAAAGCGAGCGAGGACTTTCCCGACCCGGAAAGCCCCGTGACGACCACGAGCTTGTTCCGGGGGATCTCAACGGAGATCCCCTTGAGGTTGTGGGAGCGGGCCCCGCGAATAATGATCGATCCTGGTTCCATAAAATTATTCCAGAGCCGTCATTCTGAGGAGCGCAGCGACGAAGAATCTGACGCAACGACGAGATTCTTCGCTTCGCTCAGAATGACAGCTTACGGCCGAGGTATGACTTCACTTTTGGGTTTCGGCAGGTCTTGAAAAATCGGCTCCATCACTTCCGGAGCGTGCGGCCCCTGAATGACGGTGTCCTTCTGGAAAACGGTATTTTCCAGGGGATAATCAATGTTGAAATGGAGCCCCCGGCTCTCCTTGCGGGCCAGGGCGCACCGGATGACAAGTTCGGCGACCAACGCGATGTTGCGCAGTTCCAAAAGGTCGCTCGTCACCTGAAAATTCCAGTAATACTCCTGAATCTCCTGCTGGAGGAGCCGGATCCTCCGGAGCGCCCGGAACAACCGCTTGTTGCTCCGCACGATCCCGACATAGTTCCACATGAGTCGCCGGACCTCATCCCAGTTCTGGGAGATGACGACCTGCTCGTCCGAGCCCTTCGCGTTTCCGGAATCCCAGTCGGGGACCGACGTCCTGGGAAGAGGCGTCAGACCCTCGAGGGCCCTCTGAACGGCCCGGTGAGCGAAGACGGCGCACTCCAAAAGCGAGTTGGAGGCGAGGCGGTTGGCCCCATGAAGCCCGGTGTAGGCGACTTCCCCAACAGCGTAGAGCCGGGGAACGCTGGTTTCCCCCCACTCGTTCGTCAAAACGCCGCCGCAAAAATAATGCGCGGCCGGGACCACCGGGATCGGGGTCCGGGCAATATCGATGCCAAACTGCAAACACCTTTCATAAATCGCCGGAAACCGGCTCTTTAAAAACGCCTCCCCGCGATGGGTCATGTCCAAATAAACACAGTCCTCGCCCCGCTTCTTAAGTTCCTGGTCGATGGCCTGTGCCACCACGTCGCGCGGGGCCAATTCTTTTTGGGGATGATATTTGTGCATGAACGGCGCGCCGTCGGCCGTTTTGAGGATGCCGCCTTCGCCCCGCATCGCCTCGGAGATCAAAAACGACTTGGCCTGGGGATGATACAGACAGGTCGGATGGAACTGGACAAACTCGAGGTTCCCGAGCCTCGCCCCGGCCCGGTAGGCCATCGCCAGGCCGTCTCCGCTCGCCACGTCCGGATTGGTGGTGTAGAGATAAATCTTTCCCGCTCCCCCGGTCGCCAGGATCGTTCCCGAAGCCATGAACGTCCGGATCTTGCCGCTCAAACGGTCCAGAACATAAACGCCGAGGCAACCGTCCTCTTCGGACAAGCCGAGCTTTGGGCCGGTGATCAAATCGATCGCGACCTGGTGCTCAAAAACAGAGATGTTTTTCTCCCGGTGGACGTTTTCCAGGAGCGCCCGCTGAATCTCACGCCCCGTGCTGTCCCGGGAGTGAAGGATCCGGCGATGACTGTGACCGCCTTCAAGGCCCAGATCGTAAGCCTCGGTCTCATCGGAGGCGTTTTTGCTGGAGGTAAACTTGGCGCCCAACTCCACAAGCTCCCGTATCATCGAAGGAGCCTCCTCCACCACCGTCCGGACGGTCTCCTCATGACAGAGCCCGGCCCCGGCGTTTAAAGTATCGCGGACATGGTCTTCAATGCTGTCATCGGGGGTCGTCACGGCGGCGATCCCCCCCTGGGCCTGGGCGGTCGCTCCCTCGGCGATCCCTCTTTTGGTAATGAGGGCCACCTTGCGTCCCTGCCGGGCGAGCTTCAAAGAACAGAGAAGCCCCCCCAACCCGGACCCGATGACGATGAAATCAAACTGTTCAATCAAAGAGTTTTACCCGCCGGCTTTGCGTTTTTCAAATATTGAACCACACCCTCCAAGGGCACCTTTTGCTGAGTTCCATTCGATAAGTCTTTGACCATGGCGACTTTTTCCTGCAATTCCTGGTCTCCCAAAATAACCGCCCACCGGGCGCCGCTGGAATTGGCTGATCTCATTTGAGCTTTCAAGCTATCCTGGGGAAGAAGACCGGGAGAAGTGAAACCGGCTTCGCGTAATTTGGCGAGCTGCTTGAAACCTTCCGCGGCAGCCTCTTCGCCCAGCACGACCACGAAAACACCCCCTCCGCTATTGGAAGAAAAAACAGGTGCCAAAACATCCACGACCCGGTCTAAACCAATCGCAAATCCAACCGCGGGCGTCTGAGGTCCCCCCAAATCGGAAACCAAGGTATCATAGCGGCCCCCGGCCGCCAGAGCATTCTGGGCACCGAGCTTCTCGTTCTCAGTCACGACCTCAAAGACGACGCCGGTGTAGTAATCGAGTCCGCGCACGAGACGAGGAAAAACCTCAAACGGACGGCCATCGCCACGGAGAATTTCCTGAACCTTCTCGAAATAATCCCGGCAAGCCGTGCACAAAAACTCCTGCGGCGTCGGAACTTTTGAAAGTTTGTCGGAGTCTATCTTGCAGTCAAGGACGCGCAAAGGATTCCTTACCATCCGCCGGCGGCAATCCTCGCATAACTGATCTTTCCGGTCTTCAAGAAAACGGTCGAGGGCCTTCCGGAATTTTGGGCGGCATTCCGAACAGCCAAGAGAATTTATGCGAGTGGAAAAGGAAAGATCCTTGGATATTGTCCTCAACAAACCATCCAAAAGAACGATCACCTCGGCGTCAACGCTGGGATCCTTAACCCCGAAACACTCGGCCCCGATCTGCCAGAACTCCCTGTAGCGTCCCGCCTGTGGCCGTTCGGCCCGGAACATGGGGCCAAGGTAGTAGAGACGAGTGACTTTCCCACGGCTCCAAAGACTGTTTTCAATGTAGGCTCGAACCACCGGGGCTGTCCCTTCAGGGCGAAGCGCGTACTCCCGTTCACCCCGATCCTTGAAAGTGAACATCTCCTTCTCCACGATGTCCGTCTCTTCTCCGATGGAACGCTTGAAAAGCTCCGCCGATTCAAAAATAGGCGTTCGAATCAATTGATAAGCGTTCTTACTGAAAAAAAGGGCGCACTCCCTCTCCAGGCGGGCAAACAGCTCCGCCTGCTGAAAAAGAAGATCTCTTGTGCCCTTGGGGGATTGGAATTTCATGTGAGTTACTGTTGATTATACCAATCCACGCAACGAAGCGGGATAGTGCTGTGCCTATCCACGCAACGAAGCGGGAGAGTGCTGCGCCTGTCTTTTGCATTGATTTTTTAGGCTGGTTTGACGGGGGGTCAAATTTCCGATAGAATCGGCCAGCCAATCATGAGCGAACAGCCATCTGACTGGGTCTCTTACTTAAAGAAGGCCCACCTGTTCTCCACCCTCACGGATGAGGAACTTCTCGCCATCGCCAAACGGATGGTGATCCTCTCCCTCCCCAAAGGAGCCATCCTCTTCAAACGAGGCGATCCGGGGGACGCCTTCTACGTGATCCATTCCGGCCGCCTCCAGGTCATCGACGAATCCAAACCCAACCCCGCCAAAATTCTGGCTTATCTGGGCCGGAGCGAATCCCTGGGAGAAATGGCGCTCCTGACCGGCGAGCCCCGGACCATCACCGCGAGGGCCGACACGACGTCCGAGCTCCTCGTCCTCTACAAAAAGGATTTCGAACGCCTTCTCCAGAAGAAACCGACGATCGGAGTGCATCTCTCGCGCATCCTTTCCTCGCGCCTCGCGAGCGCCGGGCACCCCGCCGCCCCCCGGAACGAGGGGGAGATTCACGTCATCATGGGGACTTTGGGGCTTGAGGACGAGGCGCTCCTCGTGCTGAACCTCGCCCTGTCGCTCGTTGAGCAAACGCGCCGAAAGATCGCGCTCGTCGAGATCTCGGACGAACCCGGAAAACTCTCCACATTTCTCGGCCTAAACATGATCCACACAACGGAAGCCATGCTGAGCCGGGAAGACCTCCACAACCCCGCGGTCCTCCACAAACTCGGCGCCTCCCACCCCTCAGGGCTCGAGGTGATTTCGCTTCCCACGCAATTGTTCAGAGGCGAGCTGGGAGAATCTCTGCCGATTCTTCTCTCGACCTTAAGGGAAGCGTTTGATCACGCCCTCATCCGGCTTCCCGTGCCGGGTTCCTTTCTCTCAACCGAACGTTCGCAGCCGGAGAGCGTCACGATCATCGAGATTCAAGGAGAATACTCTTCCTTCGTTCAACCCCTTCTGGAAGACGCGGACCGGATCCTCCTCGCCGTCGACCCCGGGACAAAAACCCCCGACCAACTGCCGGCGCTCATCGTCTCCGCGGTCTCCGAACCCCAAAAAATAAAACGGGTGTGGATCAGCACGGACGCTCAGCAGGCCCCCGCGGACTTCCGGCCCGACTTCAAAATCCCCTGGAGGGCCGACTTCTCGAGCGAATTTGAACGCACGCGCTCCGTCTACCTCCTCCAAAAATCTCCCTTAAGCCAGCGGATGGTGGACCGCCTGGCCCGGTTCGTGGGTCGGCTGCGCGTCGGGATCGCGATGGGCTCGGGGGCGGCCTACGGATATTCACTGATCGGAATTTTGAAGGTCCTGGAACGGGAGGGGATTTACCCCGATGTCATCGCGGGGACGTCGATGGGAGCTTTGGTCGGCAGCTTCTACGCGAGCGGAAAAAGCCCGAAAGAGCTCGAGGAGATCGCGCTCACGATCACCAAGGCCAAACTCTGGAGCCTGGCGGACTTCACGCTCCCGCGGTCGGGGGTCCTCGTGGGCCGCGAGCTGATCGCGTTCCTCAAGTCGGTGATCGGTGACGTCACCTTCGACCAGCTCCCCACCCCGTTCGCGTGCGTCGCAACCGATATCCGCAACGGACAGGAAGTGATCCTCAAGGAAGGGCCCGTCGCGGAAGCGGTCAGGGCCAGCCTCTCCCTGCCGTTTTTCTTCCAGCCGTACTACCAGGAAGGGCGCTACCTGGTGGATGGCGGCCTGGTCAATCCGGTCCCCACCTCGGTGATCGTCAACCTGGGCGCCGATATCCTGCTCTCGGTCAACCTGACGACCAAGCCCTCGGAGAAACGAATCCCCCGGATCGTCGGCTGGCGCCGCCAACTGCCGGCGGACCTGCGGGGGCCTGGGCTCATCGAAATCCTCATCAAAACGATCTATACCATGCAGCACGAGATCGCTCAATGGCGGTCCGAGGTGGCCCATGTCGTCCTCGAACCCGAGGTCTCTGAATTCACCTGGACGGAGTTTCACCGCTCGGTGGAAATCTCGAAGTCCGGGGAAGCCTGCGCGGAAGAGGCCCTGCCAAAAATCAAAGCGCTGCTCCCCTTCTACGCGGCCTCCTGCAAAGTTACCCCGGGCCTCGTTGCAAAGAAAAGATTCTAGGCGGAAGCTCCTCCCACCAACACTTTTGAAATTTTGAGCGTCGGGAGGCCGTCGGCGACGGGGACCCCCTGGCCTTCCTTGCCGCAGGTGCCGATCGCATACCCCATGTCCGATCCGACACTCTCGATCCTTTTGAGAATCTCAGGGCCATTCCCCAGAAGGTTGGCCCCCCGCACCATGTGACGGACCCGGCCCGATTCCACCCAGAAACCTTCCTCCACCTCGAAAACAAAATCGCCATTGGCCGTGTTGACCTGGCCGCCGCCCATGCGGGTGACCAGGAGGCCCGTCTTCATCGACCGGAGGATCGCTTCGGGGTCTCCCGAGCCCGGCATCACCAAGGTATTGGACATCCGGGGGATGGGGCGGTGCACGTAGGACTCCCGGCGGCCATGTCCGTTGGAAAGCCGTTTGTCCTTGGCGGCGGAGCGGCGGTCGAACAGATAGGTTTTCAACACGCCGTGATCGATCAACACCGTGGCTTCCGACCGTATCCCCTCATCGTCGAAAGCGAAAGAACCCCGAAGGCCGGGACGGGTCGGATCGTCCATCACCGTCAAAAATTCGGGGGCGACCACCTGGCCGACCTTTCCCCGGAATAAGGGGGAGGTCCCCTCGAGCACGGCGTCGGCCTCCAAAGCGTGCCCGACCGCTTCGTGAATCAGCGTGCCCCCGGCCTGGGAAGAAATGACCGTGGGGAATTCCCCGACGGGCGCCGGGGGCGCCTCGAGCTTGGAAAGGGCCCGCCGCGCCACCAACGCCGCCAGACGCTCCGGCTCTCCGCCTTCGAAAAGTTCCAGGCCGACGAGGCCGC
>Ga0207100_1224_pt1 | contig 11420 bp, 11 predicted proteins | sample Alteio_BWMinHeat_82_FD_153520 | JGI IMG/M metagenome (GOLD analysis project Ga0207100, IMG submission 153520) | Enriched cells from forest soil in Barre Woods Harvard Forest LTER site, Petersham, Massachusetts, United States -... | ecosystem: Environmental > Terrestrial > Soil > Temperate forest >...
ACAAAATCTTTCCGAATTCGAACTTCATGCTCGGGCAGTGCTGGGGCTTCCGATTCCGGAAATTACTTTAGAACATGCCGGAGCCAGCGCCGTAATCCTTGCGCCGGATGAATCGCCGAATCTTCCCGATTATGAAGGCATCGCCGAAGCCCTTGCAATTCCCAAAACAGACATCCGTATTTTCGGGAAGCCCTCGACAAGAAAATACAGGCGCATGGGAGTTGCGCTTGCGTATGATAAGGTTGGAGCATCAACGGATCTGCTTCGCAAGTGCGCAAAGGAAGCGGCGGAGAAAGTAACGGTTAAGTTAGTGTAAACTACTCTACCGAAAATTTCCATAGGGATGTAAACGTCGTGGTTTGCGTTTGCTTGCGACAAAACCAGATCAACGATATAAGCCCTTACGAATGCCCGTTCTATCCGTCGATAAAATAAGTAAAGACTTCCGGCATAAGCCGCTCTTCAGCGATGTGACGTTCAGCATCGATTGGTCGGAGCGGCTCGGGCTTATCGGCACAAATGGAAGCGGCAAGACTACGCTGATGCGGATTCTCTCGGGCGTAGAATCTGCCGATAACGGCAAAGTAGAAGTTGCCGAAGGAAGTCGCGTCGGCTATTTGCCGCAAAATCCTATTTTTGAACCTGATGAAACGGTGCTCGATGCAATTTTCTCTCGGAGTAGCGATGCCTTAAGTTTAATTCATGATTATGAAGCAGCCTGTCATGAACTCATCCTTCATCATGACGATCCTGCCATCTCGCGGCAGATTTCCGAACTCAGTGCAAAGATCGAAGCTGCCGGAGCATGGGAGATCGAAACGAATGCGAAAATTATTCTTGCGAAGCTCGGAGTGGATGATCTCGATGCAAAAATGGGAAATCTTTCCGGTGGTCAGCGGAAACGCGTTGCGCTTGCTCATGCGCTGATCGTCCAGCCCGATCTCTTGATGCTCGATGAACCGACGAATCATCTGGATGCCGAAACCATCACCTGGCTCGAACAATATCTTTCGCGATATTCAGGCGCATTGCTTTTGGTAACGCATGACCGTTATTTTCTCGATCGCGTTACCGATCATATTTTAGAGATTGATCGCGGCACGACTCAGCTCTTTAACGGCAACTACGAATACTATCTCGAACGCAAAGCCGAGCTGGAATTCAACCGGCAGATCGAAGGTCAAAAAAGGAAATCGCTTGTCAAGAGCGAACTTGCCTGGCTCAGGCGTGGAGCCAAAGCCCGATCGACAAAGCAGAAAGCACGTTCCGATCGCGCTCATGAAATGATCAATGCACCGAAAGAAAAAGAAAAAGAGATCATTGAAATTTCTATACTGACACGTAAACTTGGCACGAAAACGATCGAATTCAATAACGTATCAAAATCCTATGACGATAAAATCTTAGTAAAAGATTTTACATACGTCATGACTCGCGGAGAACGCATCGGAATTATCGGTCCCAACGGCTCCGGAAAAACGACACTGCTCGAAATGATCGTCGAGCGGACAAAGCCTGATAAAGGAAAGGTTGAGATCGGACCGACTGTGGCGCTAGGATATTACGATCAGGAGTCGTGCGCGCTCAATGAATCGCAGCGCCTCATCGATTACATCAAAGATATTGCCGAGCATATACCGACCTCAGATGGCGGCACGATCTCGGCATCGCAAATGCTGGAGAGATTTCTTTTTCCACCGGAAATGCAATACGCTCCTATCGGAAAACTCTCCGGCGGCGAGCGGCGCAGGCTCTATCTGCTTCGCATCTTGATGGCAACGCCGAACATCTTATTACTTGATGAGCCGACCAACGATCTCGATATTCCGACGCTCGTCGCGCTTGAATCATTCTTAGATGAATTCACCGGATGCCTGATCGTTGTCAGCCATGACCGGTATTTTCTCGATCGGACGATCAATCAAATTTTCCGCTTCGAAGGCGGGGGCAGACTCCGTAATTATCCCGGAGATTATTCTGCATTTCTCGACATAAAGCAAAGAGAAAATGTCGCAGCCGAAGAAGCTACAAAAAATCTAAGAGAAAAAAAATCCGCCGCTCTGCCGATCGCAGAAAAAAAGAAAACTAAACGCAGTTTCAAGGAACAGAAAGAATATGAATTCTTAGAACAAGAGATCTCGGTAGCAGAAAAAAGAAAATCGGAGATCGAAAAAGAACTCGGGCACGAGTCGAGCGATTTCGCGATCATTCAATCACTCTCGCAAGAACTGGAAGCCATCCTCAAATCCCTCGATAAAAAAGTAGAGCGCTGGGCAGAGCTTGCCGAGTTGGGAAGTTGAATCGGATCCCGGCGTTAGACTTTCTTTTCCCTCTTCCCTGCCGGCATTTCATAATCAGTGAACACCACGCTGCCGCCGACTAACTCCGGGGAGTACACCGATTCGAATTTCCGTACGGCTTCGGACTGTCCGTGAAGCTTCTGAGATGCTTCGTCCTTAAAAATAAAAAGGTGGTTGAATTTTGCTGGATTATTTTTTTCTTGCCAGGCTAAATACATTTCCGTCCCCGGCTCATGTGCCTTTACATATTCGACGAATTCCGCAATTGCCTGTTTCACTTTCGGCACGGCTTCAAGCTTTACTTCGTAGGCACCGCTTTGATAAATTGGCATGATTTCCTTTCAGATTAAATTATTTGAATTCAGGATTACCGTATCCCCAGCTTCCTCAATTTACCCCCATATGCCGACTTAGGATATTCCGTCATCAACCTCTCATACCACATGCCGGCGGCTTGAGTGTTCCCCATGTTGTAATTCGAGCGAGTGAGCTTATAGAAGGCAGATTCGCGTTTAAAATTTGGTCCTGCTTGCACAGTGTATTCGAAATATGGAAGCGCATCGGCATAGCGCTGCATGGCGAAATTACATTCGCCCATCCAATAATAGGCGCTCGGCACCATCTCCGACGGTCTGCCGGTAACCACCACTTGCGAAAAATTCGCAAGAGCCTGATCGTATTCTCCGTGCGTGAAATTCGCCAACCCGGCTTCATAGGTCGAATATGCCGAGAGATCGGGTTTCGGAATATAGGTCGAGCCCCACGGCGTACGGGGATAATCTTCCGGCGCAACTTCAGGAGTTTCCTGCGGCTCCTGCGAAAGATTCGAAACTTTGGCAAGCACGGAATCCGCTCTTGTCATCACTTGCTGCGCCGAAGGTCCGGCAGCGGGCGCAGTCTGCACAGTGCGCTGCGGTGTCGTGCGGTTGCGCGATGCGCGCGGACGGCACGAATCAATTCCAACAAGGATTACGAAAAGCGCGAATATTAAAAATTTCGTTTTCATATTTAATTATCTGTTGGTAGGGGCGACCTGTTGGTCGCCCTTGAAGTTAAAGTCCCGAAGGGCGACCAGCCGGTCGCCCTATTGATTAATAAAGATTATATTTCAAACCGAGTGAGAAAGCAACATTCGACGCTGTTTCTCCGACTCCGGCTCCTGAAACTGTTACTACTGTCGTCGTAGATCCTAATGGCGACGATGTCGTCTGTTTATAATCGTAAATATAATTTGTCGCTTCCGATAGCCGTGCCTGGACGAAAAGATCGAGCATGCTGTTGCCATCGTCGGGAGAATAGAGCAACGGAATCTCCAATCCCATCTGTCCATATAACTCGAATGGAACCGGCGGATCGTATTCCCTGCGAATCGAGGTACTCGAATTTGCAATACTGGTATTATCCTCGTAAATCGCTTTCCAATGAATGCCTCCGCCGGCTCCGATATAAACCGATGGCATTCCTGCTCCGAAGCTTACCCTGGCATTGAAGCCGATAGTAATGGGGACATACGTATAGGTTCGCGTCGTTGTTTGACTGATATTGGAAATGACTGTGGAAAACTTTCCGCCGCCGGAGATATGATAACCGGATGCAAGTTCGGCTTCGAGTCCGACGATAGAATACCGTTCCGGCTCGTTTTCATCGGCTCCGGTATTGATAATTTCAACCGGCAAGAGAGGCAGGTCAATCGCCGCATCGAGCTTGACGCCTTGCCCGGCGCTCCACCAGACGGCGTCAGTGCCGTTCGTGCCGAGATTTTCTCGCGCGCGTCCGATGCCATACCCGGCGGAAAGCCGGAAACTCAGAAGCGTCGGAAGCGACTCCTCCGGCGCAATTACGCCGGTTTGAGTTTGTGAGAAGCCTGATTGGGCAATCGCACATGCAAACAAAAGAAAGATCGTTTGCCGTATATTCATAATCTTGTTTTTTTTGATGTAAAAAATTTTTTATGCGTCATTTCAATTTATTCAATCTCGCCTCTGCCCTTGCTCTATACTCGCTTTGGGGATAGCTCAAGGTAAGCCGCTCATACGCGCTTCGTGCATTACGCCTGTCGCCAAGCTTTTCATACGACGCTCCGATCTTGAATTCCGAATCGTCTGCCTTCGATGACTCCGGATATTTTGTCAGCACATCGTGAAATGTTCTGATCGCCTCGTCATATTGTCCGAGCGCATAGAGCGACTCGCCTTTCCAATAGAGATAATTCGGCGCATATTGCGATGATGCGTCCACGCGGGAAAGTTCGTCGAACGAAGTCAGCGCATCCATGTATCTTCCGTCATTGAATAATTTCAGAGCGGCGCTATATTTTTCATTCGGCGGGTAGGACACAGGCTGGTGAAGCGGTTCCATCGGAGCGCTTTGCGGCGAAATTCCAAGTTGAGAAGGTTTAGAATTTTGTTCTTGCGGAGCGGTATAATTATTATTTGTATTATTATTATTTTCTTGAGGCGGCGGAGCGTTATAATTTTGCATCGGCGTATTCACCGGCGGCGCAGGCGGTGGAATGGATACACCTATATTCTGCCGCTCGATCATACTTTTTAATTTTGCAATCTCAATTTCCAGCGTTCTGATCCTTGCCCGGTCTTGCGCAACGACGCTTGCCATCGTATCGATAATGGTGAGCAGCTTATCCTGCACCATGACAAGCGAATCCATTTGCTTAGCGCCCGCTTGCGCTCCGCGCTGGTTTGCCGCGCCCCGCGCCCGAGTTTGCTGGGATGTGCGGCAGCTTGCCAGAAGCGCAAGAGCTAAGAGCAGAATGCCGATACTGAAATATTTTCCTTGTCGCATGACGAGTGTTTCTTATAGATAGTCAGATATAGCCGCTAAGTGAACAAAGCAAATCCCTACAAAATTAAGGAAAAAAATGACGGACGCGTGATTTATGGGATTTTAAGGCCGCAATAGAGACGCCGGAGGTTTTTCGCTGGGAGTAATGAAGTGGAAAATGCAAAATGGTGAAACATCTACTCCGTTGCTGTGTTTAAACTTTATGAAGGATTTTTTCAAGATATTTTTTTTCATTTTAGTCATGACTACAATTTCTTCCTGTAGCCATTCTTATGATGCTCTCCTTTACCATAAACCTATTTTTAAGGATAATTTAAAGGTCGGAGACTCGATTGTTCCTTTAATATACTTTCGCCAAGATAGTGCTATGTCATTAGATACAAATAGAAGCTCTATCAAGCAGTTGCTGTTGGATATGGGTAAAAAAGACTCGGTATATCCTTTGGCTATGTTTACTGGTAAGGACACGTGTGAAGTTCATCACTGTTTCTTGCAGGTGGATACTGTTTTCATTGGTTATGGATTAATGATAAATACAATAGAGGGAGACGAACGCAGAAAAAAAGAACAAAAGTTTTTCCCAAATGCAAATATGTCGCTTGGGAAATATTGTTGTACCTGTGAATATCAAAATTTGCGGAAGTTCTATTTTGCCCAGTATGCCGACTTCACTATAGTGATTGATTCGACGATAATGGCCGTCTGCGTTAATTTTTTTCATATTTGGTAAACCCTATTTCATCCAGCCCCACCATCCTCTTCAACTCCCGCACTTCTCTCGGCGTCAACACTCTTGACTCGCCGCGTTTCATGCCTCGGTGGGTGATGCCGGCGAACATGGTGCGATCGAGCTTTCGCACGTCGTAACCGGTGGCTTCGAAGATGCGGCGGACTTCGCGGTATTTGCCTTCGCGCAAGGTGAGGAGAATATCTTTTGCATCGCGCTCGGCATAGGCAAGATGAACGGCAGGGCTGATCTCACCTTCGCCAAGATCGATTCCGCCCGTTGCAATTTTCTGGGCATCCTCTTTTTTCAGAGGCTTATCTAATGTTACATGATACTCGCGCTTGATCTCATAACTTGGATGCGTCAGCCGCTGCGTGAGATCGCCATCGTTGGTGAGAAGCAACACACCAGTCGTATTTCTATCGAGCCTTCCAACCGGATAGACTCGTTCATGCGTATTGACATAATTCATCACCGTGTTGCGATCGGTTTCATCTTTCACCGTCGTGATCGTATCTTTCGGTTTATTTAAAAGCAAATAGACGAAGCGTGTCTTCATCGAGATCGTATTGCCATCGACGGTAACAAGATCCTTGTTCGGATTTACTTGTACTCCAAGTTCTTTGACGATTTTTCCATTGACCGTAACTTTTCCGCGCGAGATGAGATCATCGGCTTTTCTGCGGGCGGCAATTCCGGCAGAGGCAATGAAACGATTGAGGCGGACGGTATCTTTGGCAGGTTTAGCGCTGGTGATAACTTTATTTTTGAGCGCAGGCTTCGCAATTCGTGAGGAAGGAGTCGGGCGCTCTTTCCTGATCTTGAATTCACCTCTTCGCTCGCCTTCAGGAAGCGATATTTTTTTTCTTATTGTAGGTCTCTCGCTGGATCTTGGACTAAATGGACGTGACGGGCGAGAATCGCGCGATGACGGTGGTCTTTTTCTGTCGCCAAAACTTGGTCTTGCTCCGAATCTTGGTGGTGCTGATCTTTCTCCTCGCGGACGGACTGAAGTCCGTCCTACTGAGTCGGATGAAGGAGGTAACTCGATTTTTTTTCTAGGTCCCGATCTTGGCGCACTTCGGACATCGGAATTTCTTCCGCGAAAGCCTGTACTTGCGCCACGATCCGAAAATCTTCCTGATGGACGCGGACGGGAGAGCCTCGGAGAACTACTCCGACCCGTTCCGGTGGTGGGCGATAATGTCAGCTTCTTCCTCGGTGATCCCTTCGGATTGCTCCTCTTTTGCGACGGCGATGACTTCGTCAACGGTAACTGAATCTTCTTTGCCATTTTGATCGACGTATTCGTTTGCTGCTTCTTCAAGCGTGGTTGCTCTTACCGATTCTTCTTTGAGGAGTTCTTCGATCTCGCGCGGCTTCGGCAAATCGCGCATCGAGCCTAATCCGAAATGGCGCAGGAAATCCTGCGTTGTACCGTAAAGAAGGGGTCTCCCGACGCTCTCTGCCCGGCCTGTGATCGTAATAAGATTTTTTTCGAGCAATGATTTGATCACTTCATCACAATTAACGCCCCGGATATTTTCAATATCGGATTTCGACACCGGCTGCTTGTAAGCAACGATCGAAAGCGTCTCGAGGGATGCACCTGAAAGTCTTCTGCGCGAGCGGTCTTTATAAAGCCGCGCAACATAAAGTGCAACATCCGGCTTTGTTGCGAATTGATAGCCGCCTGCAATCTCAATAATATGAAAACTTCTTCCGGATTCTTCGTACGTATTATTGAGCAAACGAATGGCATCTTTAATGACCGATAGCTCCAGCAGATTAGCTTTTTTCCTTTTCGGTGGTTCGCTGCCATCTCCGCCGGCAAGTTCTCCGCCGGAAGCGGCAGTGGGTTCGGTAAAGATATCCGGCTGAATTTCTGCCTTAATAGTCGGCTCGTCTAAAATCAGCGAACGAATTTCCAGGGCAGAAAGCGGCTCATCGGTTGCGAAGACAAGCGCTTCGACGATGTTAGTGAGGGATTCCGGATTGGTATAATCTAATCGCATTAAATGGTTCGTGGTTCGGTGGGGCGGACTCTTAGTCCGCCAGCAGAGAAGGGCGGACTAAGAGTCTGCCCCACCGTATCTCGGCTCAGGGCTTGAACAAAATTATTTCATCAAATGCTTCATGCTGGCGCAGGGCGACAAGCTGATTCCTGACAAGATCGAGGAGAGCGACAAACGTCACGACCAATCGCAGTCTCACCGGAGTCGAAAGTTCTTCCATAGAACCCGCATCAATAAAATCGCTGAAAAGCTCTATAAAATTCATTTCGCCTTTCATAGCGAGTGTATCTAAGATCATCTCAGATTGCTCTTCGACGGTTACCGGAATCATTTCGACATCATGCGAGCGCTTAATAAGCGGTGCACGCTCCATCGCCTTGCGGAATGCAGTGAGTAAATGAAAGAGCGTTACGTTGCCGATCATATTTTCTTCTTCCTGCCCTTCCGGCGGAATGGTACGGTCATCAGCTTTAAAGTATTCGCGGTAATAGAGCTTCCGCGCTTCTTCGCTCATCGCCGATAACTCCTGGCTCATCTCTTTGAAGCGGCGGTACTCGATCAATCTGCGGACAAGATCAGCGCGCGGATCTTCCTCTTCGATTCCTTCTTCCGTCCGCTCTTCACGTGGCAAAAGCATCTTTGCTTTTATCTGGCAAAGCTCAGCGGCGACGACGATAAAATCACCGGCAACTTCCAGATCGAGCGCCTGCATGAGGCGCAGATATTCCAAAAATTCCTTCGTAATATGATGCACCGGGATGTCATAGACATCCAACTCATCGCGCTTGATAAAAAAGAGCAAGAGGTCCATCGGACCCTCGAAAAGCGGCAGACGGATCTTATATGACGGCGATTGCAATACTTCCATAGTACAAAAATACGATGCAGACACTCACTTGTTCTGATATTTGAGTTTTCTGTTCTACCAATAGGCAGAGTAACCAAGAGAATGTTTCATATTGCAACGCTCCGCGGGCTAAAGTCCTGCGCCTATCTATAGTTGCACAACTTTCTTCATGCACCTGCTGTTCTTTCTGCTCATTTTTCACCAATCATTTATCTCTATGAAAGCATTAAAAATCATCGGAATTATCATTCTTGGAATCGTCGTCATCGGAGCAATTATCTCCTTTATTATGCCGACGAAAATGCATACCGAACGAAGCATTGTTATCAAAGCGTCTAAATCTGCCATTTTTCAAAATGTAAAAATGTACTCAAACATGGTGAAATGGTCGCCATGGGTTGAAAAAGATACGGCGATGAAGACCGAAATTGCAGGCACCGATGGCACCGTCGGCGCAATGTGGAAGTGGGAAGGCAATAAAGAAGTTGGCAAAGGCGAGCAGACATTTACGAAGATCGAAGAACCGAATGGCGTGGCTTCGGATATTCATTTTATCAAGCCAATGGATGGTCACGCAACAAGCTCCGTGAACCTTACCGATACCGAAGGCGGCGTGAAAGTGATCTGGCGCACCGATTTTGAAATGCCACGACCCTGGAATGTCTTCGGGCTTTTTATGAATATGGAAAAAGAAATGAATACCACGTTCGATAGAGGACTTGCCAAACTAAAAGATTTAACCGAAAAACAAGCAGCAATGGGAGGTACTATGACAATCAATGAAATTACTACCGAACCGAAAACATATATCGGCATCAAGAAAAATGTTCCCATGGATAAAATTTCCGATTTCTTCGCAGAGAGTATGCCCGGACTCTTCGGCAAGGCCGGCAACGCCAATCTGAAGCTCGTTGGTCCGCCTTCGGGACTATATTTTACCTGGGACGAAAAAACAATGACTACCGATGTCGCAGCGGTTGCGCCCGTCGCCGAAGCGAAAGGAGATATTGGATCGCTGCAAAAATTTACTGTGGGCGGCGGAAAAGCATTGGAGATGGATTTTCTCGGCGATTATAAAAATCTCGGCATGGCTCATAACAAATTGAAAGAATATGCCGCCAGCAAGAATATGAAAACAAGAACGCCCGTTCTCGAAGAATATATCACCGATCCGATGTCAGAAAAAGACCCGAATAAATGGCTGACGAAAGTTTATTATTTTATTGAATAGGTTTGTTCGGATGGGCGCGCGGCGTGCCCTACGACTCTTCAGCTACGCCAAAATCCAGGGCGCGTTTCGTCTCATTGACGCGAATTAATTTCACGCGGACTTTATCGCCGATATGATATGCGCGTGCTGCTGCTTTCGGACGCCGCTTATGCGGCGCTAAATTTCTTCCAGAACCTGCTCGTTGCGGAATGAGCGCAAGATGCGCTTCATCGTAGGTATAATATCCATCGATCTCGCGGATATGCACTAACCCTTCCGCTCCATTTTCCAAACCTACAAAAAATCCGTAATGCTGAACGCCGGTAATAATGCCATCGAATTCTTCTCCCACTTTCGATGCCATCACAAATAGCTGCGCGACTTTTGCCGATTCGCGTTCGGCATCGGTGGCTCGGCGTTCCATAGCGCTGGTATGATCGGCAATTTCCGGAAGCAATTTAAAATAATGATGCTCGCGTTTTTGCGTCATGCCGCTTTTTTGCATATATTCTTCAAGCATCCGGTGAATGATGAGATCGGGATATCGTCGGATCGGCGAAGTGAAATGCGTATAATGTAAAAATGCAAGACCGAAATGCCCAACGTTATGCTCGGCATAAATTGCCTTCGCCATTGCGCGAAGCATGAGACCGTTGAGTAATTTTTCTTCCGGTTTACCTTTGACCGATTCCAAAAATTTCTGGATTGTTTTCGGCGTTACATTTTCCGGATTGAAAGAATAGCCGAGCGTTTTTGCCAGATGCGCAAGATCGCGGATTTTATCAGGATCAGGATTTTCGTGAATCCGGTAAAGAAATGGTTTTTCATTCCCGGATTTTGCTTTCTTCGAAATAAATTCTGCAACGGCGCGATTGGCTGCCAGCATGAATTCCTCGATCATCTTCATCGAACCGAGCCGCTCGTTTTTATATGCTTCGATAGGATTTCTATCTTTATCGAATTTGAATCTGACTTCCGTCGTCTCGAAATCAATAGAGCCTTCCTTCCGTCGCTGCGCATACATCTTTTCCGATAACTCGCGCATCTGTTTCAAAAGCTTTGCATATTTTCCCTTGCCCGTCGTCGTTCGCTTCTCGGCTTCCTGGTAGGAAAAACGCATCACACTTTTAATCACAGACTTTGCGCATTCGCTCTTTTTTACTTTCCCTGTTAAGGGATCGACTGTCATAATAATGGAATACGTCAATCTCTCGACATCGGGCTTGAGCGAACACAACTCGTTAGATAAAATATGGGGCAACATTGGAATCACGCCGCCGGCAAGGTAAACCGACGTCCCGCGAAAGAGCGACTCATCATCGAGCGGAGAACCTTCCGTTACAAAATGGCTGACATCGGCAATATGCACTCCGAGTGTGAGAGTCCAATCATCATTTTCTATAAGTGAGACAGCATCGTCAAAATCTTTTGCATCTTCAGGATCGATGGTAAAAATAATTTCCTTGCGAAGATCGAGGCGCTTGGCGATTTCTTCTTTCGGAATTTGGGAAGGATACGA
>Ga0207100_1109_pt2 | contig 11279 bp, 12 predicted proteins | sample Alteio_BWMinHeat_82_FD_153520 | JGI IMG/M metagenome (GOLD analysis project Ga0207100, IMG submission 153520) | Enriched cells from forest soil in Barre Woods Harvard Forest LTER site, Petersham, Massachusetts, United States -... | ecosystem: Environmental > Terrestrial > Soil > Temperate forest >...
ACGATAGGAATTCCCGCCTCGATTTCCGGCCCCAGGCTGTTGCGGAATGGCAGGCTCGTTCGGCTTCGACGAAGAAAAGTACAAGGTCTCAATGGCGATCGGCGAGCTGGAACTTCTGCCCGCGGTCCGGCAGGCCCCGGCCGACAGCCTGATCATCGCCGACGGCTTCAGTTGTCGCGAACAGATCTCGCAGTCTACCGACCGACACTCCCTGCATCTGGCACAGGTAATCGCCACCGCCCTAAAAGGGCCTCTCACCGCGTACGGCGCCTATCCCGAGACGCCTCATGTCCGGAAGAGACAAGCCGAACTGGATCGCTCGATGAAGCACGCAGGCCTGGCCCTGGCCGGAGTTGCCACGGGCGCGGCCCTCCTCTGGTGGCTGAAAAGCAGATCCTAGCGAAGGCCACGTGGAGACAGCCGCCCTCGGCTGTCTGGTTGAGCGCAGCTCGACAGGCCTTGGCCGGCTCGCTATTAGGGGAGCGTTCGCACCGCCGGACAGCCGAGGGCGGCTGTCCCCACGTACCGGTGGATAGCCGCACGAGCGACGACCCTACATCAAGGCATTTGTAATCAATGACTTACCCGTTGACCTTCTGACCTCTCCCCAACACACCCGGATTCTGGGACAATAGTAGCTACCAACAGCTGGGACATTCCTGCCCTCTAAATACCCCGGCGGCGAGTAGGCTTTTATGGCGCTAGACTCCGAAACCCTTCTTAACCCACCTAAGACAGCACGCCTGATCGAACTTGACGTTGAGCCGGCGCTGCGCGGGTCGGTCCTTGTCCTGATCCAGTTTGACGTTTGCGAAGAGATCCGGCTCGACGAACTGCGGCAGATCTTTGGCGCGCGTACGGTAGAGCACCCTGGCTCCAAGCATCCGGCTCCCGGGTACGTTCGCTACCACCGCCCCCCGGTTGTCGAACCCATTGGACCGCTGGTTCTGGACAGCGGCGAGCGACTTGAGGGCCAAATCAAGTATTACGACTATGGCGTACTGAGCGTGGTCTTCGAGCTGCCTTTTTCCGGCGACTGGGAGACCTTCGTCCGCATGGGCAGCCGCTGGGTCTGGGACGTAGACTTTGAAAAGCACGCCTCCCGCATCGTGCATGAGAAGCTGGAGCGGGCCGCCCCGGCGCTGATCAAGCCCTATCCGGAGTGGTTGAGTGAGGACTACTTCATTTTCCACGTGAGGGAGATTGCCGGCTCGCCGTCGGCTTCCGAGCTTTGTACATCCCAGGGCGGACGCATCGCTCAAATCGTGCGTGGAGAGACGGCCCAGCTTTCAGAAGGCGAGCGCAACGAAATTCTGCAGTCCCGCATTTCCTACTATCCGAACGATCTGGCAGTAATCGGCTGGAACGCTGCGTTTCTTTATGACAGCGAGGCTGGCGCCGAAACCGCCATCCAGCTCCTCGAGTACGCCAACTCGCAGCTGCTGGAATTCCGGCACTACGACGAACTCTTGACCCGCGAACTGGGGATCGTGTACGCCGCCCTCGACAAGGGCACGGGAATGCTGGCCCGCTGGCGCCTGGCTAGGGCTGCGACCAAGCTGCATACCGTCCTGCTCGACGTGAACGAACTGACCGAGCGCGCCGACAACGCTATCAAGTTTCTCAGCGACATGTTCTCCGCCCGCCTGTACAAGCTGGCCGCTGCCAAGGTCGGCGTGCCGGACTACAAAGACCTGGTCAACCAGAAACTGCATACTGCCGAGGACCTGTACCGCTTCATGGTGGACCAGTTCAACCAGAGCCGTGCCTTCGTGCTCGAACTCATGGTGGTGATCATCCTGGTCATCGAACTAGTCTTCCTGTTCGGCGGCAAGTTATAGCGGCGACGTAGAACCCCCAAACCACCAAGGACACAAAGGCGCACGAGGGATTCCAAGACCCAGGTCTCCTTCGTGCGCCTTCATGTCCTTGGTGGTTTAAGCTCTTGATCCATGACGACGGCTACCAACTCCGCGCGTAGATTGTCATCTACTGTCGCGCTGCTTTATCCTGAACCGCCGTTCACCAAGGAATCCCTATGCGAGGACTCAAGAACAAGCGCGTCCTGATCACCGGAGGCGCGAGCGGAATCGGCGCCGCGACTGCCTCCCGCTTTCTGGAAGAAGGGGCAGCCGTAGTCGTGCTCGATCGCGATGCCAAAGGCCGCGCGCAAATCCAATCGCAGCTGCCGAAGCTGGCTGGAACGGTGGACGCCGACGTCTCCAACCTGAACCAAGTGCAAGCCGCTTTTGCCGATGCCGTGCGCCTCATGGGTGGCGTGGATGTGCTGATCAACAATGCGGGCATCAGCATCCGCCACAATTTCCTCGACATCACTCCCGAAGAATGGGACAAGAGCATCGCGGTCAACCTCACCGGCGTCTTTTACGTGGCGCAGACCGCCGCCCGGCATATGTGGGAGCGCGGCAGCGGCGTGATTCTGCAGACCGCGTCCACCAACGGCCTGATGGGCTACCCGTACTACGCCGACTATAACGCCACGAAAGCAGGAGTCATCGAGCTGACCAAGTCCATGGCCCTCGAACTCGCTCCGAAAGTCCGGGTGTGCGCCGTCGCGCCCGGATATGTTCTCACCCCCATGCAGCGCGCCGAATACACAGATGAAATGCTGGATGCAGTAAATCGCAAGATCCCGTTGGGCCGCCACGCCAAGCCGGAAGAGATCGCCGCCCTGTTCGCGTTCCTGGCATCGGACGACGCGGCCTTCATGACCGGCCAGGTGTATACGATTGATGGTGCAGAAACCGCCGGAGGCCTGGCCAGCCGATGAGTTGATCGAAGTTATCGCGCGCAGCCGCGTGGCGGCGTAAGAATGCAGCCCAGGGCGCAAGCCCTGGGTAACGCGCCGTAAGCGATAGAGCCCTGAAAAGGGCGAAAGAGGCCGCTCCCCAGATTTCGAGTCGCCAAATCTTATGCTGCAGAATCAACTTCACGAAAAGATCGCTCTGGTCACCGGCGCCGCCTCCGGCATCGGGCGCGCCACGGCTCTCCTCTTCGCGCGCGAAGGCGCGTCGGTTGTCCTCACGGACATAAATGAGTCGGCAGGGCATGCTGTAGCCACCGAAATCGCCGGGCACGGCGGCCGCGCCATATTCGAACCTGCTGACGTCACCCGCGCCGCGGATTGCAAGCGCGTGGTGGAGCGCGCAGTCCGCGATTTCGGCAGCATCCACATCCTGTTCAACAATGCGGGCATCATCCGTCGCGCCTCGGTCGTCGAACTAACCGAAACCGACTGGGACCGCGTGATGGCGGTGAACGTGAAATCCATGTTTCTAATGTCCCGCCAGGTCATTCCTATCATGGCGTCTGCCCGCGGAGGCTCTATCATCAACACCGCCTCCGGATGGGGTTTGGCCGGAGGCCCAAGAGCGGCAGTGTACTGCGCTTCCAAAGGTGCGGTGGTCCTGCTGACCAAGGCCATGGCTATCGACCACGGCCTCCAGAATATTCGAGTAAACTGCATCTGCCCCGGCGACACCGACACGGCTATGCTCCGTAATGAAGCTCAGCAATTGGGAGAGCCCAACGAAAAGTTTCTGGCGGAGGCCACGAAACGGCCATTGGGCCGGGTCGGCAAGCCGGAGGAGATCGCGCAAGCCGCCTTGTATTTGGCCAGCGATGCATCGTCGTTCGTGACCGGAACGGCCCTGGTGGTAGACGGCGGCGGCCTGGCCGGATCCACGTAAGAACGGACGCCCTCATCCGCGGCTACGCAAGTCGAAACGATTTCACATGCGTCTCGAAAACAAAGTCGCTCTCATCACCGGAGGCACCTCGGGCATCGGCGAAGCTACAGCCATCCTCTTTGCCAAAGAGGGCGCCAAGGTCGCGGTCACGGGTCGCCACGAAAGCCGAGGCCACGCTGTGACTGCACAGATTCTCGAACACGGCGGCCAGGCCATCTTCCTGCGCACCGACGTTCGCAAGTCTGCCGAATGCCGTCGTGCGGTCGATGAAACCGTAGCTGCCTTCGGTCGCCTCGACATCCTCTTCAACAACGCCGGCATTTTTTATCCCCACACCACCCTCGATTGCAGCGAGGAGGAATGGGACCTGCAAATTGACATCAACCTGAAAGGCACGTTCCTGATGTCGAAGTTCGCCCTGCCCACGATGATCGGGCAGCGCAGCGGCGTAATCATCAACAACAGTTCGGGATGGGGAATTGTGGGCGGTGACGCAGCCGCCGCCTACTGTGCGTCAAAAGGTGGAGTCGTGCTGCTCACCAAGGCGATGGCAATCGACCACGGCCGCCAGGGAATTCGCGTGAACTGCATCTGCCCCGGCGACGTGGACACGCCCATGCTGCCCGAAGACGCCCGCATGCGCGGCCAGAAATGGGAGGATTATCTCGCAGGCTGCAGCAACCGTCCTCTGGGACGGATCGGCACATCCGACGAGATCGCTAAAGCTGCGCTCTTCCTGGCCTCGGACGATTCGTCGTTCATGACCGGAGCAACTCTGGTAGTAGACGGCGGCGGTACCGCAGACTAGCGCCACGGACCACGTAGGGGCGGACGCCCTCGTCCGCCCAGGAGCGAAGCTCCGCAGCGTTTTCTAAGCTCCACATCCGAGCGCTCGGACCTGCGTAGTTATTTATGCCAACTCGCAAGAACTCGCAGCATTGGTTCGAGCGCTCCCAGCGATCGCTGGTCGAAGGCGTCAACTCGCCTTCACGTGGCGCTGCTGTATTCTCTCCCGGCCCAGTGTTCCTCGAGCGCGGCCAGGGCTCGCGAGTTTGGGATGCTGACGGAAACGAATATGTAGATTTCATGATGTCGTTCGGCGCGTTGATCCAGGGGCACGCTCACCCTAAACTGGTTGAAGTCGTCTCGCAGACGATGGCCCAAGGCTCACACTTTGCGGCGGCCACCTCTGCTGAAGTGGAAGCGGCCGAGCGCTTGTGTCGCATGGTCCCTTCCGCTGAGGTCGTGCGATTTACTAACACCGGCAGCGAAGCCACCATGCTGGCCCTGCGCCTTGCCCGCGCCCATACCAGCCGCACCAAGTTCCTCAAATTCGAGGGTCACTACCACGGCTGGTACGACCCTTATCTGCTGAATGCGCACAGTCATGCGCCGGAGAAGCTGGGCCCGCCGGAAAATCCTACCCGCACACCCGACTCGGAGGGTATTCCAGCTTCAACGTTCGCCGATGTCGTGCTCGCGCCCTGGAACGACGTCGCCGCCCTCGAGCGCGTCATGAAGCAACACGGACCCGAGCTCGCGGCCGTCATCACCGAACCCATCATGGCCAACATGGGCTGCATCCTGCCGCGCGAAGGATATCTTCAGCGGCTGCGCGCGCTCGCCCAACAATACGGCGCGCTGCTGATCCTCGACGAGGTCGTCACCGGCTTCCGCTACGCGCCGGGCGGATGCCAGGAGTACTACGGCATAAAGCCAGACATCAGCACGTTCGGCAAAGCTCTGGGCGCGGGATTTCCCGTAGGCGCGGTAGCCGGACCGCGGTCCATCCTCGACCACATGCGTTGGAGCGAAAACATGGTGCTGCACTACGGCACCTTTAACGGACACCGGCTCACCATGAAGGTCGTCGCCGCCAACCTGGACTTGTTGTCGGCGGATGGCACGTACGAGAAACTGAACAGCGTGGGCAACGCTGCCACCTCAGGCCTGCGCGAGGTTTTTCGCCGCCACAATACGAAGGCGATCGTGCAGGGCTTTGGCCCCATGTTCCAGATTTACTTCACCGACCGTGATGCCATCCACGACTACCGTGACTACTGCACCTCGGTGGACACTCAACTTTATTCCCGATTTGTTCATCGCCTGCTCGACCAGGGCATTTATATGACCCCGTCAAATGGACTGCACTGGATTATCTCCACCACGCACAGTGAAAAAGATGTCGCCGCGCTGATCGAAGCCGCGGACCTGGCCTGCGCCGACCTCGTATGAAAAATGCGCGCAACAATGCCATCGTCTTTCTGGGCGGCGGCCGCATCACCGGAGCCCTGCTGGCCGGATTGCGTCTGGCAGGTTACAGCCAGCCGATCGTGGTGCACGATCGCCATCCTCAGAAACTGCGCCAGCTCGGAGCCCGGCACGATGTGAAGGTCGAGCCCGATCTACTTCGCGCCGTAGGGGAGGCAGATATTCTGATCGTCGCCGTGCGGCCTGATTCCGTCCGCGAGCTGCTGCGGCAGATCGGGCAACTTCAATCAAAAGCGAGACCGACAATCGCTGTCAGCCTGGCCGCGGGCATCCCACTGAAAAACCTGCGAACATGGATGGGCCCGCCCGCGCGTTGGGCGCGTGCCATGCCGAGTCCGGTCGCCCGCAGCGGTCGCGGTCTTACCGCGCTGGCCTTCGACCGCGATTTCCCTTTGGCGGCCCGTCGCGAAATCCGCAACTTCTTCTCGCCCGTGGGACCTGTCTTCGAAATTCCCGAGAGCAAGTTCGACGCCTTCACCGTGACTTACTCCTCCAGTCACGGCTACCACGCTCTGGCCGCGCTGGCCGGAGCGGCGGTGAAACTCGGCCTCGATCGCAAGACCGCCATGACCGCCGCCGCTCATGCCCTCGCCGACGGCATTCTGGCCTGGCGTGAGTCCAAAACTTCATTGGACGCCTTGCTGCATGAAGCCGCTACTCCGGGCGGCATCTCCGCCGCAACTCTTGCCAGAATGGACAAATCTGGATACCAGCGCGTGGTGGAACAAGGATTGCGGGCGGGCATGAGTCGAGCAAAGAAGAACGCCAACAGATAACCTTCTTAGATAGTGACTTCGTTTTAATTTTAGCTTCTGACGATCGGGTCATCCTGAGCTTACAAAGGATCTGGCACGCATCGGATAACCTCCGCATCAACGTGCCGGTGCCGCGCGAGCCACCCAGAGGCCACTCGACGAAATTCCCTTCAGATCGGCCAGGTGTTCCAGCTTTCGGTCGGCGGACCGTCGCGATAAAAGGGATGACGCGCGAGGGGGACGCGTAAACATGAGCGCTCTCGATTAAGTCGAACGCGGCGACACGAACCTTCCAGCCAGGCGGCAAATACGCACTACGCGATACAACGGGAACAGAGGGCCAGGCAATCGCACGGCCGACCACTCTCCTGCTCCCGGAGTAATTAACAGCCGCCACCAGAAAGAAAACCGGTCCCGGGTACGCTCCCGCAATTCCATCATGAGGCGAAAGTAGGCCATCGATTCCGGATCGAATTCTTCTTCCGCAACGATCAGGTCGACGATGCGTCGCGCCAGCACCTCCGTGCCTGTGTCTCGCTCTACGACGAGCTGCGCCGGCAATCCGGCGCCAAGCAATTTGTCGGCCAACAGAAACGTGACTGCCACAATTCGCGCGATCCCCAGGCTCTCGGCCTTGGCCTGTAGCGCAACCCAATCAAGCGCCTGCGACCGGGCCAGCTGGACAATGTCACACAGCCATGAAATCTGCTTCCAGGCGTGTTTGGCGGCATGCACGCAAAGCACGAGCATGAGGTCCGGATCGCAGAGTGTGCGCAGTCTCTGGCCCTCGATCGTGACTACCCTTGCTCTTGCAAAGAACTCATTGACGTCGAAGCCAATCGCATAAAACCGTGGCAGAATCTGCCACTTGATTTCCAGCAGGTTGCGTCCTCGAGCGCCGTCGAAGGTGTACTCGTATCCGGATTTCAGGTAATCGCGCTCCGCCGCTTGCGCCAATCGCAACCCTGGTTCGTATCCCAACTGCGCCAGCGCCTCTTTGATCGCCAGCAAGTCATTGGAGCGGACCAACAGGTCGAGATCCGAGAACTGGCGCATTGCTACATTTCCGTACAGGGCTTCCGCCAGCACCGGCCCTTTGTAAGGCAGCACCTCCAAACCTCGGGCCTGCAAGTGACGATGAATGTTGAGCAACTCGATCGTCAGCCACAGAGTGCGGTGCACGTTGGCTTTGTCCTGCTGACGAAGCGACTCCAGTCCCGGCGAGCGACCGGCGCCCATCTCGGCGGACAACCGGCGAAAAACCAGCGGTACCAGCCCGTGATGCTGCGCCAGCTGAATCAGCCGCTCCCAGTCAACGCCGTGCCGCAGAACTTGTTGGATACGAGCGGAAAAGTGTCCATCGGAATCGTCACCGCAGCAGGCGAGGATCAAATCGAGTTCGGGGCTGAAAGTTCCGGCGTAGGGAGCGCTCGACGTGGGCGACCGGGATGGGGCAGGTTGTGGCAAGGCTATGGTCGTCGCTGACCGCTCTCGATCCGCGCCGGAAGTTGCTCCTCGCGGCACTATAGTACAAACCGTTCCCGCGTTCGATTACTCGCTCTATCCCTGCCCAAATGTTTTGTGCAGCAGAATATCCGTCGGTCATATTCAGCGGGAACCCAGCGACGCAATAGCAGCTTGCATTATGTGTTTCGCTCGCAATGTGCAGTGGGTTATCGTGAACTCTGCAACAAAAATAGTTCACACCTCCGGGCGTGGTGTGACCTTCTACCGTACAAGCTATTTACGAATGGATTCTCTGGCAAGTGACCAAGGCAGATGCAGTCTGGCGGCCGAGGCATTGCGATCGTGGGGCACATTGAAAGTGCGCGCCAACGGAGTCAGCATGCTCCCGACTTTGTGGCCGGGCGACGTTCTCACCGTCCAATCGGTCCGTCCGGAGCAGGTCGAGCCGGGCGAAATTGTGCTTTACATGCGCCAGGACCGTTTTTTCATTCATCGCATTGTCAGCCGGGACCTCACCCGCGACAAAGCGTTCCTGGTTACGCGAGGAGATTGCGTGTTCGAGGACGATCCACCGGTGGGAAGAAGCGAACTGTTGGGAAGAATTGTCGAGGTGCGACGCCCAGGCTCGACCTTTGTGCCGGTGCGAAAGCTTTCACGTTCTCGCCGGCTACTGGCGTGGCTCTTTTGTCACTGGAGTTTCTTCCGACGGGTTGGATTGCGGCTCAGGGCTTACCGCCGCAACCGTGACGGCCCAGTCGAACCTGCATTCGTCGAAGCAGCATAGGGACCGAACAGAGGTACGGGCGATTTCAAACTCGTACCACGGAGCTGCCCGAAAGTGAATCCGAGCTACCAGATCACAGTCGAGATCGGGGGGATGCCGATCCTCCTGCAGACGCAGGACGACTCCTTCCGGCGATTGCTGGCCCGACGCTATGCCGGCTTTGTCGACTCTGCCGCACGCCCCCGATTCGAATTCGACATCGAACTGACAACGCCATCGCGCAAGGCTCCCGACGAAGGCGTTCGAGTGGAAATGCAGGACGGCATGTGGCGGCTGCGGCGAGGCGATTTCCGCGCCCAGTGGAATCCGGACGCCGGACGTGGGCGCATTCGGCAGTCGGCCAATCCTTACTCCATCGATTCGGTGCTGCGCATCGTGCACACGCTGATCCTTGCACAGGAAGGCGGCTTCCTGTTGCATGCCGCCGGGGCCATCCGCAAGGGCCGTGCCTTCTTGTTCTCTGGAGTGTCGGGCGCGGGAAAGACCACCATCTCGCGCCTGGCGCCGCCCGACGTGACCCTACTCACCGATGAAGTGTCTTACATCCGCCGGGTTGACGCCGGCTATCGCGCCTGTGGAACTCCTTTCGCCGGAGAGCTCGCGCGGGTAGGAGAGAATTGCTCCGCCCCCATCGGGTCCCTGTTCTTCCTCGCACAAGGCCCAGAGAACAAGATCGAGCCTATGGCCACAGCCGAGGCCGTCCGCCGCCTGATGAGAAACATTCTGTTTTTCGCGGAGGATGTTGCGCTGGTGGACAGCGTCTTCCAGTCGGCCTGCGAATTTGTGGAGCGCGTTCCCGTGCAGCGCCTGACCTTTGCTCCCGATTCGCGGGTTTGGCGAATGATCGGGTGAACCAGCGATGAGCGTCAAATACATCGCGAAGAGCTCCGCCATCGCCTCCCGCCTGCTGGGCGGCGAGATGATGGTCATGTCTTCGGCTGACTCCACTTTCTTTACCTTGAATCCCGTGGCCACCGTTGTCTGGCAAGCCGCTGATGGAGTTACCCCGCTGACGGAAATTGTGGCCGATCACGTCTGCGCCGAGTTCGAGGTGGACGCTGAGACCGCGCATCGTGATGTCGAACGCTTTGTCGAAGAGCTCTCGCAGCACGGTATCCTCCTGGTTTCCGAGACCCCGATTGCAGTTTCAGCCACCAGCCCCACGGAGGCAGCGTGAGCTTGATGCAGGAGATGAGCCAGCGCGCCCTGGATCTGGGTGTGCCCATGTCCGTTCACTTCGACATCACTTACCGCTGCAACGAGCGTTGCGTTCACTGCTACCTCGATCACGACGATCACGGCGAAATGACCACCTCCGAAATCGAGCGCGTACTCGATGAACTGGCGGAGGCCGGAACGTTTTTTCTGACATTTAGCGGCGGCGAAGTGCTGATGCGCCGCGATTTCTTCGAGCTTTTGGAATACGCGCGCAGCCTGATGTTTGCCGTGAGGATCAAAACCAACGCAGTCATGATTGGCGAGGCGGAAGCCCGGCGCATGCTGGAACTGGGAGTCGACCAGGTCCAGGTCAGCATCTACTCGCATCGCCATGAGGTTCACGACGCCATCACCAAACTTCCAGGCTCGCTCCGGCGTAGTGTGGAGGCCATCCGCTTTCTCACCCAGCAGGGACTCCGGGTGACAATTGCCAACGTTCTGATGACGGCCAACATGCACGACCACGCCGGAGTGCAGGCGCTGGCCCGCGAGTTGGGCGTTCAGTACACTCTGGACCCGACCATTACGCCAAAGATGGATGGCGACACCTCGATCCTGAATCTGCGTATTCCGGGCTCGGAACTAAACGGCGTATTTCATAACGAAAGCCTGGTGGGAGACGTCGAAGAGTTTTGCGCTGCGCCTCCGACTCCGGACGAAGACGTGATGGAAGGATATCCGTGCAGCGCGGGTCACACCCTGGCCTACATTTCTCCGTACGGCGACGTCTTCCCCTGCGTGCAGTTTCCGCTGCCCAGTGGCAACGTCCGGCGGCAGAAGTTTCTCGACATCTGGAACCACTCGTCCGAACTGAACGACGTCCGCTCCATTCGCGCCAAAGATTTGCCGGTCTGCTCGAGCTGCAGTCATGTCGGCACCTGCACCCGCTGCCCCGGCCTCGCCTATATGGAAGGAAACATGCGAGGCCCGTCGACGGCCGACTGCGAAAAATCTTTCCACCGCACGGGGATCCGCTCTGCAAATATGCTTCGCCTGGACGCAGATCCACACAGGCCCATCCCGTCCGGTCCTCTCATTCATATTCAGCCGCTGACGGCGTGATCTTGTCACCAC
>Ga0207100_1227_pt1 | contig 11253 bp, 11 predicted proteins | sample Alteio_BWMinHeat_82_FD_153520 | JGI IMG/M metagenome (GOLD analysis project Ga0207100, IMG submission 153520) | Enriched cells from forest soil in Barre Woods Harvard Forest LTER site, Petersham, Massachusetts, United States -... | ecosystem: Environmental > Terrestrial > Soil > Temperate forest >...
GTGCTCGAGGGGCTTATACTCGCTTCCGATCGAAATGGAGCCATAACCCCGGACCGGTGCGGAGACTCCAGGGACCGGGTGGGCGCGACTGTACCCGACCCTCCCCTTGAGTTTGAGGTCGTCGCGGAAAGAATACTCCACGATGGCATCGAAGCTGTCGACGACCTCGAAGGGGGTGCCTCCGGCGCCGAACCCGAAGCGGCGGACGTAGTCTCCGTAGACGGTGGTCAGATCGGAGACGATGTAGGCGATGTGGATCTCAACGTCGGCGGTGCTGAGTTCGGCTTTCTTGTTCGTACCGACAAAGTCATGGGAAGTGGCGCTGGTGAAGCCGGCGAGAGCGATGATGTTGAGGTTGGGAGAGACCTCGCCGCGGGCGCCGACGCGGCCGAAATAGCCCGAGGAATCGGGAGGGGCGCCGGCGGTCGAGTAATCGATGGTGAGGTAGCCCACCTGGAGAAGGGCGTCGAGGTCGTTCCAGCCGGTTTTGTAGGCGCCGGTAAGGCTCGAGCGGGTATTGAAATTGTTGGCGATATCAAATTGCTGCCTCAGGTAGCGGACGTACTGGAGATCTGACTGGGCTTCTACGGAGAAAGCTTCGTTGATGTGCCAGGCGATGAAGGGCGTGGTATTGGAGATGACGCGCGAGACCCGGGTGGTGAAGACGACGTCGGTGGGGCTGCTTTCGCGTCGGAGGATTTCGGCGATCTGGAGGGTGATCTTGGATCCCTGGTAACGGGCCCGTCCGAAAAAGCGCTCTTCGTCATAGTCCGTATTATCGGTGTGGACGGACGCATTGTAGTTGACCGTGAGGTCGGCTTCAGCGTCGAATTTCGGCTGGGCGTACTTGAGACCGCCGTTAGCGAAAGTGGTGAAGATGGAATCGGAGGTGCGGTTACTATGTGTCAGGAACAGGTTGGAGTCGTAGCTGTAGAGCTCGCCGACGGAGGCCTTGAATTCGACGGGGTGGGGGTTGAGGGGGCCGTCTTCGTCGATGAGCTGATGGGTGACGCGGTCGATCCAGGCGGTACCGAAGTCCTGGGCCCCTGCGGCCGTGCAAAAGAGAATTGCGAAGACTGGAAGGGTAGCCAGGAGGGTCAAGCGCGGCATGGAGTGTGCTCCTCTTACAGGGTTGTCCTATCGATCAAACGAACCCGTCCCCCCGGTCGGAAGATCGATGAATCGACGAGTAATTCTATTCCCTTGCAACCGTTTGTCAAACGATATCTGGGAGCTCTCCCGTGTAAAGGAGCTAACAGATGTCGTGTGGACCGAAGGACAAGACAGGGTTAGAGGATTGAAACGGCTGCTTGCTGAGTCGGCCGCGGAGGGGTTTAGAACCCATTCGGGCTGCAATGGGTGAGCTGGATAATTGCCGTGGAATTAAAAAGATCCGCCGTGACCATGGGGTTGCTTTCGCCATAAAGGAAGCGGACGCGGAGCTTCCGGTTCGGCGTCTGGTTCTTGGGGTCGCTCTTAAGTTTCTTGGCGGCTTCCTGCATGGACTTCAGATTGTTATCGGCGTCGTCCTGCTGGTGGCGGCGGGCGGTGACGGCGGTGGCGTTGTAGTGCCTTCCGTCGCCGAAGTCCCAACCCTTTTCCGTGAGCTGGGCCAGGATGGGGGAGGCGAGGGCGATCCGATTGGTTCCTGCCTCGATTTCCACTTTGCGCCCATCATAGGTGGCGAGGGAATATCCATTCTCGATGCGGGTCATGTGGACGCCAGGCTCCAAGTGGAGATTACGATCCCCGAGGAGGGCGACGATAGCGGTGTGGGTAAGAGGGATTATGCTGGAACTGGTTACCAGGACATCTTTGCTCTCGAATTTAGCCTGACCGGGCTGTTGGGCGGTGAGGCCAGCGAACAATAATCCAAGGCTCACTATAAGCTTCATAAGATTCCCCTCAGCTAGAATACATTTCTCTATGACCAAGTCAAGACACTAATGAATATAAATTCGGTTTAGGTGCTGCCATAATTCTCAGGCTCATATTCCGTTATCTTCGAATTCTCATGAGAACTTGCTATCTTTGGAGTCCTCCTGAACTATCGCGGGTGGAAAGCCAAGTAGCCATCATGTAGACAGAGGACCAGCCCTTCCGTAAGACGGACGTGTGTGTGTGAACGTTCGGCTTGAAGAAAGGAACTGGCCCATGAGCATTGGTGATTTATTTTGGTCTGGATGTCCACCTGAATTCGATCGCGGCGGTGTGGGGTCGTGCGAAGGATAAGCCGCGGAGCATGACGGTGACGCCAGACGAGGAAGGGTTGAAAGCCTTGGTGAAAGCGGTCGGGCCCGGAGAGGTGCGGGGCGTGTACGAGGCCTCCAGCTGCGGGTTCGAAGTCTACGACCGGCTGAGAGAGCTGGGATGGAAGATGTCCATTGTAGCGCCGACGCATATTGCGAAGTCCGTGCATCGAAAGAAGAGGAAGACGGACCTCCGAGACGCGAAGCATCTGTGGGAAATTCTGATGTGGCACGGGGAGCTGGGGACGGAACTGGCGGAGATCTGGATCCCGAGCCGGGAACTCCAGGAAGAGCGGGAGATCGTCCGGCGCCGACTGAAGCTCTCAGAGAGTTCTTGCCGGGTGAAGAACGGGATTCTCAGCGTGCTCCGGATGCACAGGATCAAGCGGCCCGAAGGATTGAAATCAGCCTGGACCCAGAAACATCTGGCGTGGCTGCGAGGCTTAGCGAAGGTTGAGTCGCTCGGGGCATCGGTGAGGACCGTGCTGGCGAGCTATCTCCGCGAGCTGGAGTTCGTCCAGGAGGAGATTGAGATGATCGATAAGGCGGTAGAAGCCCTGGCCGAGAAAGCGCAGTACCGCGGGGCGGTGGAGAAGATGACCGAGGTGCCTGGAGTAGGGACTCTCACGGCGCTCACGTTCCTGCTCGAGATGGGAGAGCTCAGGCGGTTCGACAACCGGCGGCAGGTGGGATGCTATCTGGGGCTGGTGCCAGCAAGCTATGAAAGCGGCGATGCGGACGATCGGAAGGGACACATCACCCGGTTAGGTCCGCCGCGCGTCAGGAAGGTCCTCAACCAGGCAGCCTGGCATCTGGTAAGGCTGGATCCTCTATGGCGAAAGCGATACGAAGGAATCGCCGGCAGAGGCGGAGGGAAGACGGGGATCGTCGCGATCATGAGGAAACTGGGAATCGAGCTGTGGCAACACGCGAAGTCGGCGTAGAAGCAGTGCTTTTTAGCCCGTCACCCCCTTCGGCGGTGACGGGCCGGACGAAATAGCTTCTGTAGTTTTTGCTCTTTGGAAGGCGGTAGAAAGGCGTGATCGATTTCCCCTTGGGTGATGAACCCGTCAAGTAGTTTGATCCGCCATAGGCCGGGCGATGAAATGATCCGAGGCTTGTCCTCGTGATTGAATAGCAGATTGCCCGTCCGCTCCGCCTTCCACCGTCTTACGTTGGGACTTGACTACTGTTTACATAGCAGCAGGCGATGCAGCTCTCGTTTGACGGGCTGCGAGTAGAATGAAAGTGACACGACTAGCGGTTGTTGTATCGCACCCTATCCAACATTTTTGTCCTCAATACTCCAACTGGTCCGCATTGCCTGGGGTCAATCTGCGGGTTTTCTTTGCCTCTCGACATGGTCTGACTGCCTATCACGACAAGAACTTTGACAGGGTTGTGCAGTGGGAAGGACTTAATCTAGACTTTCCCCACGAATTCCTTCCTGGTTCGGAAGGCAAATCTATCGGAGCATGGATAGACGCACCATTGCTGGAAAGCCGGTTGGCAGAGTTTGCGCCAGACGTGGTTCAGGTCTATGGTTACTCCCAAAAACTTCAGCGTCGCGCCCTTTCTTGGGCTACAGCTAAGAAAATCCCTGTCTTAATGGTGGCAGACTCCGAACTCCGCGGCCGAAGGAATTGGGCCATACGCTTGGCTAAGGCGATTGTTTTGCCGGCCATTCTAGGCAAGGTTCATCGGTTCCTGACGATAGGCGACGCGAACGAAGCGTATTTTAGAAATTACGGAGTGTCCGACGCGCAATTTATCCGCAGCTGTTACCCTATTGATGTCAAGTCTTACGACCAAGCTTTGAATGCTCGCGAAGAAGCACGTGGGAGGGTGCGCCGTGAACACGGAATCCCGGATGACCATCAAGTCTTGCTCATGGTCGGGAAGTTGGTCCCCTGGAAGCGACAGTCGGACTTGGTGGATTTCTCCAATTTAATTCAAGCGTCGCGCGGCGATATGACAGTGGTTCTTGCCGGCACCGGAGAGGATGAACCGAGGTTGCGTGCCTTATCAGGGCGTCAAGGGGTCGGGGGTGTCATATTCGCGGGCTTTGTCCCGCCAGGAAAATTGCCTGAATATTACTGCGCCTCTGACATTTACGTTCACTGCTCAGAACGTGAACCGCATTCGGTTGCCATTAGTGAGGCGATCTACTGCGGTTTGCCAGTGGTGCTTTCTGATTCATGTGGCAGCTACGGTCCGACTGACGATGTACGTGTTGGCCTTAATGGATATGTTTATCGTTGTGCTGACGTTGCTTCGCTGTCTTCAGCAATCTTTCGCATCATTGGCTCTCCAGGACGTCGCATTTCGATGGGGTTGGCTTCCGCAGAAATTGCACGGTGCAATCAACAACTCGCGCATGGCCGCGCGTTGCTTCAGGCGCTCGATAGTCTTAGTCTGTGAACGGCTGAAGCATGGAAAGTCTTCGACGCTGGGTCCGTGATGCAATCGGTTATCGGTCGGTACTGTATCGGTTAGCTGCGTACTGTTTGGACGTTTTTCATGTGTTGAAACGCGAGGGCTTGCGAGGCCTAGTAATCCTTCGAATGGCCAAAACTAAGGGCCCCGATGTCTGGCTCCAACTACGATGTCTCAAATTTCCATTTTTGGTACGTCGTGGAAGTGACGATATAGGGTCGGTCGTGAACAATGTCCTGCGCGAGGAATACGGCCAGATGCCCACCACCTTTGATCCGAAGGTTATCGTGGATGCCGGGGCATATGTAGGTGATACATCAGCTTACTTCCTATCGCGATTTCCACTGGCTCAAGTCATTGCACTTGAGCCAAACGACGAGAGCTATGCCAGGGCCTCCTTGAATCTGGCCCCATATGGGAGTCGGGTAGAGCTTTTGAAGCGGGCATTGTGGGACTCCGAAACAATGGTCAGGATGTCCGGTGAACAGACGGGCTCGTCGATTTCGGCAAACGGCGCGGAAGTGCAAACAGAAACGATTCCCGCGCTGATGGATCGGCTAGGTTTCCAAAGAATAGATCTCCTCAAAATGGATATTGAGGGCGCTGAAGCAACTGTCTTACCGTCCGGCCGTGGTGGTTGGCTCCGGAAAGTACGAATGATCTTGCTGGAAACGCATGGTGCGGAGATCGAAAGACAGGTGCTTCCGTTACTAGCAGCTGAAGGGTTTTCTTGTAAGCGTCACCGCAATGTGTGGTACTGCCGGAGCGATGAAAGGAACGGTACCAGTGCACCTTAGCGATCAACAATCGTTGATAACATTCAGATGAAGATTCTTGTGACGGGCGGCGCAGGATACGTTGGAAGTGTAGCTGCCGCCGACTTGATCAAGGCCGGTCACGAGGTCATTGTCCTGGATAGTCTCGTGCGGGGTCACCGAGCATCTGTTCCTGATGCGGCAATGTTTGTACGTTGCGACTTGGCCAACACGACGGCACTTCGCATGGAGTTCAGTCGCCACAAACCGCAAGCGGTAATGCATTTCGCTGCAAATTGTTTGGTTGGCGAGTCGATGAGTGAGCCCTTCAAGCATCTGGACGACAACGTCGTCTGCGGAATCAATCTGATTAGAGCTTCAGTTGAATCCGGAGTTCGTAAGTTTGTGCTCTCTTCCACTGCCAATCTCTTCGACTGTCCGGGAGTCGCCACAATTGTCGAGGGCGCAGAACCGCGGCCAGTAAGCCCATATGGAGAGTCAAAACTCATTCTCGAGCGGATGCTCCATTGGATGGATAGGATTCATGGCCTCCGCTATGCCGTGCTGCGCTATTTCAATGCAGCGGGCGCAACTAGGGACCGAGGTGAAGATCACGAGCCTGAGACTCATTTGATTCCTGTGGTGCTCCAGGCGGCGCTAGGCAAGCGCGACCGTGTCCTCATTTACGGTGGGGATTACGACACTCCGGACGGCACATGCATCCGGGACTATGTCCATGTGGCTGATCTCGCTCAGGCGCATTCTTTGGCCATAGGAGCACTCGAGACTCGGAGCGCAACATACCACCTCGGAAATGGCAACGACTTTAGCGTAAAGGAAGTAATTGAAACTGCTCGCCGAGTCACTGGAAAGGCGATCAAGACGGAAATTGTACCGCGTCGACCGGGTGACCCTGCAAAGCTTGTGGCTGATTCAACTAGGATCAGGCGCGAACTTGGCTGGGCGCCGGTCTTTGCAGATCTGGACTTAATCGTCAGGAGTGCTTGGAATTGGATGATTGAGCACCCCAATGGCTACAGTACGGTCCCTGGTGGTCACTCCTAGCCATGAAGGTTGAACACTTAAGCCAGTCGGTGGTGATGTAATGCATCCTGCAGAATCTCCAGATAGCGAGAAACTTTCCGCTCCGCCTTCTCGAATCTATGCCAATCACGGAAATCCACCATTGCTTGCTCTGCTTGAGGTGGGTTGTAAGCGTGTGCTCGACATTGGCTGTGGAGCAGGTGATAACGCTGCGCTCATCAAGTCCAAGTACCCGGAATGCTCTATTGTTGGAATAACGCATACCCAAGCCGAAGCCGACATAGCACAACGATACATGGAACGTTGTTGGGTCTTTGATGTCGAAGGTGAAATTCCCGATGGCCTGGCAAGACAATCATTCGATACTTTGATTTTCCCCCACGTTCTGGAACATCTCAAAGATCCTGCGGGAGTGCTGGCTCGTTTTGTGGGCTATCTGCGAAAGGGTGGCCAAGTCTTAATAGCGGTTCCGAATGTTCTTTCATGGCGCACCCGCTTTCAATTCCTGATGGGTAGATTTCACTACGAGTCATCCGGTGTGCTCGACGATACCCATCTTCGTTGTTTTACATTTCTTACCGCTGACAAATATCTGCTTTCGAAGTGTCCTGGTCTTCAACTGAAAACAAAGACGGCGGAAGGAAGTGTGCCGTTGTGGTGGCTTCGAAGATACATCTTCCCCCGAACTCTAAGTGAATGCATTGATCGATGGGGATGTATGATCTGGCTAAATCTTTTTGGCGGTCAGGTATTGCTGAGCGGCATCAAAAAATAGGTGCGAAAAGTGGCCCCTCCTGTTTTGTGAAGGGTTTTCACTTTCAGGGATCACATTGAAGGCCTAAGGTTACAATTCCCCGTAACCTTAGACGCAGAGTTCGATAGTGATGATCGGTACGACTCGAAGCGATATCTCTGTTTGCCTCATCACTTACAATCACATCGAAGTTATCGAATCCACACTTCGGTCGATACTGTCGCAGTCCATCTCAGACTATGAAGTAATTGTTAGTGACGATTGCTCTACAGATGGTACCTGGGAACGCATCTTAGAGATTGCATCGCGGGACAACAGAATCAGGCCTATAAGAACCCCCCAGAACCTAGGCATGGCGAGGAATGCCAACTTTGCGGTTTCGAACTGTGATCGAAAGTATGTCGCGTTGTTGCACCACGATGATCTTTATCGGACCGACATGCTAGAGAGATGGGCTGGAGTCCTTTCTCGTAACCCCAATGCTGCATTCGTCTTCAATTGTTACGCCATCTTTGACAGCGATCGTATTTCTGTGAGTCCCATGCCCGGTGAGCTGATAGAGGGAAAATGGCTACTGGAACATTACCTGTTTCCGCACTGGGGATGTGTGGTTCGAGGAACCGCGATGATCCGGCGAGATGCGTGGGATCAAGTTGGAGGCATGCGCGAACAGTTCGGCATGTTGGCTGATGTTGATATGTGGATGCGTTTGGCAATGCGTTGGCCCGTCGGTTATGTCGCTGAACCTGTGATAACCGTCAGGCAACAGAGACCGAGTTACTATCCCGACATCTATAAGGGCAGTTCTTGGTCTTGGCGACGGCAGCGAATTCTATACGAGATACATGCGCTGAATAGATTGGATTACCTGGACCTGTCTACTATTCAAGGCCGATTGAGTTGGTGGAGATTTCGGCTGAAGCTGAGTATCGAAACTGCAAAGTGGCTAGCCTATTCACTCGTTAGGAAGAAGCCGGACATTATCCTGACTAGTCACGAATCGGTGACAGCTTACGACCTATGGCCGGTGCGTCTGTTTCGAAAGATGCTCCAGGTGACAATGTCATCGAGCTCAAATCTTTCAAGCTGAGATGCATGCAACTTGGGAACGGGCCTTTCACGGTAAAGATCGGAGTTCGGGGTGAGCTCTGATCCGATTGAACAGAGAGCGGCTAAGGTTTCTTCGGTCACCGGACTCTCAGCTGTTCTTTCGATAGTTTTGCAATTGATCGCCGTCCCCATTTGTCTCACTCACTGGGGCAAGGAAACCTACGGTAGTTGGCTAGCGCTCTATGCTGCATTCATGATGGTTCGATCCATCGATGCTGGCTTTGTTTCCTACGTAGGAAACAAGCTCAACTACCTCTATCACCAAAGTCATGCGGATCTTCATCGGCATTTGGCTTCGTCGCTAGTTGGCACTGCAATAATTGGTGTCATCCAGCTAACCATCGGTATTGCTGCGGTATTTTCCGATGGGTTACTCCGTTCGCTTGGTTTACTGGCAAGTCAAGGTGATCAGAATCACTCACGCCTCGCTCTGCTTGTACTGATTGGGACGTGGGTGTTGTCGGGGTCCTATCTGGGAATCGTGCATCGTCTGTTGATTCCGACAGGATTCATGTACCAAGCGACTTGGTGGGCGATGGGACTCCAGGTCGGGCAGTTTTCAGCAATCTTGCTCGCTGCATTTCAACGCCTTGACATGCTTCACACGAGTCTACTTCTTGCTTCAGTACAATTCGGGATCTACACGGCATCTGGAGTTTATGTTCGGCTGAAACTTCCGGCGTTCTTCCCGTGGTGGCGGGGAGGGGTACCACGAACAGGCATTCAAGACTTGGGCCATTCCCTAAGCCTGACTGCGAGTAATCTCATTCAGCAGGGTTCCGCCAGTGGAATTGTCATCCTCGTATCCATTCTTACTAGTCCGGCGATTGTCCCAGTTTTTACCACAGCGCGTGTTCTGGCAAATCTGTGGACGAATATCAGCAATGTCCTAACCGCACCGATGCTTCCGGATGTCGTGCGTTTTGCCGCAACCGGAGAGGGTCGAAAGCTAGTAACGCTCAGCGAAGCCTATTGGGTCATTGTGGGGTCAATACTGAACCTAGGGGTGTTGTTAACCTATCCCTTTGTTGAAGGAGTATTTGGTCATTGGACCGCTCATTCCATCGCTCTTAACAAGCCTCTACATTGCTTCCTACTGGCTAGCGTGGTAGTAAGCAACGTTGGGGGCCTCTTCTCGCTGTATTTCAACGGCAACAATCATGTGGGGGTGTTGCTGATGCTTTCTATCCTACGAGGGGTCGCGGGGCTCCTGTTGGGTGGATTGCTTTTCATGCAGCTGGGTCTTGTGGGGATTGGAATCGCAATAATGGGGGGTGAAGTTCTCGTTCTAATCCTGCTGAGCAATCAGTTCATGCGGCGTGAGTTACCCCGACAAGGCGGGACAATGCCGATGTTGTCGATAGCTCCAATCCTGATCAGTTCAGCCTGTGTAGTTGCCTTTCTCATGTACCAGGGATTTCAGTCCCGGTTTTCTGCGATAGCATTCACAATCTCGAGTCTTGGAGTTCTAACCTGCGCAGTATGGGGCTGGCGGAGGCTTGAAGTCGGTGTGCGCGACCGGTTAGTTCGGTTGGTCAAAGCACGGTTTGGAAAGCGATTTCCTTGAGGCGCTAGCTTCTTCATGAGTAGTGGAATTGTGAGAATTGGAGTTGTTGGATGTGGAGCCATTAGTCGGAATGCCCACCTACCAGTTCTTTTGTCATTTCCGAGTGTCAAAGTTGTTTGGCTCGCCGACACGAATCAGCGGAGCGGTCAAGCGTTGTCAAAGGCGAGTGGAGTTCGATTTCATCCTATCCCCGGCCTTTTTGAGACTGTAATGGGAAAGCCGCTGCAAGACCCGTTCGGCGAGCGAGCCGGCCCGCAACCAGCCGGCCGCGACGGCTTCATAGGGATTCAAATCCATGACCCAGTAGAAAACTTTGGTACGCTTCCAGCGCGCGAAGCACGCCCCCACGAAGGATATGAGCGGCGGCGCGGTCAAGGCGATCACCACGTCCGGTTTGCGCTCCCCGAGCAGCCGGATGCAAGTTGAACTGATGGTATGTGTACGGTGATGTACAGGGGGTAACGGCGCCAGCCGCCGCCCCGATCAAGCCGATATAGCCCCACGTGCGCATCGCCCTCTACGCCCGCGTCTCCACGACCGACCAGGACGCGGATCTCCAGCTCGTCGAGCTCCGGCGTTATGCCGCGGCGCGCGGCTGGGTGATCGCCGGCGAGTTCGTTGACCGCGGCGTGTCCGGTGCGGCGACGAGCCGCCCGGCGCTCGACCAGCTTTGGGCCGCAGCCAGGCGTCGCGACGTGGACGGTGTTGTGGTCTGGCGCTTCGATCGGTTCAGCCGATCCGTCAGCGATCTCGTCCGGTCGCTCGAGGAGTTCCGCGCCCTCGGGGTTGCCTTCCTCTCGATCCACGAGCAGATCGACACGAGTTCCCCGACCGGCCGCGTCGTCTTCGCCGTCGTCGCGGCGATGGCCGAGTTCGAGCGCGACATTCTTCGCGAGCGGGTGCGGGCCGGATTGTCGCGCGCTCGTGAGCGGGGCGTCCAGCTCGGTCGTCCGCTCAAGCTCGACGCGCTCGAGGTTCTGCGGCTGCGGCGCGACGGATTATCTGTCCGAGCAATCGCATGCAGTGTCGGCGCTCCCGCCTCGACGGTGGCGGATCTCCTCCGTCGTCACGCTTGATAGCGGAATGCATCAAACTTGACGCATTCCTATTCGTTCCAAGCGAAGGGAGGTCGCATGGGTCCGACACGGATCTCAATCACGCTTGGACTGGCTCTCGCGCTTGGCTGCGACCGGAGTCACCCTGCCAACGAAAGGGTACTTGCTGCGGTGAGCGTGGAATCCGCTTTCGCCATTCTGCAACCCGATCACAAAATTCATCGCAACGGGGGCGGCGCGGAGAAAAGACCGGAGCGAATTACTCAAGAAGATATTTACACAG
>Ga0207100_1228_pt1 | contig 11216 bp, 10 predicted proteins | sample Alteio_BWMinHeat_82_FD_153520 | JGI IMG/M metagenome (GOLD analysis project Ga0207100, IMG submission 153520) | Enriched cells from forest soil in Barre Woods Harvard Forest LTER site, Petersham, Massachusetts, United States -... | ecosystem: Environmental > Terrestrial > Soil > Temperate forest >...
ATGATTACTCGAATGTGAAAGTAACTATCGAAGACGAAGAGTTCGAAACGAAATCGCTTTTTGTCGGACTTCTGATGGGCGATCATTCGAAGTCTGCGATCGGAACGCAGTTCAATACCGGCACTGCAGTCGGAGTCAGCTCGAATATTTTTTGCTCAGGTTTCCCGCCGAAATGGATTCCAAATTTTAGCTGGTGCGGTCCGGATGGTTTAGAAAAATATAAACAGGATAAAGCTCTTGAAGTAGCGAAGATCGTGATGGCAAGAAGAAAGAAGGAAATATCGGAGGAAGATGAGACTTTGCTGAAAAGTCTCTCATAGGGCACACTGAGCGTGCCCTCCAGAATTACGACATAATCAACTCATCGATCATCCTTTCGATCTTCTTGCATTTTTCCAGTGCAGGCGCGGCTTCAAGAATCGGAATATACTTCAGGCGTACAGAAGTCTTCAAATGAGTTTCCAGAGTATGAACGAGGGCATGAACGATTGCCATGTACCAGAGCGAAATTTTCATATTCTTATAGCCAGTGGAGGCGGCGATCTTCGAAGGGATCTTAATAGCTGCAACGCGCATCTGCGCTACCAGTCCTGGCTTTTCTTCGACGGGAAATTTATCAGTAAGTCCGTAAATTTCCTGCACCAATTCCATCGCCGCTTGCCAGACTTCTAAATCTTCGTATTTTTCCATGTCTCTCATAATTTTCTCCTATAAATATTATTCTCCGGTGCAAGGCGCTCGCGGGCTAAAGCCCTGCGCCTACCAATGTTTTCAATCTTAACCATGCAAGCCTGAAAAACCTAACTCACCATCAAAGGTCGAAAGATTTTCGGATTTCACGACATCATATCCTGCCGCGCTGATGTTACCCATTACTTCATGAACCTGAGAATAAGCGCAGGGCTTACCATCGTTCGTCAAATAGCGGCAGCGCCAGAAATCGGTGTAGGATGAGATGGGTTGCGCTTTTGGATAAACGGTGACGCCCTTATTTTCGATGATCGAAAGAACAAGATTGCCGGATGAAATTTTCGAAATATCACCGCCGATCTTCTCGGGATCTGCGCCGCTATAATCCAAAAATATATCAACTCCCATGAGTTCCTTCTTCGCCTTATAGCTCGATTTTGGCGTAACGCCGAGCTTCATCGGCTCGTTTGCTTTGCTATAATCGGCAACTTTTAATATTTGCGGTTTTTCTCCGATCCGCTTAATGACTGCCTCGGCAAATTCTTTCGTACCGACTTTTTGCTTGCTCGTACCATCTTTGAAAATATCATAAGTATGAACGCCATCTTCGAGTGTTCTGAGCCAGCCGTTATGAACTTTCGCCGCAACATCGGGCTGACCAATATGCACGAGCATCATCACCGAGCCGAGTAGCAAGCCGGACGGATTTGCAAGATTCTGATTCGCGCGGCGCGGAGCCGAGCCGTGGATGGCCTCGAACATCGAAGCCGATTCGCCAATATTTGCCGAGCCTGCCAAACCAACGGAGCCGGCGATCTGCGCCGCCACATCGGAAAGAATATCGCCATAAAGATTCGGCATAACGATCATATCGAAATTTTCCGGAGTATCTGCCATCTTCGCAGCGCCGATATCGACGATCCAATGATCGGCAGTAATATCAGGATATTCGATGGCGATCTCATCGAAGACTTTATGGAATAGCCCGTCGGTCAGTTTCATAATATTATCCTTCATGAAGCACGTTACTTTTTTGCGACCATTGGTGCGGGCATATTCGAAGGCATACCGAACGATCTTTTCCGAGCCGGGGCGCGAAATTAATTTCAGCGCCTGAAAAACCTGATTCGTTTGACGGTGCTCGATACCTGCATAAAGATCTTCTTCGTTCTCGCGGATAATAACGAGATCCATGATCGGATGCTTCGTCTTAACGTAAGGGTGATAGCTGACGCAAGGGCGGACATTGGCATAAAGACCAAGAACTTTGCGCGCGGTTACATTCAAACTCTTATACCCTCCGCCTTGCGGAGTAGTGATCGGCGCTTTGAGAAAAATTTTCGTACGGCGAAGAGAATCCCATGCCGATGGGTCGATTCCGGCATTATTTCCTTTTAAGTAAACCTTTTCGCCGATCTCGATCTCATCAATATCAAGCTGGGCACCTGCGGCAAGAATAATATCGAGCGTTGCTTGCATGATCTCCGGTCCGATACCATCTCCGCGAGCAATTGTAATTGGGGTTTTCTGGGGCATTTGTTAAAATTAGTAAATAAGACTATTTTTGACGGCTCTTGAACAAAGAAGGGAGAGAAAAACTCCCCTGTCCTTTACAAAAAAGGACTGGGGTAAGGTTATTCCAAAAGAATTTTAAATTTTTAATTCCCAATCCCTTTCATCCTTCCAATTTTCATCTGTGTTTTATTGGTCGGCTGTTCGCTGTCAAATTGTAATCTTATGATTCTATGGGCACATATTTGGCATAGCTATAATTATGAATTATAATAAGTTACGGGTGCTTATTAGAAAGATTAAATTTTACATGCCTCGGTGGGTAAAGAATTTCTATTTTGCCATGAAACTTTTTTCATGTTAAGGTATCTTATACTATAACAAATTATGCCTTGAGGCTGTTATCCGACCCCGAAAGAAGCAGTTTTGGCATGAAGTCTTTTACTATCATTATACTTTAGAATCAAAATCATGAAACAATTTAGATACTTTGCCTTAGTTTTTGCACTCGGGGCCATCTTTTCATTAACTGCCTATGCCCAAAAAGGACCAAATCCCGGCGGCGGGGGCGCGCCTAAACCTGGCGGACCTAATCATTTCGGGCTTTCGGATTCGTGTTGGAATGTTTTTCTTGCTGGACTCTCCTCTGCCGATGCAGCAAAATTAACTGCCGACCAGAATACAATTGCGACGAATGAAACGCAGATCGATACGCTGCAATCACAAATCAATGCCCTTTTGAGAAATGGCGGCGCCAGAGGAGGAAAAGATAGCGCGACTTGGAACAAAGTAAGAGTACTTGACTCGGCAATACGCGTCCTCAATAATGCCAATAGCGCTGCACAGCTCGAGATCGCCACTATTATCAAGAATAATAATTCGCTTCTTTCTTCGGTTGAAGAAAATTGCGGCAGACCGAAGCGTGATACGACAAAAGGCGGCGGACGCGATACTTCCAAAGGCGGCGGACCTGGAAAGATCGGCAACCCCAGAGGTCATTTCGGACTTTCGGATTCTTGTTGGAATATTTTCCTGAGCAAGATTTCTGCATCCGATGCGGCGGGATTAGCTGCTGACCAGAAAACGATTGCCGATAACGAAGCGCAGATCGATACATTGGAGAGACAAATCCATAACTTGCTCAAGGCAGGCGGCGGAAAAGATTCGACGGTTCGCAATGAAGTAAGAGCACTTTTGGCACAGATTCAAATCTTGAGAAAAGCTACCGAAGCTGCAGCGAAGGATTATGCCTCTATCATAAAGGCGAATGAATCGATTCTCCAATCCATTCGTAAGGATTGCGGAAGACCGGCTCATAAAGGCAGTGCTGGCGATCCGGGCAACGGACTCACAGCCACCAACATCGTTCCGAATCCGGCATCTGTCGGTGGATCGATCAGCCTCACGATCGGCTTGACTTCCGACGCAGAAGTAAATATTTTTGCTTCGCTTATCGGACCGCAAGGACCGCCTGCAATGTTGCTCTTTAACGGAAGGCTGCCAGCCGGCTCAACTCCGGAAACGATTGCACTCGGGCATCTCGGCGCGGGAGCATATATGATTACCATTCAATCCGGCAATACAACCATCCAGGAAAAACTGCTGATTCAATAATAATTCTTTAGATTACAAAAGAGAAAAAGGCGAGTCACATTTGACTCGCCTTTTGTTCTTTTTAGCCGACTAGCCGAAATATTTTTGATTGCTTATTAGTGCATTATGCGCCACGTTCTCGGAATATCACACTGGAAAACCAAAAGCGGAAGGCGATGAGAAGTTTATGAGGCGTAGAAACGGTGATGCGTTTTTGAAATACGTTGAACTCGGCAAGTTCGATCTTGCGAAGAAGACGTGCATAAATGGCGTCCATGATCTGTGCGGCGAAGAGCGTGAAGCGCTCATGCTTGCCAAGCTTTTGGCGGGATTCGCGATAATACTTGCGAGCGCGGGCTGTTTCGAATTTCATCAGATTGATGAACGGGAGGTTATAATTGCCGGAAAGAATATCTTTTTCCGAAACTCCGAAGCGGCGCATATCTTTTTTCGGAAGATAGATACGTCCCATTGAGGCGTCTTTTTTTACATCGCGCAGTATGTTTGTTAGTTGAAGAGCAATTCCCAAATCGACGGCGTATTCTTTCGTCTTCTCAAATTTATACCCAAAGATTTCTATCGTGATAAGCCCGACAATGCTCGCTACTGCATAACAATATTCTTTCAACTCTTCAAAATTCTCGTAACGATCTTTGACGAGATCCATCTCGACGCCATCGATCAGCGTCAAAAAATATTGCTTTGGAATTTTGAACCGTGAAATAACTTTATGCAAACTGAAAAGCAAGGGATGCTTGGAAGTACCGGCATAGCATTTCTCGACTTCTGCACGCCACCAATTGAGACGGATACGTTTTTTTTCAATCGCTGCTTCCTTTTTGAAATCGATTCCGGGAATATCGAGAGGAATATCTTCGTCAACTAAATCATCGGTATAACGACAGAATTCATAAACCGATTGCATCGCCATCCGCTCATCGCGCGGCAAGAGCGAGAATGAATAGAAGAAATTGCTCCGCGCACTTTGTTCAGACGAGAGATTTTCTTCCAGCAGAAGCTCTGCATTGCGCGAAATTCTATCGTTCATCGTAGTTTGTGTTTTGACCATCGAATATCGACGGAGAAAAACATTGATTGCAAAAGTATCACAATATGCTCTCGCCTCGAAAGCTTCGGCCGTTGAGAGTAGGTATCTCCATCAACTTTACGAATCTTCGAGATCATTTTTCGGGCGGCAAGAATAACTGCCCGTAATTCATAACGAAGTCTGCCCCGAACAGATTCAGCTAAAGACGCACCATTATTAAGAAGGAATTCTACCCGTTCAAGCTCGAAAAGTGAGATTTTATTTAGTAGGACGGACTTCAGTCCATCCGAGCCTCCTGTTAGCCGAAATTTTCTGCAATCCTCCTGAGGATAATAATACCTATTATTGATAAAATCTTCCCGAATATCCTGAATAAAATTAAGCACCTGCAAGCCGGAGCAAATATCATTTGAAAGTCTTATACGCTCTTCTTCTTTATATCCGAATAATGCAAGTACCAACTCCCCCACCGGCTCGGCAGAACGTGCAGTATACCAGCGCAGGTCATCGAATGTCTCGAATTTTACCTCGCCCTTAGCATCGAATTCAAATGCTTCGAGCAATTTATAAAATGGCTGCGTTGGAAGCTTGCATTCAAGAATAGTATTACCAAGCGCAAGAAAAATCGGATTTTCAGTTTTTTCTCCAGCAAGAACATTATCTAACTGCTTGCGCCAATCTGTAAGAAGACTGAGCCGCGCTTCTATAGTACGCGATGGAAGATCGGCAAAATCATCTGCAGTACGCATAAAAGCATAGAGCGCAAAAAAGTGCTTCCGGAGTTTCTTCGGAATGAGAATTGAACCGACTGGAAAATTTTCATAATGACTAAGCGCAATCTTGCTGCAATATTTATATGCTTCGCTGATAGAAATTTGAGGCATTAGTAGACTTCATCATGGGTGCCGAAATCTTCGAAAAGAACTACTTCGGGAGTACGATACGAGAACACGATTCTAAGCTCGGGAGTAATACTGAATGCCCAGGAATTTTTCAATCTTCCGCTAAGCTTATGGGTCCGGAGCGAAGGATCATGTGGATCATCAATAAAGACTTTAACTTTCTCGCGAAAGCGATTTCGCAATTGAGGATTATTCTTAATGAGCTTTTTATATGCCCGCTGAAATCCGGGACTTTCGACTGTACCGATCATTCTTGTTCCAGCCGCCGTATTAATTCATCCACATCGGAAGTTGGCGTAAGCTTTCCGCTCTCCCATGCTTTTATTCCTTCGATTGAATTCTGGAAAATTTCTTCGCGCCGCGCCTCGATCAGATCATGATCGATCACTTCTTTCAATTCTATTTTCTCTTCTATCGGACGGTGCCGGATTTCTTCTACCAGATCAGAAAATGTAAAGTTCATAAACAATGTATAAGCTATACTTTTCCAACGGTTCGAATACACAAAAGAGTTCACTTATGCCATAATCAGCATCGCATAACTCGTTTTTCTCCTTTTCCCCTAAAAATCTCCGTATTTTTGTGGCTCAGGGATTTTCTCTGAGGATTTTTGTCTAAAAATTATATCAAAATAAATGAATACTACAACTTTATTAGGTAAGCTTTCCATCTTGCTCTCACTACTCCTTGTGGTTGTTCTTATCAGCTGCGGCGGTAAGAAGAAAGATGAAGACGAAGAAACTGAAGGCGATAAAACCGCACCTGCCGGAGGAACTGCCACGGTCGATATGGCAAACGGCGCAACCATCATGGGCATGGTCAAAGCCGATGGCGCTGCTCCGGCTAATAAAGCGATCAAGATGGAAGCCGATCCTGTCTGCAAAGCCGCGCATCCCTCCGGTGCGATGGAGGATCATTGGATGATCGGAGATGGCGGCGCACTTGAAAATACCTTCGTCTATATTAAAGATGGCTTGGGCGGGAAAAGTTATGCCGCTCCGGGCTCTCCCGTAACGCTGAATCAGAAAGGCTGCCAATATGAGCCCCATATCTTCGGCATCATGGTCGGACAGACACTCTCTATTAAGAATTCTGATAATACGCTTCATAATATTCACGCTCATGGCGACAAGAACGATCAGTTCAACGAAGGTCAGCAGCCGGGTTCTGCCGATAAAGAGCGCAAGCTCGATAAGCCGGAGGTGATGATTCCGATCAAATGCGATGTGCATGGATGGATGAATTGCTACGCCGGAGTACTCAATCATCCGTTCTTCGCCGTAACCGGCAAAGATGGAAAATATGAGATCAAAGGCGTTCCAGCCGGAGATTACACTGTTTCCGCATGGCATGAAACACTTGCCGGCACTGAAGCAGGTATCACCGCCGATCAGAAAGTAACCGTCGCTGCAAAAGATTCGAAGACCGTGGATTTCACTCTGAAGCCGCAATAATTTTTCGTCAGGGCATTACTGCATGTGCCCTTTTTGAGTTGTGTTTTTCAATCCGGTTAGGGGCACGCGTAGCGTGCCCCTAAAGGAAATGAGTTGTATCTAAAAAAGAACATACCGACTACGTATGAGCCAAAATAATTCACCGTCAAAAAAATCGGCGATTCTGCTTACTATTGGAGTAATCTGCGCGACTGCCATCGGCATCTATTTTTATTTTACTCTCGCGCTGAACGGTCACGTATCAAAAAGCGCAACCGTGAGCCGCTATGATCATTTTTGGCTTCCGGGAGCTAATTCGACATACGCGCCTGAGATCGACAGCATGTTCAATATAATTCTATGGATAACGATGGTGGTTTTTGTGCTCGTCGAAGTTGGGCTGGTCTATTTTCTTTGGAGATACCGCCACAAAGAAGGACGCAAAGCGATCTATACACATGGCAATAACCGTATCGAAATCGCCTGGACGATCGTACCGGCAGTCATTTTAGTTTTTCTTGCAATATTTAGTAATTCATTATGGTCGGAGATTCGCGATCCGAATAAATTTCCGAAAGGCGCTGCCTCAATTCAGATCAGACCACGCCAGTTCGAATGGGATATTGCGTATCCGGGAGCAGATGGTAAATTCGATACTCCGGATGACATTACCACGATCAACCAGCTTTATCTTGCCGTGAACGAACCGGTGCAGATCAAGCTTCTTTCGCAGGATGTGATTCACAGTTTCTTCGTGCCGGAGTTTCGCATCAAACAGGACGCCGTTCCGGGAATGCCGACTGCCGTCTGGATCGTGCCAACGAAGGAGGGCGATTTCAACATTGCCTGCGCCGAGTTGTGCGGCGCACAGCATTACCGCATGATGGGCTATGTACATGTTGTCTCAAAGGATTCGCTGGCAAGCTGGTTGAAATCGCAAGCGCCCGAAGCGCCTGCGGCTGCAACGCCAGTTGCAGATACGACGAAGGCCAAATAATTTTGTAATAAGTATCGAAAATATTTTAACAATACCGTAGATATGTCAACTATCGTTCTACCAGCCGAGATAAAGAAAGCATCCGCGAACGGACATGCCGCTCATGGGCACCATGAACTGAGCTTTGTTCGTAAATATCTTTTCTCGACCGATCATAAAATGATCGCCAAACAGTTCTTATTTTTCAGCTTGTTCTTCCTCCTTGTCGGCGGAACGCTGGCGATGATCGTGCGCTTGCAGCTCGGTTTCCCGGATCATCAGGGTGGTTTCTTCCAGTTCTTTGCGAATTTTTTCTCTACTATTTTCGGAAAAGAAAATTTTGCATACAATAAAACGACCGGCATGTATGGAATGCTCGATAATTTTTATAATTCGGCATTCACGATGCATGCGACGTTCATGATCTTCTTTGCAGTCATGCCGTTCCTGATGGGAACGTTCGCGAATTTCCTCATTCCACTCAGCCTCGGCGCAGGCGATATGGCTTTTCCGAAGCTCAACATGGCGTCGTTCTGGATGGCAGTGCTTGCCGGACTGATAATGCTTACCTCTTTCTTTGTCAAAGGCGGAGCAGGTGCCGGTGGCTGGACAAGTTACGCGCCGCTTTCGGCAGTGCCGGATTATACCGGAGTAATTTGGGGGCAAAATCTGTGGCTGATAAGTTTATTCTGTTCAGGCTTATCATCTCTTCTCGGAGCAATTAATTATATAACGACTATAGTCAATATGCGCTGCCCGGGAATGTCCTGGTTCCGCATGCCGCTTTCGATATGGGCAATTTTCATCACGGCAATTTTACTTCTGCTTGCCGTTCCGGTCCTTGCTTCGGCTTTACTGCTTTTGCTTTTCGATCGTACGATTGGCACAAGCTTCTTTATTCCGGCAGGACTTCTCACAGCAGGCTCTCCGCTCCAAGGACATGCCGGCGGAGGTCAGGTGTTGCTTTGGCAGCATCTCTTTTGGTTCTTCGGGCATCCGGAAGTCTATATTATGATCTTGCCTGCAATGGGACTTGCATCCGATATTATTTCGAATTTCTCGCGCAAACCGATCTTTGGATATAAGGCGATGGTACTTGCTATTGCCGGAATTGCCGTGCTCGGATTTTTCGTCTGGGGGCATCACATGTTCCAATCGGGTATGAACCCGCTGCTTGGCACGACATTCATGATCTCGACCATGCTTATCGCCGTGCCCTCGGCGATCAAGACATTTAACTGGCTTGGCACAGTCTGGGGCGGGAATGTTATTTTTAAAACGCCAATGCTCTTCGCACTCGGCTTTGTTTCGATGTTCGTCATAGGCGGCTTATCGGGTATCTTCATGGCTTCGACGCCGGTCGATATTTTCATTCACGATACCTATTTCATTGTCGGGCATATTCATTATGTGCTGTTCGGCGGGTCCATTTTTGCAATTTTCGGCGGCATTTATTTCTGGTATCCGAAAATGTTCGGACGCATGATGAATGAAACGCTCGGCAAAATTCATTTCTGGATTGCATTCTTATCGTTCAACGGAGTCTTCTTCCCGATGCATATTCTTGGCATCGGCGGAATGATGCGCCGCATTTATGACTATACGCAGTATCCACATCTTGTCCGCTTCCAGGGAATGAACCAGTTCATGACAATCTGCGCATTTATCCTGGGCTTTTCCACACTTATTTTCCTTTTCAATTTCTTCTGGAGCATGAAGAAAGGCAAGAAAGCGGATATAAATCCCTGGCATTCGAATACGCTCGAGTGGACTCTGAACTATCCTATCGGACATGGTAATTTCCCAGTAATGCCCCATGTCTTCCGCGGACCCTATGAATACAGCGCGCCCGATTGCCCGCCCGGAACGGATTTCTATCCGCAAAACCTACCGCCACCAGGCTGGGACGAAACTGCAAAGGCATAAAGATTTTTTTCTCTCATTATATAAAAAGGGCGTAAGGTAACTTGCGCTCTTTTTAGTTAAGAGAATTAGTCTTATAGGACTTATAAGTCCTATAAGACCTATTTCCCGAACCGCTGAATGTAATTCGCTGTTTCATGCATCCAATGAATTTGCAAAGCCGAAACCCGAAACCCAAAACCCAAAACCCATCCCCTTGGCTGCATCGCTTTGCGTTCTTTACTTCGTGCTTCACATTTCCTCTCATCTTCGTCGGCGGTCTTGTAACGAGCCATGAAGCAGGATTATCCGTCCCCGATTGGCCTACAACCTATGGATATAATATGTTTACCTTCCCCTTCCATTGGATGGTCGGCAATATTTTTTATGAACATGGGCACAGGTATTATGCCTCGATTGTCGGTTTTTTAATTCTGATTCTCGCAGTGTGGATTTGGCGTAAAGAATCGCGTTCATGGGTTCGTAAATTAGGATGGTGGGCGCTTGCAGCAGTTTGTGTGCAAGGAATTCTGGGCGGAGTTACCGTAAAAACCTTTTTGCCATGGTATGTCTCAACAGCCCATGCAGCATTAGCCCAAATCATATTCTGCCTTACCGTTGCCATATCAATGACGACATCGAAATGGTGGAAAGATGATATCATAAAAACTTCCGATGAAAATTCTGATCGGCTTTATACGCTAAGTCGCATTACCGTCGGAGCAATTTTCATTCAGCTTTTGCTGGGAGCGATCATGCGGCATTTAAGTGCCGGACTTGCAATTCCTACCTGGCCTCTTGCTAATGGCTCACTCATTCCAGATTTCACATCATTAGGAGTTGCACTAAATTTCGCACATCGCAATTGGGCATTTGTCGTTGCAATATTAATTTTTACGACTGCCTACTATGCACTGAAAGAATCAAAGCAGCATCCGTTATTAAAGAAACCTGCCATTGCAGGAATAATTTTAGTAATCATTCAAATCACTCTCGGCGCAGTAACAATTCTTTCCGAGAAAGAACCGAACTGGACTTCGCTGCATGTCGTCTGCGGCGCAGCAGTGCTAGCTTCGCAGTTTATTTTAGCAGTGAGGGTACGGCATTTTACGAAGAGAAGTGAGCAATCTGAAAAAACAATCGCACTGAATAAAATGGTA